>Ga0129313_1001459_pt1 | contig 14891 bp, 5 predicted proteins | sample O1105metagenome_FD_94436 | JGI IMG/M metagenome (GOLD analysis project Ga0129313, IMG submission 94436) | Orangutan group fecal microbial communities from fecal samples from Wisconsin, USA - O1105 metagenome | ecosystem: Host-associated > Mammals > Digestive system > Large intestine > Fecal... | reverse complement strand
GTTTCCCGTGGAGTTAAAGCAAGAGGATGCTATTGTCTTGACGTTAACGGAGGAATTATTATCTCCGATGATCGTGACTACGCTTACCATGGATGAAACAGAACCGGTGGACTTCGAGCTTTATACGCAGGAATCCGAAGAGGCAGAACCGGTCGATACAGGAGAAACGATACAGCTTGGACTTTACCGGAATCCGGTTTCCATGCAGTTTGTTTCAAGCTACGAGGCCCTGAAGCGCTATGTGAAGACCGTGGCTTTGCAGACAAACCGTACGAAGATCGTCGGGATCACCGCTTCTTATGACGAAATGACAGGCTTACTTACCTGCGTGGCAAACTTAAATATGTATTTTATTACCGGACAGGAAGACAAGACCTATGTACAGCCGGACTTCTCTTCGGTCATTACCGGAACGGATAATCCGTTCGGCTCCATCACAATGCCTTATGAAGCAGATGTTGCAGGACTTGCAGAGGATGCAATGGGTATTCATGTGGATGAGGAAGAGGCAGAAGAAGATAACGGTGAGGATATGTAGCTGCGGTCTGATTACGGATACCCGTCAGGAAGAAGCAGCCGGAAGAAGCTGCCGAAGAAAAGAACAGTCCGCATAGATAACCTGAACAGAATAAGCAGGACAGAGGATACGCATGAAGCAGAAGGAAAAAGTTCAACAACTGAATAAGAACGCGGGCTTTTCCCTGCTGGAGCTTTTGATTGCCGTTACAATTCTGGCAATCATTACGATTCCCATGCTGCATATGTTCGTGACTTCCGCCAGAATCAATGGCAAGTCCCGGATCACCCTGCGGGCAACCGTACTTGCACAGGATATTGTAGAGGGGCTGAAGGCATATCATATCGATGAGATTCAGGATCAGTTTAACGGGGTGGAAGACTTTGAGATGCTGAATACCTCTGTCATTGCAGGAGACTGTACCTATAAAGAGGATGTGGATAGGGAAAAGATCGAGAATGGCGAGGATCCGACTGATCCGTCAAAAGCCAAGCCCGGGAAGTATTACTTTGTTCTTAAAAATGCGAAACTGGAAAACAGCAGGTTTGATGTGCTGATTTCCGTAGATGCAACCGGATATGTGGAAGGTACTACACCAACGAAGCACAATTCCTTCTTAAATACCAGTGATGTGGCGAAGGTTGCCAGCATGAATAAGAGTACGGATGCTTCCTATGAGCAGTCGGCACTTATGAATGAGGCAGCACTTTCCAAAGCACAGCTTGAACTGAAAATTCCGGGAGATAACGTGACCTATAAGACCGTAGGACTTACCTGCGAGAGAACCTTTACCGTTACCTTCAAAGATGCAGGAACGGAGACTGATAAAGAGGGTATTACAAAGCAGAAGACAGAAGCGTTCGTGACCTGTAAATATGAATTTTCCTATGGAGGGGAGACCTATACCTATATTCCGGATGGAATGGCAGGAGTGGATGATGCGGGAAATACCGGACTTCCATGTGGGAGCTTTACAGGAAGGAACTTTTATTTTTTCTATTTTCCGTCATATGATGCTGCAACAGACAAGCTGGTTTTCGATGGTACGGCGGCAGGCTGGACGAAGGATAATCTGATGAATCTTTATATTGCCAAGCAGACCGATACAACATTGACAGATATGAATCTCAATAAGGCAGAGACAAGCTATAAGCCGGTAGTCAATATACTTGCGACAAGTTCTGAAACATTCCGGATCTTCACCAATCTGGGAGTGAATCTTGTAAATGAGACCTTTCTTACCGGACTTGGAGTAACCCCATCCGATCCGAAAAAACCGGAAAGCGTCAAGAAACTAAAGAATCTTGCCATTTTTCAACACAATGGGGCAGTGACAAACAGAACACTGGATATTTATGATCTTTCCGGAATCAGGGATACCAATTATGGTAAAAACGGAACGGACGATGCTGTGACTGAATTTATCTATGATATTGTTGTTGAGGTTTATGAGCAGGGGGCAGCAGATACCGGCTTTCCGGCAGATATGCGAAAAGTAACCTTTGATGGAACGAAGAATCACTAAAAATCACCTGTAGAAAGAGTAATTCAGACAGTTAAGAGAGAGAACCATGATAAGACAACCATTTCAACAACTGCAGATGGAATTATGGATTCGAAAGAAGCGCAACAGCGGTTCTTCGATTGTCATTGTCATTATTGCGATGGCGATGATCGGGATTTTGGCAACAACGCTGCTGTGGATGTCTTATATCAATTATAAAATTAAAGTAAATGACATTCGGAATAAGAACAGCTTTTATTCTGCAGAAACAGTCATGGAACAGATCGTGGCAGGCCTGCAGAAGGAAACCTCAGATGCGGTGGCAGTTGCCTATCAGGAGGTTTTATCCAACTGGGAGGAGCTTGGCAGTGAATCCAACCGCTACAGTTCCTTTGCATCCATGTATCTGGATACACTGGTAAAGCACCTGCGTGATTCAGAAAAGGGCGATGGTTACTATAGCAGGGATATTTTGGAAGGTTATGTGGATACAACGATCTGGGGAAATGTGAACAAGACCGCCTGGAATAACGGTACGGATGAAACGGATGCATCGAAGGCCAAGGCTCCGGTTATGGAACTTGTGAATGGAAATAGCTTAGTTCTTCGGAATGTGTTTGTTTCCTATATGGACGGCGACCGGTTATCCATCGTAAGCACGGATCTGTGCCTGGATGTACCGGAGATCGTGTTTACCCAGTCAGGCTCCATTGATGATCTGTATGATTATCTCCTGATCGGAAATCAGGGAATCAGCCTGACACAGGGAAGCGGACAGGTGACCGGGGATGGAAGCATCTATGCAGGAACAGATGATAAGGGAAAAGGTGGTATTATCATTAATCCGGCAAGCAGCCTGGCTATTAATAACGGTCGATATGTAATTTCAAAGGGTGAAATTGACGTGATTGGACCGGGAGCAGGCTTCATTGTACGTGATGCGAAGGAGACCGGAAGCAGCGTTTATGCGAAGAACCTTGATTTACAGAGCGGAACGATCAGCTTAGATAGTAAGACTTATATTGCAAATGACCTGACCCTTTCCGGAAGCGGAAGCAAGGCAACCCTGACGAAAGAATATTATGGATATGGAACCTCTACGGCAATGGGACTTGAAGGAGATCCAACGGATCAGGAAAACAGCAGTGCCATTATCATCAACGGACAGAATTCTACCGTGGATATGAGCGGTGTGAATACGCTGATGCTGGCAGGCCGAGCCTATATCGGAACGAATACTACGAAAGAAGAACTGGATCAGAATGCAGCAGCGGCAGTAGAGGATGCAGGTAAGAAGAATGAAAAGGCAGTTCTGATGGGCGAGTCCATCACCGTGAAAGGCGGACAGATCGCATACCTTGTTCCGACCGAATGCCTGGGTGTCTATAATGGAGAAACGATCATCGGACAGAATCCGCTGACACAGGATCAGGCAACAAAGATGCAGGCTTATAAGGATCAATATGGAACTGATTTTAAGGAAGTGGATTTCACACGTCCGGTAGGCAGACTCGGTGGACAAAGTCTTGCATTCTTTGGCGTTGCAGACATGGATCATATCCGAAAGGTCAGCACGCAGTATGTGGGCGGTGGTGCAGAAAGTAAATCCCTGACCTATTATTATCTGGTGATGGATGCAGACAATGCTGCAAAGTACTATCAGACCTATTATCTGAATGGAAGCAATAAGGAATCCATAGATCATTATTTCAAAAAATATGCAACAGGAGGAATCCTGTTGGGAGATTATACTTCTGCACAGAACTCCTATACGATTCTCGGTAATGCACTGGTATCGGATGCTTTGAGCCAGAGTGGAGTAAGCCTTCTTGCAAGTACGAATACAACAACGAATACAATGACACCTGCTGAAGTTTTCCAGAAGTCCGGAGAGATTGCCAATGTTTATAAGGGACTGACAACGAATTTAAGTGAGGATGGAGCTTCGGCAAGTACGTTCCGGAATGTTTTTGACAGTGTGATTAAGGATAAGATCACAACGAACCAGGCAGATGGAACGGATCATGTCGATACCATACAGGAATATCTGGTGAATAACGGAACCGGAGGAACGATGGAATTCACGACAGAGGACGGATTAAAGGGAATTATCACTACCGGTAATTATACACTTTCTTCGGCAACGGGTGGAGCATCCAAAGTTCGTCTGATTGTTTCGCTGGGAGATATTACGATCGACCGGAACTTTACAGGTCTTGCTATTGCAAAGGGAACAATCACGATTAAAGGTGCAATCACGAATGGTGCATCTTCTCTCAAACGGAATAAGATGGAATTGTATAAGGTATTAAATGCGACAACCGGAGCAGAGGGAGATACCATAACCCCCATGGCGTTCTTCGTAAACGGGGAAACCAGTCTTGCGGATGGAGCACAGGAAGCGCCGACCGATGATGCCGGGAATCTGAATATTGATTATACCGGGATCGTCCGCTACGTGAACTGGGAGAAACGATAAAGCAGCAATCCTGTCTAATAGAAGAGAGTAAGTTCTTCCTTGTATAGGATAAAAAGAAGTAGTGGAATTGTCAGAAGTGAAATGACGGAAACATAGAGAGAGTCATAGAATCAATACAGGAATTAAGAACAGACAGTGATGGAAATAAACAGGAACAGGCAGAAATGGCAGAAGATAAGAAAAAATTAGCAAAAAATAACAGTGGTTTTTCTTTGGTAGAGCTGATTATTGTCATTGCAATTATTGCGGCATTGATTGGTACAGTCGTTCTGTCCGTTTCCATGGTGTTCAGTGCGAATGCCAAGGCATGCTCTAACGATCTGCAGCGTGCGATTGCGGACTGCAAGGTGACAACAATGGGGAAGGCACAGGCATGGCTGATCGTTTACCGGGGGGAGAATGGCCGTATCTACAGTCAGCTTCATATTATGGAGCAGAAGGAAGGCGGGACGGCAGGTGAGCTTGAGGAGATTACCGAGGAACCACAGAAGATAGGGGGAAATCGTGTGTCTGTAACATATACGGATGCTTCCGGAACTCCCGATTTGGAACTCCCGACAGGAGCAGCTGCCGGAATTCGTATTGAATTCGATCGTTCCTCCGGTTCCTTTAAGGATGCTCCATTACAGATGAGAATTCAGGGAGGGAGCCGTGATTATAAGCTGGATTTTATTAAGCTTACGGGAAAGATTGCTGTGAACCGGACAACAAGCTGATTTTAGGGAATAGTGCAGAGATCGCAGGCGATTATTGTCTGGATAAATGTTAAATGGAGAAGTATATGGGGAAAAAATTACGGATTCAGCAACAGAATAGTGGATTTTCCTTAGTGGAACTGATTATTGCAATTGCCATACTGGTTATTGTGACAGGTGCAGTGTGCAGCTTTATCATCATTACGTCCAGAAATTATGCAAACGGCAATAACGACATCAGTGTGCAGCAGGAGGCACAGCTTGCCTTAAATCAGATGTCGGATGTGATTATTGATGCAACACAAAGCATTAATTATGTGGGTTACGATGAGTCCAACCAGCCGGTTAAGGCATTGAAGGACTCCGAATTCACCTTTACACCGGAGAAAAAGGCACTGATTGTTTATAATACAGCAACTCCGGCAAGTGGAGAAGGCACAGAGGAGCTTTCTGGCTATGTGGATCCGGGCACACCGGCAGAAGATTCTTCTACAGAGCTTCATAATTATATGTTCTACTGGCAGAAATCAGATGAGAACCTGTATTTTTCTATGGCAGATGCAGGTGGAAGCTTCCCGATGCCGGGAGAGGTCGATTGTGTACTTCTGGCTGAAAATGTAACAGAATTTCAGGTGGATCTAAGTCAGGTAGAGGAACGCCGTGTGGTAAAGCTCAAACTGAACTTTCAGACCGGAACCCGTAAATTTGAAATGGCAAACAACATTACCGTCCGGAATAAGGTAGTGATTAATAATGCTGATATTGAGCCTTTGGATAAGCGCGTCCGCGTAAATATCAAGGTGAAGGAACCGGTCGTAGTGTTGGAACCAGGAGAAACCTTCCATTTCTCTACCCCGAAGGTAACCGGAACGAACCTTTTGAATAAGATGGTCACCTGGTCGATTGATGGTGCAGTGGGTGAAGGAACGGAGATGGCAGATGCCGCAAACGGTATTCTGAAAATCGGTGAAAAGGAAAACCACCAGAGCTTTCAGGTAAAGGTTACCACAACCGCAAAGAATGATGAAGACAACAGTCCGGCAGAAGCAACGATTACAGTTTATGTGAAACGTGTAACCAAAGTGACCTTGAATAAAAAGAGTGAGGAATTGCTTAATCCCAATGACAATATTCCGGGGAAATTGGAGGTTATGCAGGGAAGTAACGTGGTTCTTGTCGGTACGGTAGACGGTGTGAAACTGGGAAACAAGTGTGATTCCTGTGGAGAGGATCCGACAGGAGATAGATACCTGACCGGCTGGACGGTTGTGTCCGGTTCCGCTTCGTTACAGAATGGCATTCAGGACTCTGACCATGAAACAGCTACCATTCAGATCAAGGCAGATGCAGCGGTGGGGTCTACGATTACCATTCAGGCAGTCTCAGACCTGTCCAAACGACGTCCATACGGGCCGGTACAGGGCGAGATTACCTTGAAGGTTGTGGAGAAGAAGAACCCAATCAACCCATTTGATGGTATTTTAAAACATGGTGATCAGACACGTGTGGATAATATCGTATTCCAGGGATTTGATACCAGAGTAGATGCACATGCATTGGTTGTGCATATTGTAGATAACAGTACCGGACAGGTGGCTGCTTATGCGGTTTGTATAACACAGGGATGGAATATCTGGTTATCACCGGATTATTTCGATTTGGATTTAAAGAAGAGTTATACCTTTTATTTACAGGGACTTGAGAGCGTATCCAAACAGGAGCATGAGAGATACGATAAAGATCATGGAACCATGCAGAAATCCTCAATCGAAACCATCGGAGCAGAATATGATAAGCATAGCAATCCGACGGCTCCTTTTGCCTATACAGGAGATATGTTTAAAGCCAGTCAGGTATTCAGTACGATATTGGAACCGGTGCAGTTGACCTATGGTTATAATAGTAAAAAATACTGTGCACAGGAAATCACCTTTAATACAACGAATGTTCTCTCCGTAAGCAATTATCCTTCGGATGGACTGAATATATTGGACAAGCTGAAATTCTACAAAGATGAAGCAACCAATATTGATATCAATGCCTTTACGGTAGATGATGTGAAGTACAGCATTTATAAAGGAAGTGGAAACGATGCTGCAAACTGGTCCGCATTGCGCGTTTATAAGCAGGGAGCCTATCAGGGAAGTGACAGCTTATATAATGGCAATGTCCAGTTTGGCACAGCAAGCGGATTACCGACAATTAAAGTACAGCGTAACAATTTATCAGATGTTGTTGGAATCTATCATGTTGTGCCGGGGATCTGGTATAATCCCAAAGCGAAAATCGGTAATATTCCCAAAGAAGTCTATCCGACAGGATATCAGTTCCCGGTTTATTCTGCCTCCATGGAATATGTGGAATTTCCGGAGAACACCTTCCATGTAACGGTAACCGCAGAAGGAACAATGGATATTACTTCGGATCGCTTTACCGGAAGCGTATGCTTCCCGTTACCTGCCGAGATGATGAATAATACGATCTTCACGAATCTGCAAAACACAGAATGGCAGGATGCCAACATTCAGGATCGAAATAACGGTGACTCCTTTAATACGGTAGATTCCAGTGGAAATCTGTCTTCTATCCGGTTTAACCGGATCAGATATCGGTATATTCAGAGTGAGAATGCCTACGAAGTGGAACCAATGTGGGAAAACTTCAAGGATGGCGGATTGAAGCTGGGTTATTCCTACGGTATTTACAAGTGTCCTGCAAATGGTAGTAAGTGGGAGTGCCGGCAGGGAGCACAGGAAACGAATAATATTACCCTTGAATTTGAGAAGGATGGTGCAACCTGGTCAGCCCATGTGCCGCTTCCGACAGGTGATGATTTCATGTTTACCAAGGGAAGCATGGAACGTCAGTCAAAAACGAATTATACGATTAAAGGTTATAAACGGGGTAGCTACAATGAGAGCAAAGAGCTGAATAGTAAGGTGCTTTATTGTGATTATGATGCAACCACAAAACAGTATAAGCTGACAATAGCCAGAGAAGAGCAGGTAGAGGGGATTACAAAGACTATATATATTGCTGGAATATATACTTGGAAACCGGGTGATACAAAGTGGTATAAGGAACAACAGGATGGTACGTTAAAGGAATGTGTTGCCAATATCTTTATTACCATAGATGGGCATCGATATATGACTTATATTGCAGAACCTTCAAAGGATAATTTTGATTTTAGATGGAATAAGGATATAAACTGGGGCTACCAAAGGCAATTATTTGAAATTACCGATACTAATGGTAAGAATCCAACAGGATATAACTTTTCAAGGGCAAAATGTGAATCTAATGGAGATATTTATACATTGGAATTATATATAAACAAAGATGGTAATCAGACCTTGATTGGAAAATATACCTGTTCCTCAACCGGAACCACATGGACGCAGGTAAACTAACAAACCAATGTGGGGAGAATGGATTATATATGGAAATAAAAATGGAGGAAAATATATTTGAAAGTTTCAATACTTGATGAATTAATCAAGGCAAATCGAATGCCGGTATTGTTTATAGGTTCTGGAATTTCCAAAAGATATTTATTTGGCTACCCATCATGGGAAGAATTGCTGGAAAGATCATTTGCTAAGTATGAAGCTGATCCATTTCAGTATCAAAAACATATAGATGAATGCAGACGCAAAAACATGTCAGATTTCGAAACAAATGTTCATATGGGAACATTGACTGAACAACAGTTTAATGAAGCGTTTTATGATCGGAAGATCAAGTTAAGGATAGGAAATAATAAAAATCCCAGTTGGGTGAAGCGTGGTATCTCACCTTATAAAATGTATCTTGCAGATTTGTTCAAAAAGCAAAAGCTGAATCATTCTTTGAAAATGCAACAGGAGCTTCTTAAATTCCGGGCATTAAAAAATAAGGTATCAGCAATAATTACAACCAACTATGATATTTTTTGGAAAAAGAAGTGTTTAATAGAGACTTTCAGGTATATGTCCGACAGTATGAATTATTCTCGGCAGATAGTTATAATATTGCTGAAATTTACAAGATCCATGGAAGTGCGTTGGATGCAGAATCTGTTATCGTGGGAATAGACAATCTTGATAAGATTGATTTGTCTGCAAAACCTATTAATCGACTACTCCCTGTATATAAATATGTAAAGAAACGGGATATTTCCAAGGATACCAAATTATATGATTATATTCAGGCACATAATAGTATGGAGAAAATAATTTCTAATACTGTTTTGAAGAGCATAAAAAACACACCTCAATTTGAAACGTATGTGCAACTTGTTCAATATATGGATCCGATGGATAACTGTAGAAAAACGGCAATGGCAATATTGAAGAATATGGATAAATTGAGTATAGACGAGCTGGGACTGGCATGTAAATATTTATATGAAAAATATCCAGATGAATATGCAACAGAAACAAATGCTAAGCGTTGCATTATGTGTTTAGATTTCAGAGAAAATTATTAAAAAAAGAAATACTAGTAAACCTTTTCTGGTATAACCAAAAACATTACTAGTATTCCTTCTCGATATTAAAGAACATTTAATGTTCTATGTTCTCTCTTTTATAATATGTCGCATTAAGTGTTTTATACACTTTGCTATCGACATAATTGATAATACAATCAATGAATGTGTTTGTCAATGGAGAATACTTGAGTTTTTGATTAAATGAATTGTGATAGAAGTAAGATAAAAAATAGTGCATGGGATAACGAACCGGCATAAGAATAAGTGAAGTGGAAGCTATAAATGAGTATGAAAAGGCATAACAAGCAGAAGAGAAAACAGAATAAAAGAATTGCGACCGTCATCACGGCGTCTGTTCTGGTGGCTGCACTTGGCACCGTAGGAGTCTTCCATCATATGGAACCGATGGAAACGTATGCGAAGGAGTCCTTTACCGGAACAAAGCAGGTTGTGGAAGGTCATACCGGTGATGACAATCCGTTCGTGATTCTGGATGTGGTACCCAGCTATGCAACCTATGCATGGGATGCGGATACCTCTTATGAGATCAGTACCGGCACCCTGGGGTATCTCTCGAATGGACAATCCCCTATGGCAGCGGATTATATGCGGATTTATAAGGATCCTTTGAAAAATCATTCTGCTGAGCTTTCCACGTATGAGAAGCGTGCTGCACTGGTAAATGAGATCTGGAAGTACGGAACCGATAATGGTGAAGCTCTTTTCCAGTATGAAGAAGCTTATGGAAGTGGGAATACACGTAAGGATCTGAACACACAGAACGCCAATGGATGGCAGTTATTGATTGATACCACGACACTTCCGGATGATGATAAGAAGAAAGGGGATACGGCACACAGCGGATTGATGAAGGGCTATTTTAAGAAGTATGTAGAGCCCGATCCGAACGATCCGACAGCAACAACACCGGATAAAACAGGCTATGATTATATTAAGGTAGGAGACTGGAGTGAGGACGAAGGCTCCGGAGAAGCATCACAGTCTGCTTATCAGTTTGATACGAATAAAGGAACGTATCAGGTTCGGTTTAAAGTATCTTCCAATACAGGACTCACAGAAGGATATGTGATTCAGAACAGCGAACAGCTTACGGATGCTAACAGAGCGGATTATAATTCTTCCACGAATTTGTACAGTATGAACAGTAGCGGAGAATTTGTCTATGCCGGAACAATTGCAGATAAGTTTTCAACAGGCAGCAGTGTTTCCTTAAGTGAATACTATAATAATCAGAATTCACAGAATTCATCAAAGGACACAGCTTCAGATGACACAGCTTCAGACAATACAAATTCGGATAAAACAGGGGCGTTAAGTACTCCGAAAGCGACCCCTTCAGCAGGAAGTGGATCTGCCTCCACAACAGATGCGGTGACAACGACATCGCCTAAGAAAAGTGAAAGCACGTCTCTTTCAAAGGACAGTACGGTGACACCATCTGCAGCACCTTCAGCAACGCCATCTGCAACACCAAAGGTGGTTGGCAATTCTGATTTATCGGTAACGACCACAACAGTCAGCAACAAAGTGAATCATGCTATTACGATTCCTTCTATTTATTATAGTGAAATGAAGCAGACCACAACACCAACGCCAGGTGCAGTTCCGGTGACTTCATCATCGGCTGATCCGGGATATTCCGGAGATGGAAATCAGGATGATCAGCCGATGGATGAGGGTCATACAGGCAATGATGATAGTACAGGCAATAGCACTGGTAATGATCAAAGCACTGTAAATGGAAATCCGGTATCTACAACCGGAACCGCCTATTATGTTGTTACCTTTCAGTATGTAACAGATCTTACAGAAAATGATTCAAGAACTGTTTATGAAGTGATTCCGGGAAGTGAGAAGGAATTTCCTTTGGACAGCGGCAATCGTCCCTATGATGTATATGGGAAGAGTGGAGCTTCTGCTGTGGCAAGTGCAAGCCCTTCCGCATCAGCAGATGCAGCCGCAAGTGCCTCGGCTTCTGCCGGTACTTCTCCGGTTGCTGTATCCGTGGCTTTGCTGTCTGCAACACCGGTGAAGACCGATAAGGTATTTCTTTATGTTGGACCGGGAGCAGGAGATTATAAGCTGACGGATGAAGCAGACTTAAGTGAGGCAGATAAGAAAAAACAGGCACCGGTGTGGTTGGAGGTACGGAATGCGCCGACTTATTTCCGTTTTAATGGCGGCTGTGACTGGCTGAAGCAATATGTGTTCCATGCACTTTCGGGTGGAGATAATGCAAATGAAAACTTTAAGATAGAGGTACGTACAATCCGGGCGGATTTCCTGACGCAGGATATGATTAAGCAGGCAGATCTCGTCTATCTGGAGAGTGGAACTGCACCCTTCATCAATCAGGAAAGTACGAAAGTAAAGCTCCAATATCTTACGTCGGATACGCAGAAGGTTACGGAGAATGGAAATGAGGTAATCAAAGGACTTACCAGACAGAATGCGTATGCACTGGTGTACCGGGCGGCAGTTGAGCTGCTTCCGGTGATTGTGGATTATAATGCGGTTACGAATGATCAATACAGTAAGCTGGACTATCAGGGGCTTGCAAAGATGCTCCTGAAGGAGGATCTGGAAAACTACGTGAAGGATGCCCAGACGCGTCCGGACTGGCTGTTTGAGAATCTGGAAAACTCCAATTATCCGAACCGTTCCGATAACGGCAATCACTATGTGAACCGGAATGTGTATGTGGTAAACAGCGGTACGCCGCTTGTTAACCGGGATTTTCCTGAGAGCATTGACGGAGGAAGCGCAGAAAGCGGATTTTCAGAGGTGTTGAATCTGATCCGGTCTGAAAATGTGCTGCTTCCGGAGGAAAACCGGATCCCTGAAAATGTAAGTAAAGCAAAAGCAATCGAATATATCATTAATTATTCAGTTGGATTTAGTGCAGATTTTACCGATTTACGGATTCTGGAGCTGCAGCCAACCAGTAATGACAAAGCAGATCTGCAGGCAGAGAATCCGACGGATAGCAGTACGACCCTGTACTGGCAGCGTAATGCAAAAGGTGCAATAAAAAAACAGGTGTTACGCAGCTCACGGAAGGTCGATGTGAAGGTAACAACCAAAGCAGCTGCGGCATTTAACAGTGAGTGGGAGGACATCAATGAGAAGTATAATCTGGTGTTCATCGGACTGGACGGACAGAAGCTGAATTATGCAGCAGGCTTGTGGAGTGGTACGGTTTATAACAATACGGACCTCAATAATAAGCTTTACCATACGGGAGATCAGGCGGCGAAGGACAGCGGGCAGTATGATCCGTCCGATATTACAGAGCGTAAGAAGAACGAGCTTCTGGACTTTATGAGGGCAGGCTATCCGATTCTGGTGGAAAATGACTTCTTTACCGGAAAGTCAGCGAAGAACGGGGTCGGCAGAATTAACACGAAATATGTGGCAGAAGATACGCAGATGTATGATTTCTTAAAGCAGGCAGTGACCGAGTTCACCGACCGGATTTATACGATTGATGATGTGCACAGCAACATTCTGTTTATGGCACAGCTGAATATCGATCATCCGGTGATTTCAGTATCGGATACTACCGGTCTGACGCTTACAGAAGCAGCGAACGGAGAATTATCCGCAAGCTTTACTTACGCAATTACCGATCAGAACGGGAAGGGCTACGCAGGAGAATACCATACTGAATTTTATCTTGATATCAATGACGATGGCAGTTATACGGATGCAGAACGCATGGACAATCTGGCAGGTGAGGGCAAGGTACTCCGCGCAACAGCAGATAACGGACAGGCAACGGTGCTCTTTACGGAGTCTCCGGGTTCAAGAGCCATACCATTCCGGTTAAGGGTTGTCGATAACAGCAATTCCTGCCGCAGATCCTCGGTACAGGGAATCCTGCAGGTGACGGATGGAACGAAAGAGAAGATCAAGGTATTGCAGATCGGAGCGAAGGATGGTACTTCCCTTGCAACATTGTACCAGCAGGAGAATTCGACCCTTGGGTATTATCTGAAGGCAGCAGAGAATACGATGAACGTGAAGTTCGAGATTGAAACCATTGATCCGGCTGCATGGAATGAACGGTTTGCCAGGAATCCGGACTGCCTGAACCAGTGGGATCTTCTGATTATCGGTTTTGGAAACGGATCGGAGAACCTGCCCAATATGAATAAGATTGAAGATTATATCCAGGCAGGACACAGTGTACTGGTGACCGGGAAGGAGGCAACCGAAGGAATACGTCTGATCAATCAGACACTTTTAGGGCAGCTTGATCGTAAGACCTATGGCAGTCTTGGACGGATAAGCGGGAATCCTTATTTCCGGTATGCAGGCCTGGATGCAGGGATGTTTGCCGAACAGAGTAACCTGGGTGCGTCCGGTCTGAATGAGGGAAGTGTATTCAGCTATCCTTATGCCATTGGAAAGAACGTGGCATTGGATGGTAACAGGAGCCATAAGGCATATGATTACCTGCTTGACCTAAGTAATTTGCAGACGCCGTTCGTCACACCGTGGTTTGTGTTTGCCGGCAGTGGACAGAACGCTTATGATATTTCACCGAATGACGGTGCAAACAACTATTATCTATACAGCAGAAGTAATGTGGTCTTTATCGGAAACGACAATTATTCTTCCTATACCTACGATGTGGATAATCCACAGAATCCGACAGGAACCGGGCTGCAGGAGAGTCAGATGTTCGTAAATGCCATGATGCTTGCCTATGATGCCGGTGTGCACAATCTGAAGGTAGATATTGTGGCTGGCTTTGATACGGATGAAGCGAAGGTATCGAGCATCAGTATCCCGTTCGATCAGGAAATCAAGGCACAGAACGGTCTGCTCGATGAGACCGTGGATGTTTATTTTAAGTTTAAAAACAGCAACCTGACCCGGTCAAATGCGTATACCGTAAACTTCTATTACGAAGACACGGCAGGATCGGACACTCTCAATGTGGGAGATGAGGTTGTACAGGTGACGCCGTTTACAAGCAGCCTGTGGACGGTACAGGACAATACCCTTACGGAAGTGGCTGCCTCTCAGATCCGGCAGGGAAAGGTTTACCGGTTTAAGGCACCGGTGATTGTACTTCAGAATAACACAGCGGCTACGAATGCAAAGATTTATGTGGAAGTGGTTTCTGCGCTGGAGCGTCCGGATGGTTCGGAAGGCGCAGGAAGTAAAGAGGTTCGTGGATATGATTCCGTGAC
>Ga0129313_1001455_pt1 | contig 14962 bp, 17 predicted proteins | sample O1105metagenome_FD_94436 | JGI IMG/M metagenome (GOLD analysis project Ga0129313, IMG submission 94436) | Orangutan group fecal microbial communities from fecal samples from Wisconsin, USA - O1105 metagenome | ecosystem: Host-associated > Mammals > Digestive system > Large intestine > Fecal... | reverse complement strand
CTATCTTGAACAATCATTTATAAGTAGAAAAATGTCATGTCCCTGTTGACATGACATATAAGCGACTGCCTGTCGCACAAAAGCTGTAACAGATCACCTATTACAGCCTTATTATTATAATTTCTTATACATTTCTGCGATAATTTCTGCCGCTTCATCTAAACCATAATCGCTATTAATAGTTAAGTCAAAATTCTTTAACTGACCCCATTTATTTGTTGTGTAGTAATTATAGTAGTTAGATCTTTTCTTATCTCTTGAAATGACATACTTTTTTGTATCTTCATGTTCTTCTTTATAGTCTTCTTCTACTCTCTTAATACGTGATTCAAGAGGCGCATGAACAAAGACTCTTAATACTTTTTCATAATCTTCAAGAATATAATCAGCACATCCATTTACTATGATACATGAATCGTTACTCGCTAAATGACGAATGATTTTAGATTGTGTTGCGAAGACCTGATCATTTAAAGGCATCTGGAAAGTACCTCCAGCCATTCCATAAAGGAATCCTGAACTCTTTTCTTGAGCTGCCTTCCTAATTGTTTCAATATCAAATCCGAGTTCCTGAGCAGCGAGATCAATAATCTGGTTATCATAATAAACAAGTCCTAAAAGATTGGCTACTTTCTGTGCTATGATACGTCCTCCAGAACCATATTCTCTTGCGATTGTAATAATTTTAGGCATAAGACAAATCCTCCTTTTATAAGTTTATTTTATCACAAGTTTGAAAGAATATGTAAGAAACTTTATTGTAAATATTGAGATGTGCTATAATGCATGAGAAAGAGGTGGATTATGGAATACCATGTTTTAGCAAGTGGTTCTAAAGGAAATAGCACATTTATTGTAGAAAAAACAACAGGTATATTAATAGATTGTGGTATCTCTAAGAAACAGTTGACTTATCGACTCAAAGAGATTGGATATACAATAGATGATATTGATTATGTTCTTTTAACCCATGATCATACAGATCATAATAAGAATATACATATATTTGATAAAGAGATGGTATATACCGCAAAAGGAAATATAGAGGATCTAGATGAGGATCATGAACTTATTCCTTATACAAGTTATATATTTGGTGATATAGAATTATATGTATTACGTATTTCACATGATGCAACGAATCCTATTGGATTTATATTCAAAGGTGATGAAACACTTCTATATATGACAGATACAGGTTATGTGTCACAGAAGAATAAAGAACTTATTCACAACTTGAATTATTATATTATCGAGTCTAATCATGATATAGGAATGTTGATGGCGACACGTCGTCCTTTTTCTTTAAAGAATAGAATTATGGGCGATACGGGACATTTAAATAATGAGTACAGTGCTCATTTAATGTGTGATGTGATTGGTGAGAATACGAAAGAGATTGTACTGGCCCACTTATCACAGGATGCCAATACAAAAGAAAAGGCGTTAGAAACTTATTATTCTATATTTGATGAAGAGAAGATGACATTTGATCAAGAGAAGATCAAAGCAGCTAGTCAGACTGCTGTTGTTTCTGGAGGAAGAAATGAACATTAAGATTATTACTGTAGGTAAGTTAAAAGAAAAGTATTTAAGAGATGGTGTACAGGAGTATGTAAAGAGACTTGGTGCATATGCTCATGTGGATTTGATTGAAGTACCGGATGAAAAGATACCTAATAACCCTTCTCTTGCAGAAGAGACACTTGTAAAAAGCAAGGAAGGTAGAAAGATTCTTGATCATGTGAAACAGAATGATTTTATGATTCTGTTAGATGTTGCTTCACGTGAGATGGATTCAGTGGCTTTTAGTCAATATATTGAAAAGAAGATGATTGATGGTTATTCTACTATTGATTTTGTGATTGGTGGATCTTTAGGACATGGTGAGGATGTTCTTACAAGAGCTGATTTTAAATTATCTTTTTCACCAATGACTTTCCCTCATCAATTAATGCGTCTGATTCTTGTAGAACAGATCTATCGTGCATTTAAGATTATGAAGAATGAAACATATCATAAATAATGTCCATACATAGTATGGACATCTTTTTTACGTAAAAAAAGAACCTGTAGAACAGGTTCTTGCGTCTTATTTAAGACCGTATTTCTTATTGAATTTTTCAACTCTACCATCAGCACTCGCAAATCTCTGTTTACCAGTGTAGAATGGATGACAGTTTGAACAAGTATCCACACGGATTTCATCTAAAACTGAACCAGTTTCGAATTCGTTACCACATGATGTGCAGATTACTTTTACTTTTTTGTAATTTGGATGAATTCCAGCTCTCATTGTCTTATCTCCTTCCGCCTTGAAATATTTGCTACTTCAAAGTAAGTTGCTAGTGTATTGTACATCATTTTTTATTGAAATACAATAGCTTTTTTAAATTTATTTCTTAGTGATATAACCTAATTTTGTTAACATTTCAGCACTTTCAACAGCACCACCAGCAGCACCTCTTAAAGTGTTGTGAGATAAACCTACGAACTTATAATCGAAGATGTTATCTTCTCTAAGTCTACCAATAGAAACACCCATACCATCTTCATAGTCTACATCTAATGTAACCTGTGGACGGTTTTCTTCTTCCATGTATCTGATGAAATGTTCAGGTGCATGTGGAAGCTTAAATTCTTGTGGCTGACCCTTGAAGTTATTTAAACGATCGATTAATTCTTCTTTTGTAGGCTTCTTATTGAAACTGATTGAAACAGTTGCTGTATGACCATTTAATACTGGTACACGAATACACTGTGCACTAATAATAGGTCCTTCAGCTTTAACGATTTCACCATTTTCAATATGACCAAATACTTTTAATGGTTCCTGTTCAGACTTTTCTTCTTCCCCACTGATTAAAGGAATGATGTTTCCTACCATTTCTGGCCATTCCTTGAAAGTCTTCCCAGCACCAGAAATAGCCTGGTATGTACTCACTACAACCTTTGTTGGTTCAAATTCCTTCCATGCTGCTAAGCAAGGTGTATAAGATTGGATTGAACAGTTAGGCTTTACTGCGATAAAACCTCTCTTAGTTCCAAGTCTCTTTCTCTGATCTTCGATGACTGCATAATGTTCTGGGTTGATTTCTGGAATAACCATAGGAACATCAGGTGTCCATCTGTGTGCACTGTTGTTTGAAACAACAGGTGTTTCTGTCTTTGCATATGCTTCTTCAATTGCTTTGATTTCTTCTTTACTCATGTTAACTGCTGAGAATACAAAATCAACTTCTTTCGCAATGTCTTCAACATCTGCAACATCTTTTACGACAATGTTCTTGACTGCTTCAGGAATAGGTGTATCCATTTTCCATCTGCCTGCTACTGCTTCTTCATAAGTCTTTCCCGCACTAGACTTACTTGCTGCAAGTGTAGTCACTTCAAACCATGGATGGTTATCTAGAAGAGTATTGAATCTCTGTCCAACCATACCAGTCGCACCTAAAATACCAACTTTTAACTTGTCACTCATAGCTTCTCCTCCTATCAACATTAATCGTCAATCATATAACGAGTAATGTGTGCTCCTAATGTGATGAGCTTGTGGTCTATATTATCATAACCACGGTCAATATGGTAGACATTTGTAATTTCTGTTTTACCTTCTGCCATTAAACCAGCCACCACAAGAGCAGCACCACAGCGTAAGTCTGTAGCCATTACTCTTGCACCATGTAGAGGTGTTTTACCTTTTACATAAGCACACGCTTCACCTAATTCAATATCTGCTCCCATCTTATTAAGCTGCGCACAATGCTTAAATCTTTCTTTATAAATAGTTTCAGACACTTTTGATTGTCCATTACCCTGTGTTAATAGAGTTGTTAGAGGCTGCTGCAAGTCAGTCGCAAATCCTGGATAGATCTGTGTCTGTACTTCAACAGGCTTTAAGTTTCCATCATTGCCATATACAACAATGCTATCGCCAATCTTTTCCATCTTAATGCCCATTTCTTTTAATTTAGAAATAAGTGCATCTAGATGCTGTGGAATAATATTCTGAATAACCATCTTTTCACCAATTGCAGCTGCAATGATCAAGAAAGTACCTGCTTCAATACGATCAGGAATAATTTCATGATATGCACCATGCATATGCTCTACACCATCAATAGTAATAGTATCTGTACCTACACCACGGATTCTAGCCCCCATCTTTGTAAGAAGGTTGGCTACATCAATGATTTCTGGTTCCTTCGCTGCATTTTCAATAACAGTACGACCTTTCGCCTTTACTGCAGCTAACATAATATTGATAGTTGCACCTACAGAAGCAAAATCTAGATAGATTTCAGTTCCAATAAGTTCATCAGCCTGTAAATGATATGTTCCTGTTTCTTCATCATAATTGATTTTGGCACCTAATGCTTCAAAACCTTTTAAATGAAGATCAATAGGACGAGGTCCTAAATAACATCCTCCAGGCATTCTAATAGTTACTTCTTTATATTTACCAAGTAATGCACCCATAAAATAATAAGACGCTCTTAATTTATCAACTGCACTACTTACAAGTGGTATGTTTTTCATATTTCTAGGATCTACACCGATTTCACCTACGGATTTATCCCTTTCAACAACACAATTCAATTCTTCTAATAATGTGGTTAACGCATCAACATCTGAAATTTCTGGTACGTTATATATTTCTACTGGTTCATCTGAGAGAACAATAGAAGGGATCAATGCTACAGTCGCATTCTTCGCACCTGAGATAGTGACTGTGCCGTTAAGTTTATGTCCGCCTTCAATAGCAATTACTTCTTCAGCCATTTTTATACAATCCTTTCGTTAAGGTTATTTAAAGTTTATATATATATTAAAAAAACAATTAAGTTAAAAGTTAACAAGTTTAAGTCAAAATATTGGATTTTATCTCGACGAATTCATTATATAGTATTTCTTCGAAAATCACAAAGAAAACAGAAAGTAAATGTCCCTTTTTAATAAAAGAATATTTTACTTTTAAAAAAAACATGATATACTATGACCACATGGTCCGTTGGTGAAGTGGTCAACACACTTGGTTCTCATCCAAGCATTCAGGGGTTCGAACCCCCTACGGACTACCATTTTTTTATGCGAATAAAAAAAAGAAAGCGAAGCTTTCTTTTTAAAAATGTTTGTTTGTATAAAAAAAATGGCTGGGGTAACTGGATTCGAACCAGTGAAATGGCAGATTCAGAGTCTGCTGCCTTACCGCTTGGCTATACCCCAAAAAAAATGGCTGGGGTAACTGGATTCGAACCAGTGAGATGGCAGATTCAGAGTCTGCTGCCTTACCGCTTGGCTATACCCCAACAGCAATTTATATTATACATATATTTTAGGAGATGTAAAGAGAAAAATGACAAAAATTCGTACAAGATTTGCACCAAGCCCTACAGGGTACATGCATATCGGTAATTTAAGAACAGCTTTATACTGTTATTTAATCGCTAAACATCAGGGCGGCGACTTTATTTTAAGAATTGAAGATACTGACCAGAACCGTGAAGTAGAAGGTGCAACTCAGTTAATCTATGATATTTTAACTGAAACTGGTCTTAACTGGGATGAAGGACCAGATAAGCCTGGAGATTGCGGACCTTATATCCAGTCTGAAAGACTTCCTATTTATCATGAATATGCTAAGAAGCTTATCGAGCTAGGCGGTGCTCATTATTGTTTCTGTGATAAAGATGCTGACAATGATTATGATCCTTGTCGTATGCTTGATCAGGCTGAAATTGATGAAAAGCTTGCAGCAGGTGTTCCTTATGTTATTAGACAGACTATCCCTGATAAGGGTAAGGCTACTTTTGATGATGAAATCTATGGTCATATTGAAGTAGATTGCACTACTTTAAATGATTCTATCTTAATTAAGAGTGATGGATTCCCTACTTATAACTTTGCGAACGTTGTAGATGACCATTTAATGGGTATTACTCATGTTGTACGTGGTAATGAATATTTAGCTTCTACACCTAAATATAACCTTCTATATGATGCATATGGATGGGATAGACCTACTTACATCCATTTACCACCAGTAATGAAAGATGAACATGCTAAGTTATCTAAGAGAAATGGTGATGCCTCTTACCAGGATTTAACTAAACAGGGTTATTTAAAAGATGCCATCCTTAACTACATCGCATTACTTGGATGGTCTCCAGCTGATGAAGAAATCCTTTCATTAGATGATTTAATTGAACAGTTCAACATTGAACATATCTCTAAAGCTCCAGCTATCTTTGATATTGATAAGTTAAAATGGATGAACGGTGTTTATTTAAGAAACATGTCATTAGAAGAATTCCACAAAGTGGCTTCTCCTTACTATGATTTCATCACTATTCCTGTAAATACATTAGAAATCTCTAAAGCATTACAGCCACGTGTTGAAAGATTAGCTGACATTCCAGAATTAATGGACTTTGTCAATGAAACATTACCATTTGATGCATCTATCTATAAACATAAGAAGATGAAGACTACTCCTGAAAACTCTTTAGAAGCATTAGAATTATCTTTACCAGAACTTGAAAAGTGGGAAGATTATGATGATGACGAAGGATTAATGAATATGATGATGGATATTGCTAAGAGCCATGAATTAAAGAATGGACGTATTATGTGGCCTATCCGTGTTGCATTATCAAATAAAGCATTTACTCCTGGTGGTGCTGTAGAAATCGCTCATATTCTTGGTAAAGAAGAAACTTTAAGAAGAATTAGAGTTGCGATTGAAGATTTAAAGAAATCAGTTGCTGAATCAGCAGAATAAAAACAAGAGGCTCGTTGAGCCTCTTTTAGTATACTTTCTTATAGTTTGCAAGTGCACCGATTAGGTTAGAATCATTATTGTATTTACATTGTACTAACTTAACTTGTGGGATAGGCACAGGCATTTTTTCATAAAGTTCATCTAAAGACTTCTGGATATAAGTCATTAAAATAGGCTGTTTAGAGATACCCCCACCTATCGCAATACAATCAGGATCGACTGCTGCCTGGATATTAAATAATCCCATCGCAATAATATCTGTATAGTCCTTTAAGACCTTTAGAGCTCTAGTATCACCGTCATTACAGTATTCAAAGGCTTTTATACCATCAAATGGATCAGAGGCTTCCACAGCCTTCTTAATGCCTTTTACGAGTCTTAAGACACTACCATCCATACCCCACTTACTATCAAAGCCATTCTTATCTGTCCACTTAGTAGAAAGGTAACTGAATTCACTCGCAAAGCCATGACCACCAGTAAAGACTCGATCACCAATAGTTATACCGCCACCAATACCAGTACCTAAAATACATACAGCACCTACATCAGTCCCTTTTAAAGAACCATAAGTCACTTCACATTGTGCTGCACATTTTGCATCATTTTCAATCACAACACGTTCTGTTGTGACCTTTTTTATTTCTTCTAAGACATCTACATCCTGATTATATTCTAATGCCCCTGGTACCTGCATTTTATGTGTTTTCTTATTATACAATCCGGGTAAACTCATTGCGATACCATCTACATTTTTATACTTATCATAGATACTCTTAATTACTTCTAAGAAGTTTTCTAATGTATCCTGTGGTGTAGATACACTCCCCTTTTCTAAAATTTCTAATTCATCATTCATTAAGGCATACTTAATAGCAGTACCCCCTACATCAAATACTAAATATTCCATTTCTGATTCCTCCTAATGAGTATTATAATATAGTTTTATCTTATTTCTAATTGTCAACTACCCTCGACGTAAAGATCATGGGCTTGTAACTGCCCAGTCGTACTAACAGCTTACGCTTCCGACCTTTAATCCCAATAGATATCGCTATCTAAAGTGGCGTTACATCGTAGGGTGGTTGACAGCACCCTTTGCAACAAAGTTTACTCCATTGCAACTGTATCAGGTACTTGGCTATCAGAAAGATAGTTTATTCCCATACGATACAATTCATAGCTCCGATACGGTCATCATTGGACTGATAACCACAGTTTTTACAAGTAAACAAATGTATTTTCTTGTTATGGTTAGACTTTTCCGTATACCCACAATCAGGACAACATTGACTCGTATAACGAGGATCTACCTTAATTACAGAAGATTGATTCCATTTTGCTTTGTAGATTAGTTTTTGTTCAAAGTTATAGAAAGACCATGATACAGAAACATAAAGGTCTTTTGTTTTGACACGCTCTGTAACATTACGAATGCCTGACAAATCTTCTAATACAAAGAATGTATGCTTCAGGTTATTCTCAACGAGTGCCTTTGATACACAATGGTTCACATCTTGCATCCAACGGTTTTCTCGCTGACCGATAGCTTTTCCACTAACAAATTCTGATTTGAACTACTCGATTTTATCTACGATTATTAAATGCCACAGGGCTTTAATAAAATTCTCCAAAACCGCTGATAACAAAGGTTTTTTCGCAAACGGCTCGCCTCTTCACTTTTGCAATACGGTTTCATCCCTGTTTATGCTTCCCTTGAAGGCTCATAAAGGCAAATACAAGGGAAAGAAAATCCCATAAAAAGTTATAACATAGTGTGGCAGTCGGCAGCCTGTGACATATGTGTGAATATATTATACTGGAGGATTTTAGAATGGACAAGTACAAGTACAACGAGAGCAACAGCCTGTGGTACGAGCTGAAGAGAGACTATTACTTCCCCTGCCTGACCCTGCTGGAGAGAGAAAGCAAGCCGATTGGGCTTTTGGGGCAGCAGCATAGGAGCTACTTGCAGGAGCACTGGAAGATTGTCTACACGCAACTGCTGACCAGCGGCAGGCTGAGCAGCTATCTTGCCGAAATTGACCAGCAGCCCCAGGAGCGAATGGAAGTCCTGGTGGGGCAGATGAAGCAGGCCCAGGGGATTACCGAACAGCTCAAAGCATAAAATGCTATGGAATGGGTCAGCAGAATGAATAACATTCGGGCGTGTGCCAGGGAAATCGTGAACGCAGAAATCATTTACGCATAAGTTAAAGCGGCAGAGTTCAAATCTCTACCGCCTATGCCATAAATTATATTAAAACAAGAAAAAATCAGCAACTCACAAATGCGAAGTCGCTGGTCTTTTCTATATCTGAAAATTATTTAACACCCTTACAAAATATATTATCAAGTTCAGTATCAATGTTGCAACTAGATAAATCCACATGATTACTCGGAACCTCTTGAAAAACTTGAAAAAACTTGACATGAATAGCTACCCAAACATCACTCAAAAGGACTAGAGCCATTGGATTATAGTATAAATATCCCTCAAAATTCCCTCTTAAAAGGGCAATCATCGCCCGGGTCACACCGCAAGTAGGGCATACAATTCCCAATATATACCTAACAGGGCATGAAATGCCACACACACCGTAAGTAATCCAAATAATCAATAAGCATGAAATAGTGATAATATGTTTTTTGATCAGATGTTTTTTACACATCAGGATATTACAGTAATGACATCATCTTATTGAAGTTTGCTTCCTTAGTTTTCTTTGAAATTGTGAACCAGTCAACGATGGTAAGGACACCGCAGCATCCAGCTGTCAGCAGTTTTAGGATTCCCATTCCAGTATCACCAAGCATGAAACGGTCAATTCCCAGAGTGCCAAGGAAAATAGATACCAAAAGAAGCGTAGTAGGATCCTTCAGTTCAATAGTGGATACCAAAGAAAACTTCTCATCATCCATAGTGCGAAGTTTCTCCTTTAAGTAAACCGCTTTTTCCTCAGGAAAATACTTTGCGTTTGTCATAAAAAACATATCAACTTTACTCTGTTCTATCATAAAATTTCTCCCTTTTAGCTTTTTTCTTAATTCTTTTATGTAAAGAGTATAGCACACCCACCCCCCCCGCAAGAATTTTATGCCTAATTTTCGGGCTAATTTTCAACGGTAAAATGACATCAAATATAAGGTAATAAAGCATTTTCCTCTTACAATAGATATAATCGTCATTTCATAACAGCATTGGAGAAGTATCGTCAGCTACTATACAAAAATATATTGAAAGTCAGGGTTAATGACTAACGATTTACAAGGATTTAATTTATGAAAAAAAATAAACTAACCTATCACTAGGCTAGTCCCTTATCAAACCGTACGTGCACTATAATTGCATACGGCTTATCATTTACTATTTATTTAATTTATGATTGGACTTCTCGAATAGCACGAGCGCACGAGTTAGGACTTTAACCTATATGATTTCTACATTCCATGACACGTTCCAAGTTAATAGTACCCTATCTTAAATAAACAGTTATAAATAAAAAATGTCATGTCCCTGTTGACATGACATATAAGCGACTGCCTGTCGCACAAAAATCAAGGCAGTTATGCCTTGATTTTTATACTAATCCTGGAATAAAGGAGTTGAAAGATAACGGTCACCTGTATCTGGTAATAAGGCTACAATAGTCTTTCCTTTGTTTTCTGGTCTTTTCGCAAGTTCAATCGCAGCATAAACAGCAGCACCTGAAGAAATACCTACTAAGATACCTTCATTCTGACCTACTTCTTTACCAGTCGCAAATGCATCTTCATTAGTTACACGGATGATTTCATCATATACCTTTGTATCTAAGACATCAGGTACGAAACCTGCACCGATACCCTGGATCTTATGTGCACCACCCTGTCCAGTAGATAATACTGGAGATGAATCTGGTTCTACTGCAACTACTTTTACGTCTGGTTTCTTATCTTTTAAGTACTGTCCTACACCAGTCACTGTACCACCAGTACCTACACCAGCGACAAAGTAATCGACCTGACCATCTAAGTCTTCAAAGATTTCTGGTCCTGTTGTTAAATAGTGGGCCTGTGGGTTAGCTGGGTTAACGAACTGTCCTGGAATATAGCTGTTTGCAATTCCTTCTGCAAGTTCATTTGCTTTCGCAATAGCACCCTTCATACCCTTGCTTCCATCTGTCAAGACAAGTTCAGCACCATATGCTTTCATTAATGTACGTCTTTCTACAGACATTGTTTCTGGCATAACAATAATAATACGATAACCTCTTGCAGCCGCAACAGAAGCTAAACCAATACCTGTATTACCTGAAGTAGGTTCAATTAATACAGTATCTTTATTTATTTTGCCTGCTTTTTCTGCTTCATCAAGCATATTCTTCGCAATTCTATCTTTAACACTTCCTGCAGGATTGAAGTATTCAACCTTTGCGATGACCTTTGCTTCTAGGTTATATTTCTTTTCTAAATGTGTTAATTCTAATAATGGTGTATGGCCAATTAACTGGTCAGCACTAGTGTATACCTTACTCATGTTAATTTTCCTCCTGATTTGTTATTTTACTGCAGCAAAAGCCTGATCTAAGTCTGCAACAATATCATCAATATGTTCAGTACCAATAGATAATCTAATAGAATTCTGCTGGATACCTACCTGTTTTAATTCTTCTTCATTCATTTCTGCATGTGTAGTAGAAGCTGGATGAATAACTAAAGATTTCACATCTGCAACGTTTGCAAGTAATGAGAATAACTGTAAGTTATCAATGAAATCTTTTGCTTTTCTTGCATCACCCTTGATGTTGAATGTAAAGATTGATCCACCACCGTTAGGGAAATACTTCTTATATAATGCCTGCTGAGATGGATCTGTAGATACTGAAGGATGTGATACAGATTCAACCTGTGGATGGTTATTTAAGTATTCTACAACCTTTAATGTATTTTCTACCTGTCTTTCTACACGTAATGAAAGTGTTTCTAGACCCTGTAAGAAGATCCAAGCATGAATTGGTGAAAGAGTTGCACCCATGTCTCTTAATAAAATAGCTCTAATTCTTGTAATATAAGCAGCGGCTCCTACATCTTTCGCAAAGCTTACACCATGATAAGATGGGTTTGGTTCAACAAGCTGTGGGAATTTATCTGCATGTGCCGCCCAGTCAAACTTACCTGCATCAACGATGACGCCACCAATAGTAGTACCATGACCGCCAATGAACTTAGTTGCTGAATGAATAACAACGTCAGCACCATATTCAATTGGTCTAATTAAATAAGGTGTACCGAATGTGTTATCAATTACTAATGGTAAACCATGTTTATGCGCAATCTTTGCGATTGCTTCGATGTCTACAACATCTGAATTAGGATTACCTAAAGTTTCAATATAAACAAGTTTTGTGTTTTCCTGAATAGCATCTTCAAATGCCTGTGGATTTAATGCATCTACAAAAGTAGTAGTAATACCATAATCAGTAAATGTATGTTTGAATAAGTTAAATGTTCCACCATAGATGTTTTCTGCAGATACGATATGATCACCTGCAGCCACTAAGTTTTGTACTGCGTATGTCACTGCAGCTGCACCAGAGCCCACTGCTAAAGCGGCTACACCACCTTCTAAAGCAGCAATTCTTTTTTCAAATACATCTTCAGTTGGGTTTGTTAGACGACCATAGATATTACCAGCATCCTGTAATGCGAATCTAGCTGCTGCATGATCTGAGTTATGAAAAACGTAAGATGAAGTCTGATAGATAGGTACTGCACGAGCGTCAGTTACTGGATCAGCTTCTTCCTGTCCTACGTGTAATGCAAGTGTTTCGAAATGATAGTTTTTATTAGACATGTATGTTTCCTCCTTAACCCTATTTGTTTGATAGGTTAATAGGATTATAACAACTACTTACCTACTCGTCAACTATATTTATAATATTTTTTGCATAAATTTCGCATTTTCTAAATTTAATTGATTTTATTTATGATTATATGACATAATCGTCACCATTTGATGACGCGGGTACTAAATCACTTAAAGAAACACCTTCTAAATAGTCTGTAATAACATGATATAAACCAGTCCACATAGGTAATGTATTACAATAAGAGGCTCTTTCACATGTATTACATTCATCTGCTAAACATGATACAGGAGCTAATGTTCCTTCAGTAATCTTAAGAATAGAAGCAACACTATAGTCTTCTGGAGCATGTGTTAAACGGTATCCTCCACCTTTACCTCTTAAACCTTCTACAAAGTGCTCTTTAGATAAAGATTTAATAATAATTTCTAGATACTTTTCAGAAATATCCTGTCTTGCAGCTATTTCTTTTAATGGTATATATTTAGAACGATCATGCTGTGCTAAATCAATCATGACACGTAAAGCATAACGTCCTTTAGTTGATATCATCATCATCTATTCCTCCTTTTACATATACCTAGTATACTAGGGGGTTATAGGGTAAGTCAAGATTAATAGAAATTGAACGTTGATGTAACAGATAGTTGATGTTAGAATTTTAAATGGAGAAAGAATATGAGTAGAAAAAATAATTTATTTAAACTTGATTTGTTAGTATTAGCCGTTCTTTATCATGGAGATTGTTATGGTTATGAAATATCAAATCAGATTAGAGAAAAAAGCAATCAAGTCATTGATTTAAAAGATGGCGTTTTATATCCGATACTATATAAATTAATGGAAGGAGAGTATATCTCTTCTTCTGAAAAACAGGTAGGAAGAAAGATACGCGTCTACTATCATTTACTTCCAAAAGGAAGTGATCTTCTACTTGAAATGATGAAAGAATATCATGATATGGTTAAGAGTATTAATCGTATATTGGAGGGAATTGACGATGAGTAAACCATTAAAGAAATATAAGAAAGAATTAAAATCTCTATTTAAGAATGTACCAAAAGAAAAAAGGTCTGTATATGACCATATATGTAAAACTATTGATGAGTATCCTAATGTAGATACAATGAGCTATGATGACTTAGTTGAACAGTTTGGAGAACCTGAAAATATTTATTATCAGTATATCGATGATAATAATTTGTATCAACCAGTTCAAAAGCATAAGAGAAGTTACAAGAAAATATTTATAACTGTTTTAGTATTGATGTTGATTGCATTTGTTGTAGAGTTCATATCTATTGCATATGAAGCAAGAAAAAGCTATATCAACAGAGAAGTGGTTGAAATCACATATGATGATTAAGAGCGAATAACGCTCTTTTTAATTAGATCAGATTTTATGAAATCTTTCATTTGCTTATATTTCCTAGGATGGATTGAATCCATCCTTTTTATGTAAATAATTGTAGGTTTAGGACAGAATATGAACTTAGGTTCCACCATCCTTATGTTGTCTTTTACCTACATTTTTATTTTATCCTTAGCACTTTAAATATCCGATGACTCATACCATACACAATATAGATTCCGTATCAATAGAGGAAGGGCCTAATAGATCACACAGTGCAAGTTAATCAAATAGTACCAATAATGTATATTTACTTATTTAATATATGGTGTATAATGATTATGTAAGGGCATTCATCTCTATAGTAGAAGCTCCTAAACAATATTTATACACTGCTTCAATTTATGAGTGTTTAAGAATATTTACTAATTGAAATGATTTAAAAAATATAGGTATTTAATCACTAGAGTCATTAAACAAACTGCTATGTCCACCTAAGTATATTTAAAATTTAGCGCTCCATTTTAAGTAAATAGTCACTTTAGATACGACACACCTAACGATATGAATCAATATCTTTGCCATCTGTTCATTTAATAACTCAATAAGCTATTTACATAGCCCTTATTCTTAGATATCAAATAGTTTTCAGTGATCTTATTCCTAATCCAATTATTCAAAATCATATTACTACTATTCAAAAAATAATAACTTGAGTTAGTTGGTCATAAAGTAAACATCTGACACTACAGTAAATTCAATAGTTTTTCGGGAATATTTTTCTTGAACTAAGCAAACTACTCTATAGTTTGTCATGTAGTTGAAATGAATAAATAAAATAGGAGATGATTAAAACGGTTTAAAAATAGAATATCAATATATAATTTATAAGACAAACCAGTGTCATTGTTTTTTATTACATTAGATAATCTTTTGAAACACTTATAAGCAAATGCTTTATTTGCAAAAATCAAATCAAGT
>Ga0129313_1001449_pt1 | contig 14984 bp, 9 predicted proteins | sample O1105metagenome_FD_94436 | JGI IMG/M metagenome (GOLD analysis project Ga0129313, IMG submission 94436) | Orangutan group fecal microbial communities from fecal samples from Wisconsin, USA - O1105 metagenome | ecosystem: Host-associated > Mammals > Digestive system > Large intestine > Fecal... | reverse complement strand
GTTTGTTTGCACAAATCTTGTATAAAATAATCACATAATGTGATTCCAACATCTGGCTTGAAATCATGTGTGCATGATTTCCTATTTGCATTGTTTAGTTTTCAAGGAACACTGCTTTCTCACCGGCTTTGCAAAATCTTTATCAGATTTTTGTAAGCTCTCTGTGTGAGTCAGCTTTTATATAATACCTCATTCAGTTCCTTTTGTCAAGAACTTTTTTGAAATATTTTTTATCGCTTCCTTCAAAGCAATCTCGGCAAGCTATCCGCTCCAAGGCTTTGCTCTGCTGTATCTCAGCGACAACGATGTATATATTACAACAAATCTGCACCTCTGTCAACACTTTTATAAAATTTTTCTCATATTTTTTCTTTCCCTAATATTTTCGAATTTGCATAGCTAGGCAATTTTTATAAAATATAAGTTTGACTGTTATTGAAACATTTATTATAATACACGTATATTGTGGGATTATGCCCACGGAGCGGACGCAGTATGAAAATACTGTTATCAATGATACAAATGATGGTCGCCCTGCAAATAAGTAAATGTTCTGCCTGGCAGTTTTGTTTACAGGGAGATGATAGCATGGAGAATGTTATCTGTAGAGGTTTCGATAATAGTGTTCCCAGAAAAGGGAAGCGCTTGTGATGAGGCATTAGCTGTGGCAATATATGCTCTTATACCATTGGTTACTCTTGTAGTGACTGTGGTTATGGCAGTGTTGATTTGGCTAACTATCACAGGTGAACTATCGTTAATTTTACTAGATTAGCGTAGGTCACATATCGACCACATCTTGTAGCAAGCACGAAAAAAGCAGTCCTAGCCGGGACTGCTTTTTCGTAAGATGTTGTGACCATCAGTGTTGGCGCACTGTTTGACGGTCGATTTGGTTTCGATTAAAAACATGTAGCGGCGACCATCATTGTGGTTCGCTCTTTTTTTATATTTTTATTTTAGCTCACATAAACATCTTAGTCAAGTTCTGATTTATCGAGCTAAACGCTAATCTTAGCAATGGCATACATATACGATTTCTGCAGGTATGACACTTTTGCGTCGGGAGACTCCTGCTTTTGCGTAGCAAAAGTGGCCCGGTGACACTCTCTACCATTACGGCCTCCGTGAATTGGCTCAGCGACAAGCGGTATCTGTGCGTTAGAATAAATCATCAGATAGGGCCATTAAGTCGGACAGAGCAAAAGTCGTTATGACCGCAGGCTGTATTAGAAGAATAGAACAGCGATAAGCCACGATGATTCGACAACAGCCGGAGGGACATAACACTTTTGCGTCGGGAAACTCCTGCTTTTGCGCAGCAAAAGTGGCCCCGGTAGCACTCTCTATTATTACGACCTCTGTGAATTGGCTCAGCGACAAGCGGTATTTGTGCGTAAGGCTAAACCATCAGATAGGGCCATTAAGTCGGACAGAGCAAAAGTCGTTATGACCGCAGGCTGTATTTCGGAAAATTAGGACATTTCCGCCTTTTCCTCCAAATATGCCCAGCGTTCCATCAGCTTCTCCAGCTCCCCAGACACTCTGGTTTCTTCCTTAGTCAATTCCTGTATCTTATCATAATCCGTTGCAAATTGAGTCATCTGAAGATGTATCATCTTCAGCTCCCCCTCCTTGCTGGCAATCACCGCCTCAATCTCACCATATTCATGCTTTTCCGACATAGTAAGACCTTTTTCCCGAACTTTATCCTGCTGATAATTCTTTTTGCTTCCAGCTACACCATCCTTAACCTTGGCATTCACCCCATCAGCCAAAGCACCAGCTCTAGCTTTTTGCTCTGCCTGCAGTCGCTGATGATAATCGCTATAGCCTCCGACATGGCATTCAATCTCTCCCGCCTTGCCAGTATAAACAAAAACCTTTTGCGCCATGCGATCAATAAAAAATCTATCATGGGAAACAAAAATAATGGCCCCATTAAAATCATCAATAAAGCTCTCCAATATTCCCATAGTTTCCAAATCTAAATCATTGGTAGGCTCATCCAAAAGGAGCACATTAGGTGCCTCCATCAGCACCCGCAGAAGATACAACCTTCTTTTCTCACCACCAGACAATCTACTTATCTCCGTATACTGCAAATCCGGCGGAAAGAGAAAACGCTCCATCAACTGACCAGCAGACAGCTTACTGCCATCTGCCATAGTAATATAATGGGCCGCCTCCTGAATATACTCCTTAGCCCGCAGTCTGCCATCCATTTCCACATTTGTCTGGGCAAAATAACCAATTTTTACAGTCTGGCCAATTTCCACTGTACCCTCAGTAGGCTGCAATCTGCCAGCAATAATATTCAACAAGGTAGACTTTCCTGTACCATTGCCACCAATGATACCAATTCTGTCATTCCTCAATACCGTATAGCTGAAATCCCGAATATACACCTGTCCCTGCCAGCTATAGCCAACATGGTCCAGCTCAATAATCTTCCGACCCAAGCGACTGCCTGCCAAACCGATTTCCACCTGATTCCGTTCCAAATCCACTTTCTGATTCTTTACTTCCTCATAGCGCTGCAGCCTAGCCTTTTGCTTGGTGGAACGAGCCTGGGCACCACGGCGAATCCAAGCCAGCTCATTTCGCAGGAAATTCTGTCTCTTTCTTTCCCCAGCTTCCTCCTGCTCAATCCGCGCCGCCTTCAGCTCCAAAAACTCCGAATAATTTCCCTGATAGCTATAGGTTCTGCCTTTATCGAACTCCAAAATTCCGCTAGCCACTCTATCCAAAAAATAACGGTCATGAGTTACCATCAGCAAGGAGCCTTTCCAAGCTGCCAAATACTCCTCCAGCCAGCCAATGGTTTCACTATCCAAATGGTTAGTCGGCTCATCCAAAAGCAGCAAATCGCAAGGCTGTATCAAAGCAGTAGCCAAAGCCAACCGCTTCTGCTGTCCCGCCGACAAAGTATCCACCCTTGCTTCAAAATCTGTAATTCCCAAATGAGTTAAAATACTTTTAGCCTGGCTCTCCATATTCCAGCCTCCCAGAGCATCAATCTGCTCAGAGGCCTTAGCCAGCTGATTTTGTACCTTTTCAGACATATCCCCCTTTTCACTTTTCGCCAAAGCAGACTCATAATTCCGCAGAGCCTGCATCAAATGGCTATCATCCTTAAAAGCTTCCATTAACACTGTATTCTCTGGCACAAATTCCTTGGACTGCTCCAAATAGCTGATACGCATATTCCGCATCGTTACCATAGAGCCAGTATCTGCCACCAGCTTTCCTGCCACTGTTTTGAGAAAGGTGGATTTACCCGTACCATTAACACCAACGATACCGATTTTATCCCCCTCATTTATATTCAAATTAACGTGGCTGAAGAGAGTTTTTTCTCCGTAGCTTTTCCCCAATTCCTCCACTGTTAAAATCATTTATTATTCTCCTCCATTTTTTCAGACTGGATATTATCCACAATCTCCTCATGTTCCTCCTGCAAAGGCTTTGGCAGCTTGGCCAAAATACGGGTAATCCTAAGATTATCCATTTCCTCCACAAAGAAGTCCCGTCCATTCCAGCTGGCTTTCATACCAATCCGCGGAGGGGACTGCACATTATTATAGAGCCAGCCACCGATGGTATCAATATTGTCAGCCTCAATATCCATCTCCAGAATATCGCAAACCTCCTCCAGCAACAGCTTGGCATCTATAGAATAAACATATTCACTCCGCTTTTCCACCAAAGGACGCTCTTGGTCAAATTCATCCTGAATCTCTCCAACAATTTCCTCAATAATATCCTCAATAGTAACCATACCGGCAGTACCGCCATATTCATCCACCACAATAGCCAGCTGGGAGCGATCCCGCTGCATCATCTTCAACAGCATACTGATACGCATGGTTTCCGGTACAATCAAAGCCTTCCGCACCAGCTGCCGCAATCTTGGCCGGCGATGCTTATAGAGATACCCCATCAAATCCTTAATATGAAGGAAACCGATAATATCATCCTTATCCTCTCGGCATACAGGATATCTGGTCATATGCTCCGACACTGCCACCTGAATATTCTCATCAAAGGAATCCTCGGTATAAAGGCAGACCATATCTGTACGAGGAATCATAATCTCCCGTACATTGCGGTCGGAAAAATCAAAAACATTATCCACAAAATCCAGCTCAGTTTTATCAATATAGCCTTTTTTGTGACTTTCTTCCATTAGAATGCGAATCTCATCCTCTGTATGAGCTGTTTCCTCGCTTTCAGTCTCCACCGGTATGCCCAGCTTTTCCGCTGTAAAATTAGCCACATGGTTCAAAAACCAAACAAACGGATACATTACCTTTTGAAAAAGCAGCATGGGCATAGCAATCCCCAAGGTTACTGCCTCGGCTTTCTGAATGGCCAAATTCTTGGGAATCAGCTCACCACAGATAATATGCATAGCCGTAATTAAGCCAAAGGCTATGGCAAAGGAAATGGTGGTAGCCAAGGCTCCCCCCAGGCCACAGTATTCAAATACAGGCTCCAGCATTTTGCTGACTGTAGGCTCACCTAACCAACCTAAGCCCAGGGAAGCCAAGGTAATACCCAGCTGGGTTACAGAAAGGGACACATCCAAATGATCCGTAAGCTTTTTGGCATAAACCGCCCGGCTATTTCCCTCATTTATCAAAGTCTCCAACCGTGAGCCGCGTATTTTTACCACCGCAAATTCCGCCGCCACAAAAAAACCATTCATCAGCACCAGCAAAACCACCAGCACCAACTTTATAATATTCATCGTTATATCATCCATATGCAAAACTCCTTATCTCAAATACTCCTTGGTAAAGGCTGCCATTTCTTCCTCACTCATATATGGATTCCCCAGCTCTGCTATCTCATCCATATCCTGGCCAGCTCTATATCGGCTTCCTTGTCCACTGCCATTATTATTTAATCCATTACCTGGATTTCTATAATTAGCCCGCTGGCGAGCTTCCTCCAGATTAGGCTTTCCATCCTTGTCATTACAGGTCATACGACAGCGGGGATAATTACTGCATCCCCAGAAATCACCGTTTTTGCCGTGGCGTTTTTGCAATATCCCCAAGCCACAGCGAGGACATTTAACAGCATTCTCCACCACTAGGCTGGTGCCCTCTGCCTTACGGCACATCTTGGTGGTAAAATCTACCTGGGTTTGCAAAAAAGCCTCCAAGGAGCCATCTCCCTCTGCCATAGAATGAAGCTGATCCTCCCAGATAGCCGTAAAATCCGGATAGGACAATTCTTCTGGCACTGCATCCACCAGCAAATAACCAGCCTCCGTAGGCTGCAGCTGCTTCTTTTTACCCATTTCCTTGATAAGCTTTCGCTTGTGAATTAACTCATCCAAAATCGTAGCTCTGGTAGCCTCAGTACCAATACCATATACCGCTTTCAGCTGCTTTTTTGCCTCTGGGTCCTGCACAAATTTATGAATATCCTTCATGGCTGCAATAAGGGTAGCCTGAGTAAATCTCACCGGCGGTCTGGTAACGCTTTTAGCCAACTCTCCAGATACATAGTCAACATTATCATTTTTCTTCATAGGAGGCAGGTTATTTTCTTCCTGACCATTATCCTCCTTGTCCTGGCCCTCCTCGTTTTCAGCCTCATTATTTTTCTTGCTGGTATAAAGAGCCTTCCAGCCCAAATCTATTTCCGTTCTACCACTGGCAGCAAAAAGCTCCTCCTTGTAAGCTACCTCCACCTTGGTTTGGTAATAGGTATGCACTGGATAAAACTGAGCCATATAAGCCTGGGCAATCAAGAAATAAATATTCCGCTCTACTGCATTCATCTTGCTTAAATCTGCCTTTACCCGGGTAGGAATAATGGCGTGATGGGCAGAAATTTTCTTGTCATTCCAAGCACGGCTTTTAATTTTTCCATCGGCACCCTTGGCCCAATTAGCCAGAGTATCATCCCCACAACCCTGCAAATTAGTCAAAATGCTTTGGCTATCCTTAAACTGATTGGTAGGCAAATATTCGCAATCAGAACGGGGATAGGTAGTCAGCTTCCGCTCATAAAGAGCCTGCGCCGTATCCAATACCTGCTGTGGCTCATAACCAAAGCGCCTGCCTGCCAGCACCTGCAAGGTGGACAGGGAAAAAGGCAATCTTTGCGCCTCCTGCTTTTTAGCCTTGGAATAACCGGAAATCATCCCTGTCAATGGCTCCTGCCCGAAGGACTTTAGCTTAGCCTCTGCAATCTGCTTATCCACCAGCCTGCCCTCGGAGTCCAGTCCCTGCTGCATTTCATTAGGCTTCCACTGCGCTTGGAACTGTCCATTAGCATGCTGGAAAACCGCCTTAATATTGAAATAATCTACCGGCTTGAAATTCTCAATCTCTCTTTCCCGCCGTACCACCAGTGCCAAAGTAGGAGTCTTGACCCTGCCAATAGGCAAAACCAATTTTCTATGGCCGCTGCGCTGAGCAGCCATTGTATAGGCTCGGGACAGATTCATGCCAATCAGCCAATCTGCTCTAGCTCGTCCCAAGGCAGACTGACGCAGATTAAAAAACTGAGCATTAGGCTTTAGCTGGTCAATTGCCTCCCGGATACTTTTTTCATCCAGAGCATTCAACAAAATACGCTGTACCGGCTTGTTACAGCCTACATATTCCAGCACCTCATCCACCAAAAGCTGACCTTCTCTATCCGGGTCTCCGGCATGAACGATTTCATCAGCTTGGCTAATCAGCTGCTTCACCACCGCAAATTGCTTGGCGCTACTTTCCGATACCATCAGCTTCCAGTGCTCCGGAATAATAGGCAAATCCTCTGCCCGCCACACCTTGTATTTGGCATCATATTCCTGAGGCTCCGCCTGCCGCAGTACATGGCCAAAAAGCCAGGTAACAGTGCCAGCCCCTGTTTCAATAAATCCATTGCCCTTCCGCACAGGCCCCGGCAGCACTGCTGCAATCTCCCGGCCCATACTAGGTTTCTCTGCTATATATAAACGCATTCTTGCACCTCATCGGTAAAATAAAAAAACTGTAACATCATATTATACCATGTATGAGGCCAAAGGAAAAATCCTGCAAAATCAGGAAATGTTTTGCAGGATTTTTTAGAGGATATTCAATTACAGCTCTTCGCCGTTGGAGGCAATTACTTTTCTCCAACTATATTTATCTAAACCATCTTAGTTCCGTATCTCTATCTGGCACATTTTCATAGCCGCCAAGGCAGTGGCATGACTCTCCGGAGTTACTCCGGCACAGCAGGAAGCATCTACAGCCAAGGTTACTTCTGGAAAAGCAGCCTTATCCACAAACTTCTGCAAGGCATCTGTTATCTTCCAGCCGTGCTCTGGCTTAATACAATGAGGCACTGGCAATTTTTTGCCCTCCTGAGTATCCATATAATACTGATTATGGGTATCCAAGGTAAAAATCAGCTCTGCCTCCTTTTCCTGCTCCAGCTTCTTCACCAGCTTCGGCAGCATCTGCTGAGCCTCCTGTGTACCCAAGGCACCATCAATAAAATCATTTTGCATATCCACTACAACAATCAGTTTTTTCATAACATTCACCTATATCCCTAAAACAAAAATATCTAAATTTAAACTATCTCTCATTGTATCATCTATCTAGGAATATCACAATTTCTAAAATTTTGAAAGCAAAAACCGCCCCCAAAAAGGACGGTTTCCATATACTTGCTATTGCAAAAGACTTAACACAGCCTGAGGAGTTTGATTAGCCTGGGCCAGCATGGACTGAGAACCCTGAGCCAAAAGATTGCTTTTCGCATATTCCATCATGGTTTTCGCCATATCAGCATCCCGAATAACCGACTCCGCCGAAGTGGTATTTTCATGCATTGTTACAATATTTTCCTGAGTAAAATCCAACTTATTAGATTGTGCACCTAAAGTAGTATTAGCATTAAGTAGATATTTTATCGCCTGATCTACATTATCCAAAAAAACATTGGCCTTTTCTCTGGTGCTAACACAGGTTCTTGTATCTAGAATTACCGTCTCCTTAGGATATTGCCATACCTCATCCTTCCATTTCGCCTTTTTTTGGGCATCTGATAGCGTATCATACCCTTTAGGCCATTCTTGTGGATAATCATCATCCTTGGGAAAAATATCCCAATTTTTGTTATTGTCTGGAAACAACATAGACAAAGTAGTATTTGGTAACGTTATCTTGGTATTCTGACTCCCTTTATCCGCAGTTTGCAAATACAAACTCTGCTCTGGTTTATAGGCATCTGTTTCCTTCATTTCCCCCATAAGGCCGTTCATTAATACAATAGCTGGCCCACTTTTGGTTATAGAAAACTTGCCTGTAGCTGCATAATAATTCAATTCTATATCATGTCTATCAGCAATACCCACAGTTGCATCTGCTGCTGATGGCAATGAAGCACCACCATTATATTTAGTAACTGAACTTATACCATTAAATATAGCCTCACCCAAAGATGCTTCTAAGCTTGGTGTGGTTGTAACATTGCTTACACCAACAACATAACACAATGGAACTGGATTACCAGTGAGGCCTTCATAACGCTTGGTATCGCTGGCGTTTGCATCAAACATAACTGTAACAAACTGATCACAGCCACCACAGTCAAAGGAAAAACCCAATCCATCTAAATCATTTGGTATATTGGCTATACTTCCAAGCAAAGCACTTAAATCCATCTCTGTTATGTATTCGCTATTTTGACTATCATCCCAGTAAGATAATTTATTGGTAAATATATCCGTTTTCACATCAAAACTATTTCGGGCTGGATAACTTCCGTTAGTAGTCACCTTATCACCTATATTAGGCAATGCAGTTAACTTGGTTAATTCTGCCTTACTTACATTAGTACTTGTGGCCGGAGCACTCCCCGGCGGATTGGCCACACCATTAATCTGTATTAAATTGCCAGTTATACTGCCTAAGTGCCAGGTATTATCAGTAGCATCATGAAAAACCTGTGCCACATCATTGGCGGCATTATCCCACACCCACATACCAGCAGCTGGCATGGAGGTCAAAGCTGAACCGGCCTGCTTCCTATTAGGATCGTACAACACCGTACTAGCATCAATATCCACATAAACTCCATGAGGAACATTATAATCACTCGTTGCTGCTTGCTTTAGCACAGGAGTATTATTAGGATTGGTGCGATACGGTGCGTCTGCATCAAACCATTTTGTTACACTGCTTATACGCCTTTGATTTAAAAGCTCAATACCATTAAATGTAGTATTCGCTATGTCCTCAGACTGATCTAATAACTGCTCTACTTCCTTTTGCAGATTTTCCCTGTCCTTATCAGTGTAGGTATCATCTGTAGCACGCAAAGCCACAGTTTTTATCTGCTTCATAATATTCACCTGCTGATCTACAGCAGCAGAAGCAGTTTCTATCATATCCTTACCTTTAATGGTATTTTCTTTACATTGCCCCAAGGCTCTCAGCTTCACTCGCATCTTTTCTGAGATTGCATAGCCGGACGCATCATCACCGGCAGAATTAATCTTCATGCCTGACGCGGCCCGCTTCAACATTTTGGCTAAACTTTTTTCGTTACGGTTATTTTCATGCAACGCCGACATGGCTGTCAAATTATTGTATATAGACATCCCCATACCATATACGCCCCTTACTGAAAAATTAATTTATGTTATTCATCCCATTAATCATTTTAATTATACTATTCGTCCTATGCTTTAGCAACAAATCTCTCATTTCAAATTTTTATATTGTAGCTAACTGGAGACTCTTTGATTTGTCAGTGGCTTTTTTCCCAGCTTATACAGTTCAACATTCACCGCATCCACATCAAAAATTCCCTCTTGGATAAAAAACTTCACCACAAGATCCTGTATCAGGGCAGTAGAAAAGGTATAACCCGCCTTAGCCATAAGCTCTTCTGCCTCATCCAAAGGCAGTTTCAAGGCCAACACCATAGCCATGGTGGCAGATTTGGAGGGCTGGTAATCAACATTGTTTTTGATTTTGGAAAAATGCTCTTTGCTGATACCAGCCTTTTTGTAAAATTCAACCGGCTTCATTTCCTTCTCAACCAGCAAATCCAGCAGTGATTCCGAAAAAGTCTTCTTGCGTCCTTCAAGAATGCCACTCAACATCCCCAATCGACAGGCAAGAGTACCACCGCCATAGGCAAAATAGCTTAACTTGTTGTTAGCAATTAATTCATCTGCCTGATCATCGCCACAGCCAGTATAATTTTCTTCCAAATAGGCACTAAGCTCCCGGCGCAGTTCATCCAAATCCATTTTTTTCATCTTTGTCACTCCCTCACCTTCTTCCACATTCTATTTATCGACATGGTGTTTCAGACAGCATCGCCAGCTTCAATCTCATTACGCAATTTGTCGATTTTTGCAGAAAGCTTTTCCAAGACCGTCATGCACGCTTCCTTTTTCTGACGCTCCTCGGCAATCTGCTGCAGATTATCCGCCACATCATCAAGCTCTTTGCCTACTGACTCTGCCAGTTTTTCACGCACATTGCGCATTATATCACCGTAAATATTATTGGCATTTTCCTTATACTGAGCTTTAATTTCCTCCTTAGCTTCCTGCAATTCTTGTTCCTTCTGCCGCCGTTCTTCATCAGATTTGAATTTCCCCCAAATAGCCAGTAAAACACCTGCTACACTTAGTACCGCACCAAATACGGCTGCACTCTTCGCAAGTCCCACAGCTTCCCAAGGCCTAAACTTTATGCCAAAAAATTTACCTGCGCTCAAAATTCCCTCATGCATTGCAGTACCCGCAAAGCTCTTTAAACCCGTATTGGCAATATTCCAAGCCGATGTCAAATTAGCCCCTAATTCAGCCCCTGCTGCTGTTCCATCAAAACCTGCTGATTCCCTAGGTAAATCAGTTGTTCTCTCTGCTGAAACAGGCATATTATTTCTCCCAAAAATTTTCTGAACAGAGGTGGAAGCCATTTCCGTATCCATTTCAGTTTTAATCATATTGGCCAATCTGCCAAAGGTTCTTTCTATGCCACGGATACACTCCTGAACAAGCTGTTCCGCTCTTCTCCCGGATTCATTTAGACTTGCCTCTAGTTCCTCCTCGCTTACTCCAGGCTTCAAATAGCTTGCCGCTTCCCTGCCCAGTTCAATAATATCCTGCTGGCACTCCATGGTCAAGTCATTGATTTCTTCCTCAGCATCCGCCTGACCGTTTTGCAGAATCCGCTGTTTTCGCAATAAGAGACTTTCTGCATCATTTAGCATATTAATATCGTCCGTCACAGATACATTTCTTACCGCCTCCTGCAGAGTATACAGGGGACGCTCTATTTTGGCTGTCACCTGCCTTGACTGCACAAAGGCATTTAGATTAGCAATCAACTCTTCCCGACCGCTTTCTGCCAGCAGCTCTGCCTTGATTTCCTCATCCTCCTCCGTGAGATATTCTTCATAGGACTGGGTGGAAATAAAGGATGTATAAAGTTGCTCTGGAGTCATAGGAGCTAAAACCTTGCAAATATCATCTCTAATAATTTGCTGTTGATTGGCGGAATTGCCCTCTGGTGCTCTATCCATCTTGTTAATAATCAGCACCATATTGCTGCCTCGCTTCTGGTTAATGGCCAACTTGCGAAAATGCTCTCCCATATGACTGTCAAAGCCTTCATTGGTAACCACAAAAACCAGCAATGCCGCCTTGCTTATCTGGTCATAGGTAATTTCATCATGGTCGGTACGCAGTCCTGTCTCAATGCCCGGCGTATCAATAATCTCCAAATCATTCCATTTGTAAACATGGGATTCCTGGGTGGTAATACCGGCGCCGATTTCCGTTTCAATCCCTGAAATCATCTTGATAATACTGGACTTGCCTGCACTATACTGTCCTACAAAAACCAGCTTGATAGCTCCATCATCAGGCTGCATAGTGGCTGGCAGTACATCTGTAGCTAGATTCAGATGTTCAAAGGTTGCCTCTGTTTCCTGCCGAAGCTCTTCCGCTTTATTACTATAGATATTCAAAGAAAATTCATTCATGCCAATTACTCCTCATCACTGCACCATAGGCATACCCAAATACTGATACACCAATCTATACTTATCATTCGCCTTAATCTCTGCCAGCTTGCGCTCTGCAGGCTGAATGACCGTTACCTTATCCCTTTTCAAGGCTTTAGCAAAGCCCCTTACTTGCTCTGTTCTAAATGGGCCAATTAATTCTTCCGCCTTTTTCGCCATTTCCTCGGAGAGGTTCTCGGCATTATCTAAAACCCACAGCTCCACTTTTTCCCCTAGTAGCTTTGCCATTTGTGCTTCATAGCCATCAAAGCCGTCCACAGTATCATAGGCTACTGTTACTTCCCCTGGTATGCGGACAATTCTATCTACAGATGAATCTATATTTTTACCTGCTACATATCCTTCCGCCTCATGCCAAAGCTGGCAGTTAAGCTGGTTGAGCAATACTCCCAATTTCTCTGCCCCAGTTGCTTCTTCCTTTGCCAAGCCAATCAACATAGCATCCATCTGAGCAAGGGCTTTATATAAGCCATCCACGCCCTTGCCCAAAATCTCCTCTTTCATGATTTTAGATACGCCAGCCATGAGTTTATTCACATATCCACATTCATCCATGGCATCCTGCAGTTGTTCCTGAAGCTCTTCTTGAGCTTCTCTGATTCTTTCTTCCTTGCTGCTGCCGAAGAACCAATTAAACAGTGTTAATGCTATGCCAGCCACTGGACATACAATCGTTAAAGCACCGCCTGCTATTGTTCCTAATAACTTGGTATCGGTTATACTGTCCATGGAAATATCATCAAATTCTGCCTTAACGCCAGCAAAGGTCAGCTCTGTTCTCAGGGAATCCATCAGCTCCCGTCTCTTGCGAGTGCATTTATTAGCCCGTTCTTGCAGGAAGCTCATGCAGTCAGCCTCCAGCTTCAGCTCTTTCTTCAAATATTTCTTCCAGTCCTTACCAGCATCCTCATTGTCATAATTATCCTCAGCAAAATCCCTAATGCCCCTAGCCAGTTTCCTCTGTAAACGCTTACGAAGATTAGCCTTTTTTCTCTGGCTGTCCGCCTTAAAGGCTTTCTTCCACTCAGTCAGCTCCTGACATTTTTTCTGATACTCAAAAGCCTCTGTCAAGCTGCTGCTACTATTTTCATACAGCATTTCCATCCGTCCCTGCAAGGGAATAATTACCCGATCCAGGAAGGTCTTAATCCGCAGGAAACATCCGTCCCGCTTTACCTTGGACAAAATATAGTCTTCCACCGCAGTAAAATTACTTACCTCCCACAGCTCTGGATTTTTATCCTGTCCCAAATAAGCCGCCTTAAGATGTACTGGCACAAAGGTCAAATCGCCCCAATCCTGCTGGAAATTGCCAGCAAATTGGCGGAACTGGTTGCAAATAGTCTCAATTCGCTCCCTCTCTGCCATTTTATTCCGCAGTCTCTTCATATCCAAAGAACGCACCTGCTCTGTAATGCCCAGCTTTACATTAATAATACCCAATACTGGCTTTCCCAGCCGACGCAACTCTGCCAGATTTTTTGCCTCCTCCTGCTGTACGCCATCGTCGGAAATCAAAAACAAAATCAAATCGGCCGCCTTGGCTGCCTCCAAGGCCAGCCTATCATCCTCCCTGCCATCAAAGGAAGCAATACCAGGCACATCTGTAATTTTCATGCCTTTCCAGTGATAATCCCTCACATCCAGAGTTGTGCGCTGGGAACCGTTACCAATGCTGGCACCGCTGCCATGTGTCATAATCTCCATAAGCGTGGATTTGCCCACCATTGTACGACCAAAAACCAACACAGAAAACTCCTTCTGCTGTTTTTGCAGATAGCTCAAATCCTGCTTCAACTCTTTGTCCATCTCCATGAAGGAGGCAAGAGCTTGCTTCTTTTTCTTGATTAACTCCTCATCAGCTAACCGAGAAATCTTTCCTTGCTGTTTATCTACTTTTTTTACTTTCTGCTCTTCCGCCAGCAGTGCCTGATGAATGGTAGTCCAAGTTTTGCTGGCAATATCATAACCCTTTTGAGCATAAGCCTGACACTCATCTAAAGCTTCTTCTATGTCATTATTCATAAAACATATCTCCTCTTCATATAAAAATTTTCCATAATTCGACTATTCTTATGTGATAAATTCATCTTCACTCTATAAAAATAACACATTTGCCCCCCCGTACAAGACATATATATCTCCCAAAACAAATTCTCCTTTTCTGCCTTGCCGTCCTTTAATATGGATAGTGTACCACAAGCCATCCTACCATAGGTGACATAGCAAGCAACATTGAAAATTTTTCCCTACGCCTCCCATTAGGTGTTGAGGAGCAAAATTTACAGCAAAAAAATAAGGAACAGCAAACTGTTCCCCATATAGCCATTTATTAGAAATATATACATATTATTTTCTATTGCTTAAGACTTTTGGCAACAAAATCCAGCTCCTCTGGAGTATAGCGACCTGTTGCACGCAATTTATCTATGGTTGTAAAACCATCTAAAATCATATCTCTTAAACTCTCAATTCTAGCTTCAAATCTGCCTTTTTCCTCTCCCAATAGCATACCTTCATGTTTGCCTTTAGTTACAGCCTCTTCCCACAGGCCTAAACTTAAATTACACATATCGCTCACCTCCTGGTCAATTTCCATAGTCATAGGAAGCTGAAATTCTTCCTGTAATTTTTGTTTCTTGGATTTTACATCCATTTTGCTCAGCAATGTATCCAGCATACCAATAAGCTGATTATTACTGCACTCTGGATTCCCGCTGAGATGGACAATAACCACACCTACATAATCGTAGGTATAATCAATATTGAGAGTCTTATTGCCTTGATAAAGAATTTCTGGTTTTAGAGAATATGATACAATAGAGTCCTTTTTATCCTCTGGGCAGTCCATACATATCCAAATACTATAAACCTTTTTCATATTGTCATATTGAGCTGAATCGGAACCATTATTGGTAAATTCAGTGTTT
>Ga0129313_1001448_pt1 | contig 14995 bp, 18 predicted proteins | sample O1105metagenome_FD_94436 | JGI IMG/M metagenome (GOLD analysis project Ga0129313, IMG submission 94436) | Orangutan group fecal microbial communities from fecal samples from Wisconsin, USA - O1105 metagenome | ecosystem: Host-associated > Mammals > Digestive system > Large intestine > Fecal... | reverse complement strand
CTTCTTGCTCGCTGCTCTTCTGTTTCATTTCTTCGTCTTCTTCCCATAATTATAACCTCCGAAGTAGTGTCTCTTCTATTATACACTACTTCAGAGGTTTACACAAATTTTTGGATAGACTCAAAGCCCACTCTCATTTCTTTGAGGGTGGGCATTTTATTGTTTTCAGTCGTTATAAATAGCCTTATTATCGAAATAGAACCAGCACTTCTGAACGATTACCTTGGCAACATAGTTGCAATTAGCGTTCATCTCACTAAACCCTGTCTGTATCATCTGTCCGTTTATGTAACTAACGGAAATCTAACGGAAACGTTTTACCAAGATAGAACGATTAAATTCATTTGTTCCTTCAATAACTTTCGGAGATATCTTGAAGTTGATTCTAGAGCGTTTAAGATTTTAAAATATGATTTCTTCCATTACTGTTTTATTCGTTGCCGCCTCAAGGGCGGCTAACTATAATTACTTATGCTGTTATGAACTCCGTCGGCGATTTATGATACTCAACTGCCTTCTCAAAGACCATATTTGTCAGTGCTCTCTCAGCAATGTTGAAAGGATCTCCGTCGGGACGTATCCATTCCTTCACATCTTCCTTATCCAGTATAAGCGGCATACGATCATGAATATCTCGTACAGTACCCGCTGCTTCTCGTGTAAGTATTGAGAACATGGGCACTTGCATACCGCCATGATCTTCATATCGATATAGTCCTGCAATATATGTGACATCAGAACCTTCCGTCTGTATGGCAAACTTAATCTTCTTAGTATTGCGGTGCTCAATCATACTGCGACTGTCTTCATCATATAAAGGGTATCTCCGCTATTTGCAGGTAAGAAAAAACTGCAACTTTTGCTCCTGTACAGATTGGCAAGCTGGCACTCCTCATTCTTTGCAAAGAAGGAAGTATACTCTGATAATGTGCTGATTGCAAAACCAACGGCAGAAGCACCTGTGGCTTTTTTAGTTGCAATTCTGAAGAATACTCGGTATGACTCGCTTGATGCACCGCCGATAATAACACGGCATTTACTATGAAGCAGATACAGGACTACGCAGGTCACGGAGACTTCCTAACGACATTTAATGTGTACAGCCATACCGATGATTCTGCAAAGAAGACCGAAATGGACTATATCACAAGCTGCTTCACCGATCTGTTCGGCAACAGCGATGAAGAATAAACAAAGAGCAGGCGTCCCTGTATCCGGAGCGCCTGCTTTTGTTAATTAACCACAACCGGACCAGAATAGTATTTCTGATTCGGACTTGACGGAGTATTGGGATAAAACATTTTTATACGTCCGCTGTCTATAAGCGGCTGGACGTATTTTTTCATTGCGTAAGTGACGGAGCTGAGACCTAAATATTTGGCTATCTCCTGACGTGTCCTTGGCGTCTTGCAGAATGCTACTATATCAATATCGCCGTTCTGAGTTCCTTTTTCGTCACCAAGCCTGAAGCAAACTGTAAACTCTCCACGCTCGTTGCGGAATTCAGGAGCAGGCAGTCCGTGCTCTTTCAGTTCCCTGCGTATTGTAGGGATACCGGAATAGCGATTTTCAGTAACGTCCAGAACTTCAAGAGATGTTGCAAGGACTGGATTTCTTGTATCAGGTTGAACCTTTCCAAGCGTATCAAGCGTGAGTCTGCCGTATAATCCGCCGGGATTTGTTATCTCAAGACGGTCAGCAAATATGCTCAGCTGAACAGGCATCCCTTCTGTATGGATACTGTAGTCACGGTGTACAAGCGCGTTGAGAAGAGCCTCACGGACGGAGTTGATAGGATAATCAGTCTTGTCCTTGCGCTTGCCTGTATCGGGATCAACTATTGTTTTTTTGCGGGTATTCTTGCGGACGAACTGCAAGGCTTCATCTACCATATCGGGGATAGTTCCTTCGATACGCTGATTATCTATGAACCGTGAGCCGTCGATATCTGTATCGCCTACCTCAGTGCCAGGTACTGATACAGCGATGATACCGAGCTGTGGGAAGTAAGCCTGCGGATACAGTCCGAACAGAAACTCAGCGGCAAGAGTTGGCTTACCCTCTCGCATTATGCTCATAAGCTCCAGTATCTGACTGTCCTCCAGATTGCTTAGGTTGGGCTTGTCTGTCTTCAGCAGCTTCAGATATTCCGCCAGTTTATCACTGCTCAGAGAGGAGACAGCTGCTCTTTCTACAGGACGGATATCATCCTGATATTTTTTGCGGTAAGCCTCAAAACTGTATACTTCATATTCGCTCATGTGCTGGTCAGATTCGCCTACACGCACATATGAGCCTTTCAGACGTCCCTTGCCCTTGTAGAAGCATGGGCGCTCTGATATATCTATTGGAGGTATCTCGGCTGAAACAACGTTCTTACCGTCTATTTCAGCAACGGTGAATACCGCTCGAACTGGCGGCTCCATTTGTTCACACTGGTTCATCACGCTTTTTTGAAGCTCCTGAACATCGTCAACGCCAGTTACGGCAAAGCCTTCGTTTTCGTACAGACCGAACACGATAACGCCGCCATCATCCTGATTCGAGAAGCTTGATAGAGTATCAAACAGTCTTTCAGTTGCCTGCGTTTTGCTGCGCTTGACTTCAACTGTTTGAAATTCTGCCTGAGCGTTTTGAATCTTTTTTACAATGTTTTTTAAATCTATCTCATTCATTTTAAATATCACCGCCTTGTATTTCAAATCTTACCATAGAATTTTAAATTTGTCAATAAGATTTTAAATGTTATTGTGAAATTTAAATCGAATTTTAAATTTTGGCGTCAGAATTGGAATATGGCTGAGTATTTATTTGAAGAATGACAATGACAGCAGCCTTGACTTTGGGCGATAGCTCGGTGTATAATATTGACAGTAAGCAGATCAATGCGATAAATCTGAATTTATAGGGGAAAGAGTAAATGAATTTGAACAATACAATAGCCAAAATCGGCTCGGGAATAGTAACGGTGACAGTTTTTCTGTTTGCACTATTTCTGATAATCAAATACTCTATGGGAAGTTACTTTGTGTGCCTTATCCTGCCGCTCGGGTTTATTATGATGACGGCAGGCCTTCACAACGAATGCGAAAACGACCGCAAAGTCGCTGCGAATATTGGTTTGGTACTTGCGGCGGTGTACTGCACATTTATTATGCTGGTCTACTATACACAGTTGACCACAGTAAACAACGAACAACTGACCGAACAGGCGGCAAATTTGTTAGAAATGGGCAAGTGCGGGCTTATCTTCAACTTCGACCTGCTCGGCTACGGCGTAATGGCACTATCCACTTTCTTCACAGGGCTTGCGATGAAGCCGAGGAACAAGGTAGACAAGTGGCTCAGGGCACTTATGATGATACACGGATTGTTCTATTTCAGCTGTACATTTATGCCAATGACGGGAATGTTCTCAAAGATGTCGTCTGGCGGCAACGGCCTCGGCGGAAGGCTCGCTCTTGTTGCGTGGTGTGTGTATTTTCTTCCCATCGGAATACTATCTTTTCTTCATTTTAGAAAAAAGATAAAATAAGATACCTATTATTTAGCAACAAATTCTGATTCAGCTTAGTACCAAGATAGATCAAAGCTTATGAAAATGATACAGAAAGTCCCCGCAACTGCGGGGACTTTCATATTAGAAATCTCTTATATTAGAAAAAATATTAGAAAACAAGGAAAAAAGCACTTCCGATCTCTCGAAAGTGCCTGTTTCATGGAGGGTGGGTAGTGGGATTCGAACCCACGGTCTTCGGGACCACAAGCCGACGCTGACGGATTTTCGGCAGTTTCTCATGATTTAATATAATCCTGTTTTGCACCTGTGTTTCGAGGACAAAAGCTGATTTGATGCTTATTGCCTTTGCAGAAAAAATCTTAAAACTGTAGGAAAAGTGTAGGAAAATATTAACTGGTGATATTAGCCGATACTTCATTTTTCACTGATTGCGACACAGGCTGCAATCAACGAAGGAAAGTAATTCCAAAATATACTCAGATTGGCTATTTTACGTTGAATCTGGACGATGCTAAAGAATACCTTTACGCGAAGTCTACGAAGCGTAGGATACTAAGTTGGCGTGATATTCACGTTAATGTGTTTATCTGAATAAACAAATAGAGCTCTCACAGTTTCGGCTGTGAGAGCTTTTTTTGTTATAAAAATGACCGCAGTTTATTCCTGCGGCTTTTTTCTGATTTTTTGTTCGTCTTAATTTTTATGATTAGTTTTATTTTACTTGGCTATCTTTTTGAATTTCTCCTCTTTTGCAGCCAAGTATCCTTCGGCGTCTTCAGAATAAGCGTTTTCAATTTTCAGCTTTTCGGAACTTTGAAAAGCATTATTCCCTTTATCAACAGCAGCAAGAACGCAACTGTTGCCGCATAGGGGATTCTTGCTATGGTCAGAAACAAAACTGCGATAATGCTGAGTACAAGCGACGCGCCTGTAACTGCGCTTCTGCCCTTTTCTATGTTCCTGTAATTCATAAACATCTTCACTGCACCGATAATGATGAGTGCGGCAAAAAGTCCCCAGCAGATATAGCTTATCCCGAAAGAAATATGCGTGTAATCAAACAGTGCAACCGCCGAGACTGTTTCTCCTGTCTTTTCAGGAAAAAGCGGTAGGAGAATAAGCATAATACTCATTATATCGACTACTCCTATCAGCAGGTCTATCATTTTTCCGATATTTGAGCGGTTCTCGTCTTTTGCCGCAGTAATGAGTTCCTCCGATGACAGAAGCTCATCTATGGTTACGGAAAAGAACTTTGATATCTCTTTCAGCGAATCGATATTCGGATAGCCCTTTCCCGACTCCCATTTTGAGATAGCTGTACGGGATACATATAGTTCCTTTGCAAGCTCCTCTTGAGTGAGTCCTTTTGCTTTTCTTAGTTCCTGCAATTTCTCATGAAATTCCATTTCCGTTTCTCCGTTAGTTATTTTTTGTCAGTGAGCTGAACAGTGCCCTGATAAATGAGGTAAAGTCCCGTGCTCAGCAGTACAGAGCCAGCTATATCTGTCAGCCAGTGTACTCCCGCAACGGTGCGTCCCACCACCATAAACGTCGTGAATAAGACTGTAAACGCATAAAGCCCGTACCTGCCTTTAGTATTTCGCACTCTTAGCTGCACCTGAAAATCCAGCGTCGGCATTACGCTCATAACAAGAAGCGTTGTTGAAGATGGATAAGAAGCCTCCATACGTCCTTCTATAAGTATCGGTCGGTAGTTTATAGGTATCATCTCAAATATGAGATAACCAAATATCACAAGGATATAGTAAATACCAAGCAGGATAATATCCTTATCCACTTTGAGAAGGCTTCTCCGCTTTATGAGCTGAACCAGACCTACAACTCCGAATATCATACAGATAAAGATCGGCACAAGTCCCAGCCAGTCGGTGACGGTATACACCCACATATGAACGCCTGTCATTTTATGAAACCATATGTTCAGACTTGCGAAACCGATGTCTGTTCCGTTCTGCCCCACTGCCTGAACATCAACTGTCTGTATCAGTACAGTCCAGACTGCAAAGAGTATCAGCATTATCATGCCTGTGATCAATATGTTCTTTCCGTTCTTTTTCATAATTTCGTGTTCCTTTCAGACGATTGCCTTTCAGCTGATCTCATGGTAACACTGGGACTGAAAAAAGTAAAGAACCGCATCGTCACACCGGTGACACGAATCGTGACATCTGCGATATTACGCCATTTGCGACACGTATTCTGGTTCTGCTGTCATGACATTTTGATGCGATGTTTTGTGCTAATTTTTATTATAACCGAAAGGTGAAATTCCGTCAACCCATAGTCTTGACCAGACCGTGCAGATGTGTTATGATATAAGCAGCAAAAGCGCAGGGAAAGCATAAAGGGCACTGACAGTTTCAGCTGTCAGTGCTTTTTATCAAATCAAGAAACAGAAAAAACATATTGTTCAGGAGGCCAGATATGATCGATACAGCGTATTTGACAGATAAATTCATCTCAGCATTACAAAATACATTTCCCGATAAGGTATGTTTCGTTGGCTTACAGGGGAGCTATGCACGCGGAGAAGCAACAGAAAGCAGCGATATTGATTTCGTTGTTATTCTCGATCACCTTTCATGTGAAGATGTAAGAAAATACCGAACTATGTTGGATGCCTTTCCGCAAAGGGAATTATTCTGCGGATTTCTTTCTGATGCTGACGACCTCAGGAACTGGGAGGTATCTGATCTGTTCCAGTTTTATTATGATACGAAGCCGATAATCGGAACTCTTGATGATATTATTCCGCCAATAACTGTTGATGATATCAGGCGGTCAGTTAGGATAGAAGTCTGCAATATTTACCATTCCTGCGTTCATAATCTGATATATGAAAAAGATCCCGCAATACTGAAAGGATCGTATAAATCCGCATACTTTGTGATACAGGCACTCTTGTATCTGCGATCAGGAGAATATATCGCACGTTTACAGGAACTTGTCAGCAAAGCGGAAGGCTGCGAGAAAGATATTATCTCTGCTTATATACAGATAAAAAACAGCGGCGTGTCAGATTTTGAAAGACTGTCAGACCTTATCTTTACTTGGGCGAAAAAACAGTTAAATCACCTGAACGAATGTATTTAAAAGCATATTCCGATATAAGGAGACTACTATGATTGAAACAGAACACTTGAAAATATACCCTGCCTCAAAAGAGCAGATGGAAGTATTTATAGAAACACAAACGGTTGATGTCCTTAAAGCTGCGTACACCGAAATGCTGAACGGTTGCCTTGATCATTCCGAACAGTGGGATTGGTATGCGATATGGATGATAGAACTGAAAGACGGAACGCATATTGGTGAATTGTGTTTCAAAGGACTTTCTCCTGATGGTATCGCTGAGATAGGATATGGTATAAACGATGAGTATCAGGGATATGGCTATGCAAGCGAAGCCGTGAAAGCAGTATCTGAATGGGCTCTTAAACAGCCGAATGTTACAGCTCTGGAAGCCGAAACAAATGAAGATAATATATCTTCAAAACGAGTGCTTGATAAGTGCGGATTTGTTCCTAACGGAACGATCGGCGAAGAAGGTCAGAGATATACACTAAAAAACATATGATAGAAGTAAGATATAATGAATAACATATTTCACTATATTTCACCCCTCGGCGGTATCACCCTCGCCAGTGACGGCGAAGCACTGACAGGACTATGGTTCGACGGGCAGAAACACTATCCAAATAAACTTGTTGAAGAAAGAACCAAGGCGGAGATGCCTATATTCACGCAGACCTGCACATGGCTCGATATTTATTTCAGTGGGAAGGTTCCCGATTATACTCCGCCGATCAGTATTCACACAACACCGTTCCGCAAGGCTGTATATGATATACTTCTGACTATACCTTATGGACAGACTATGACCTATGGTGGAATCGCACGTATCCTTGCAGAACGACAAGGAGTTGAGCGTATGTCAGCGCAGGCAGTCGGCGGTGCTGTCGGACATAATCCAATCGGAATTATCATTCCATGCCACAGAGTAGTGGGGACAGACGGAAGGCTTACAGGATATGCAGGCGGACTGGATAAAAAGATAGCTCTGCTGAAACTTGAGAAGTACGAAATATAATGTAAAAGGCAGCCGTAATGGCTGCCTATCTTATCTGTTTCTGCTTAATATACAAGGTTACTGTACCCACAAATGGAAAAAAATTCATCATTTGTTATCTTTCACTTTTGATATATTCAAGGAATTTCCACGCCGCATCCGAATAAAACGGCATTCAGATAGGATCTGATTATACGATAAGAACCGTCTCCCTTAAAGTCCAACTGGGGAATGAAAAGAGTACCAACAAAGAACGGGTGTCCTTTAACTTCAAATCCTCTAGTATATCCATCTTCGTTTTGTGCTATGGCAGCAATCATATTACTATTTAAAAATATACTGTGATAGGCTTCATTAAATCCGTAATTACAACGGTATTCTCCGACAAATCTGTCAATACCTATTGATTGAGCCATGATTGAATCAGGATTTGATATCTTCAGTTGTTCTTTCTTATATACAAGAGAACACGGCAATCTTGCTATTACGGCATCTGAACATTCTTCATTGTTTTCTTCGGTGTCTGCTCCATACAGGCCTAACACATTACGTGCAAACTCAACAACCATATGTTGAAAACCGGCACAAGTCCCTAGTGAAGGAATGCCGTTCTCTCTCGCAAATTGCATTGTCGTCAGAACGTTCTTTGCATTCCTATAAGGGCTTCCCGGTGAGAACCAGAAACCATCAAACGATTTTAGATGTTCCGCGGAAGTGTCCAATTCATCACTCATGATCCATTGAACTTCAAGTTCAGCTTCTAATTCCTCTGATATATCTTTTATTGAATCCAATATGCGACAATGGCTTTCTTCTTTAGGATTATAGTCACCAATAACAGCTATTCTTTTCATTTGTACCTCATATATTCATACGCAACTATTAATCATTCTTATTCTATTATCAAAGCATACATCTGTCAGAACCCCATAGCAATCTTTGTTTCCTGCATTTTATCTGTTCCCACCAGTTCTTCCAGAAGCATGAACGACACAGCAGGTCCTGTTTGCGGACAGTATGAGGTTATGATATTATCGCTCCTGACAACAGGCTCGTTCACAACTATTGCACCGTACTCAGCGAGCTGCTTCTGGCGATGCCCGTTGTTCAGATGATATGTTGTTGCTCTCTTGTCTTTCAGTATGCCGCTGTTTCCGAGTGCCAGTGCAGCAACGCAAATCGTGGCTATCATCTTGCCCCTGTCGTTGAATTCTTTGATCAGTTCGACAGCCTGATCCGAAAATGCGTCCTCATAGAAGCCATACTCTTCAAAACCTCCGGGGATAGCCAGTGCGTCATAATCGTCGATGCAAACATCATTCATCAGGATATCAGGATTGACTGATACTCCGAAAGTGCTTGTGATAGTCTTTTGCAGAGCACATGTAAAGACTTCGACACCAGCCCAGCCCATAATATCAACAAAAACACTTGCTTCCATTGTTTCAAAGCCTTTTGCAAGAAATAACAGTACCCTCATTTTAATTCCTCCGTTACAGATCACTTTAAAACAAAATCTATTAGAGGTTTGATATTATCCTTATCTCTGAAATCAACGGGCGTGTCATAAGCATCGAGCATTCCCTGCTCGTCTTCGGTGCGCTCTTTAAGCTTCTGCAAACGCACTTTAAGCATTTTCATAAGTATCTTATCTCCGGCAGTCAACTTGCTGAAATCAAAACCGCCTCTGAGATAAAAATGTCCTATTTGTTTTTGCTGTTCAGCGGTCAGCACCTTTTCCCAGAACGGCTGCATCTCATGCTCTCTGCCGGGATTTGATCCTACCGCAAACAGGACTATCTTCTTACCTGACAGCTTGTCAAGATTTTTTGTGATAAGCTTTACGCCGTTGAATCCGCCTGCATACATTCCGCCTCCGTAAATTATCGTATCATAACCGATAATATCGGAAAGCTCAGCGTTTTCTTTAATGTCGCAGCCAAGCTCCTGTGCTAACCACTCAGCGTATGTTTTGGTGTAACCAGATTTTGACTTATAAGCAACTATCGTTTTCATATTATTCTCCTTCTACGATTGCTTTATATAGCTTTCCGGCGAGTATTGCCGCGTATATCCCCAGCAGGGTGAATATTGCAGATTTTGTAATGATAGCCGGTATCGGAAGATCAACTCCCGAAACGAGTTGTACGGCTGTCTGAAAAATCACCAATATCCCTACTACAATTATTCCAATCAGAATAACGGAAAGCAGCACCACACCGAATGAGTTCCTTTTCTTCAGCAGATAAAGGCATATGAAAGCTGTGGGACTTATTATCCCCATATCGAGGATATATGTGATCTCTGTTGTATAGACCTCTATGAGCTGCAGCCTTCCGCTTCCGAACGAAGAAACGATATCCGGAAGCCAGGCAATAAAAGTTGATATTCCCGAAAGCACCAGAAAGACTGTATATGGTTTTCCTGAAAGTATATCGGGTACATCAAAGTGTTCACCTGATATTCTATATATGCCGATGATGAAGGCAAAAAAAGTGCATACAAAAAGAGCGGTATACGCCAGAAATAACATATTGTATGTTACTCCGAAGCACAGGCTCGCTGCATAATACAACAGCCACGCAAGTACCGAGACAAGCAGCAGAAAGCTGAGTTTATCCTTCTTCTTCACATCATATATCACTGATAGTGCAGTCAGTGGAATACCAACAAAAAGCATACACATATCGCTGCCAATAAAAATCGTCGCTTTAAGATAGCTGTCACGGGCATATATACCGCTGCCCCACATCTTTATAGTTTCGCCGTACTGATTCACTGTTTCATACGTTTTGGAAGTATCCCACGAAAGCATACCGCACAGAGTTATCATGATAAGGAGCACAATAGCGGCAGTGGACAAAATGTGCATCATTTGGAATTTACGCATCATTTTCCTCTTTCAGCTCATTCAGCCTGTTGCAGAGTTTTTCAAGTGCCGTGCAGTAAACTCGCTGCTCCTCTTCTGTCAGGCAATCGAACAATTTGTATACGAATTGTATGTTCTGATCTGATTTTTTTGTTCGGATGTTATTTGCCGCTTCAGTTTTGACAAGTCGTATGGCACGTTTGTCCTTTTTGTCAGGAACGATCTCAAGAAAGCCTTTATCCACAAGACGGTCAACTATCTGTCTCATACTCTGGTGGGTAACTCCGGAAAGCTCAGACATCTGTTTTAACGTAGGCGGTTCCGAAAACGCCTCTATCATAGCGATCGCAAGCCATTGTTTTGCGGTAATATCCACAAGTCCGTTATCCATTATAGCCTGAAGTCTGTTGGAGCAGATAAAGATGTTCACGAACGCAATGATTCTTGGATCCATGTTTTCAAAATCGTACATAAGCAACCTCTTTCAAATATATGTAGTATGCTACCTATATATGCAGTATACTACATATTTTATAATTTGTCAATAGCGATTTTGATTTTTCATTAATTTCTCAAAACATATTGACATTTTTCTATGCGTATGATATAATATAGAAAATCTTCAAGGTGAGGTGAGAACGTGGAGCTTTCCAACAAGCAGATCACAGTGATATTCAAAGCCCTGTGCGATGAAAACAGAGTGCAGATATTCAGACTTCTGCAAAACGGCGAGCTATGTGCCTGTCATCTTCTTGAGGATCTGCATCTGAGTCAGCCAACGCTCTCTCACCATATGAAGGTACTCTGTGACAGCGGACTTGTGGTCGGCAGAAAAGATGGCAAGTGGATGCACTACTCTATTTCGCAGGAAGGTGCTAAGATTGCTATGGACTGCCTGAAAGAGATCACGGCAGTAAATGAAAACGATTGTAATTGCTGCAATAAATAAGCCGTATGACCATACGGCTTTAAACAGCGGGAACAAATCGATACATCTAAATATAACGATCGGAGGATAAGAAAATGGATAATGTTTCAAAAGCAGTACAGTATTATGAAAATGGCTATATGTGTTCGCAGGCGGTATTTGCTGCGTTTGCGGAGAAGTTCGGCATTACCGAAAAACAGGCATTCCAGATAGGTGCTTGTTTCGGCGGAGGAATGTGCAAGGGCGAGGTCTGCGGTGCGTGTACAGGTGCGCTGATGGTGCTCGGAATGAAATACGGACAGTTCGACCTCAATGACACAGCAAGCCGTGCAAAAGGCGGTGCTATGGCAGTTAAGTTCCTTGACGAATTCGAGAAGCGTAAGGGCTCGTATATCTGTCGTGACCTTCTTGGCTGCGACCTCAGGAATGAGGAAGACAGGAACAAAGCAAGGTCAAACGGACTATTCAGAACGCTCTGTCCGGAAATGGTCAGGACGGCAGCAGAGATACTGACCGAAATACTCGGAGGCGATGAAGAATAGTGTGGGACTTTATCCAGGATGAGATATTCGGCATGAAATGGCTGAACAGGCTTATCGGCTCTTTGCTGAACGCCTGCGGTCTTGATACGAGCGGCAAGCTGGGCTGCAGTCTGCAATTCTTCATCTATGACATGATAAAAATAATGGTTCTGCTGGGCGTGCTGATATTTGTGATAACCTATATACAGAGCTATTTTCCACCAGAAAGAACGAAAAAGATACTTGGCAGGTTACACGGTATCGGCGCAAACTGTATCGCAGCTTTGCTCGGAACAATCACACCATTCTGCTCCTGTTCCTCAATACCGCTGTTCATGGGCTTTACAAGTGCAGGACTTCCGCTGGGCGTGACGTTCTCATTTCTTATATCGTCACCAATGGTAGATCTCGGTTCACTTATCCTGCTGATGAGCATTTTCGGCTGGAAGGTCGCTGTAGTATATGTGGTTGTCGGACTTGTTATTGCAGTTGCAGGCGGTACGCTTATCGAAAAGCTGCACCTTGAAGATCAGGTGGAGGAGTTTATACGAAACGGCAAGAGCATTGACACTCCGCAGAATGAACTTACAAAGCGCGATAGAATGAAATACGCCTGGAAGCAAGTAGCTGAAACGGCAAAGAAAGTTTTGCTCTATATCATAGTCGGAGTTGGAATCGGAGCCATTATTCACAACTGGATACCGGAGGAATGGGTAGTCAAAGTTCTCGGAACCGGCAACCCGTTCGGAGTTATCATAGCCACTATCTGCGGTATACCGATGTATGCTGACATTTTCGGCTGTATCCCCATTGCAGAAGCACTGGTCGCAAAGGGTGCAAAGCTCGGCGTAGTTCTCGCATTTATGATGGGCGTTATTACGCTGTCACTTCCGTCAATGATAATGCTGAAAAAAGCTATCAAGCCAAAGCTGCTCGGCATTTTTATCGCTATCTGTACGGTCGGAATTATCCTTGTCGGATATTTCTTTAATCTCATTCAGAATTACATCATTTAGGAGGAATATATCATGGCATTATTTGGTAAGAAAAAGGAAGAGAAGAAAGAGGAAACTTCATGCTGCTGTTGCAGTGGAGAGCAGACTATAGGCGAGACTACATCTACTTGCTGCGGTGAACCTGTTGACGGTATCTGCTGTATCAAGGTGCTCGGTTCGGGCTGTAAAGCCTGCCATCAGCTCTACGACAACACTGTCAAGGCAGTTGAGGGAATGGGCATCGAGGTCGAGTATGTCACAGACCTGAAGAAGATGATGGAGTACGGAGCAATGTCAATGCCTGCCCTTGTTGTCAATGAGAAGCTCGTTTCATCCGGTAAAACTCTTAAGTCTGCGGAGATATTAAAGATAATAGGCAAATGACAATATTTAAGGCAGCCTTTACGGCTGCCTCTCTTTTACGTTCCTGATTTTGTTCTATGCAATTATAACAGCTGACAATGGAGGAATTTTACAGCATCATATTTACGGCTAAATATAGCTGTTTATCGATTAAATTGTGATTGCCACCCTATCCGCAGTACAGGCTGCAATAAGCGAAAGCAAGTAATTCGGCAATACACACAAATTGGCTATTTTACGTTGAATCTGGACGATGCTAAAGAATACCTTTACGCGAAGTCCACAAAGCGTAGGATACTAAGCTGGCGTGATATTCACGTTAATGTGTTTATCTGAATAAAAACAACGAGTCCTCACAGTTTCGGCTGTGAGGACTTTTTTGTTCTTGAGTAATCTTTTTGCGCAAAAACGGTAATGTTTTAGAAAAACAAATGACCGCCATTGGGCGGTCATCATTTTATAACTTTAATTTTGTATGCTCCACGGTCTTCGGGACCACAATCCTATCAGTACGGATATTCCGCGATTTAACTCATGTCTATAAAGTGTCACTTTTCTTCGATTTTACGGTGTTTTTTAGTTCTGCCTCAACGATCACCTTTTGAGAAATTTTTTCAGTACTGTAGGAAAAGTGTAGGAAAAAATGGGACATTTATTCTTCTTTTGTTTCGCCGCCATAAAGGCGACCTTATTATTCCTATGCTGTTATGAACTCCGTCGGAGATCTATGATATTCCACAGCCTTCTCAAAGACCATATACAGTCAGCTGATGAAGTAGCCTCAGATGTGATAGACGGAAAACTCAATCCATTTCATCATGACAAGAAAGAGGCAAAGTAACAAGAAGCTCCTTCTCCACAAATACTGATATCCATATAGAAGTTTTGCCCCTGAGTGTTACAAAGTGCTCAGGGGCATTGTGTTTATAATATTACTAAGATAAATCAGAATTTACTGATCTAAACCATCAATAAAATTCCTGATAATCTGTCCGCATTCATCGGGCTTTTGCTCATAGATCAGATGATCACCCGGCAGGCTGACCAGTTCACAGTTGCCGAGCTTTTCTAAATACGGAAACAAAACTCTCTCCTTATAATCACGTCCAATCTCAAGGTAATCCTCCAGTGCCATTTGGCGGCGTTCCTCCTGCGTTTTTGGCAGCTCCGCTTTCAACTCTTTGCGGTCAGACATCAGCTCGTCGATCATTTCATCTGTCAGAATGTCGTCTGCTTCAATATCCTCCGCTGTGAAGTAAGCCGTAGAGATGTATATCTTCGGAATATCGTTGGTCAAGATCGCTTCCCACGCCGTATTTATATTACGTGATTCCTGTTCACTCTCGGAAAGAAGCGCACGGGAATCATAAGTCATCAGTGCCATTGCATATTCCGCTTTTTGTTCATCATCGTTCAGCCATCCCTTCGGAGAAAGAAAGTGTTTCAGAAGCATATCGCCTGTGCCGCCGATACCGCATTTAACAAGCCTGTAATATAGTGCAGCTTCGTCATTATCCTGCTCATCGGGAGGTATTGCTTCCAGCTCCGTGCCGTCAATGATCGCAACAGCTTCGATCTCATCTGGGTATTTGCTCTCCCAATAAGTCGCATATACACCGCCTATGGAATGTGGCATAAGCACATAAGGCGCTTTTATCCCTGCGTTTTTTAGTGCCGTTCTATATCCCTCCACGATATTTTCAACT
>Ga0129313_1001442_pt1 | contig 15024 bp, 12 predicted proteins | sample O1105metagenome_FD_94436 | JGI IMG/M metagenome (GOLD analysis project Ga0129313, IMG submission 94436) | Orangutan group fecal microbial communities from fecal samples from Wisconsin, USA - O1105 metagenome | ecosystem: Host-associated > Mammals > Digestive system > Large intestine > Fecal... | reverse complement strand
TTTTTTATGATACATATTTGAATACGCACGATAAAAAAACAGAACGTGCATAGAAAAAGATTGACAAATCATATAATATATATTATTGTATTAGCTGTATAATACAGCAGAACAAAAATTGCTGGTTTTAGGAAAGGATGAGGGAAGAAGATGGATAGTGTTCAACTGAGTGCGCCGGTATGTCAGGCACCCGCGCAGGAACAAAAGAAAAAGGGGATTTCCGGAAGTACCATAAAAATCATTGCAGTGGTGGCAATGCTGATTGACCATGTGGCAGCGGCACTGCTGACAAGAATCCTGATTTCAAACGGGATGATGGATGTTCTCATGTCGGGGGACTACGGGCAGATTATGCAGTGGGTTGCAGACAATGCCGTGCTTTACTATGGTATGTCGGCAATGAGAATGATAGGACGCCTTGGGTTCCCTATTTTCTGTTTCCTTTTGGTAGAAGGTTTTCAGAAAACAAGAAGTGTCGGAAAATATGTATTCCGTTTGGGACTGTTTGCCTTGATTTCCGAGATACCTTTCGATTTGGCATGCAGCGGAAAGGTGCTGGAGTTTGGTTACCAGAATGTGTATTTTACTCTGTTTATCGGAATACTGTCGCTCTGTGCCTTTGATTTCTTTGCAAAGCATAATGTGCATAAGGTTTTGCAGGTGCTTTTGACAATCGCAGGGATTCTGATTCTGCCCGGCTACGCTGCATTGGCATTTTGTAATTTCCTGGGAAGTCTTTTTGCACAGTTTGGCGTAAGTCTGATATACCTGCTGGGAGGACAGGAAAAGGTTATGGTACTGCTGGCGGCAGTGTATATTGCATTTGTCATTGTCATGGCGATTGTCTATGCTGCGTACCGCCATGCGAAGGGAAGCGACAGGGCGTGGAGAATGTGCGCCGATATGGCAGCCTTGGGTGCAGCCATGTTTGCAGCGGATTTCCTACGCACGGATTACTCCGGAATGGGCGTCCTGACCATCGCCGTAATGTATCTGTTCCGTAAACGGAAGGTTATTTCCATGCTGTCCGGCTGTGTTGTGCTGACGATTATGAGTATCAGCGAGATTACGGCATTCTTTACCCTGATTCCTGTGGCGCTGTACAACGGTGAGAGAGGACTGAAGATGAAGTATTTCTTCTATATCTTTTATCCGGCTCATCTGCTGATTATCTGGCTGATAGCGGCGGCAATGGGAATGGGATGGATTTCAGCTATTTAAGGAGGAGAGAGATGTTAGAGGTTATCGGACTGTCAAAGAAATACGGAAAGACTCTGGCGGCGGACAATGTAGGTTTTACTGTTCCCGACGGAAAGGTGGGCATCCTGCTGGGACCTAACGGCGCAGGAAAATCCACAGTAATTAAAAGCATTGCGGGACTTTTGCGCTATAAGGGAACCATACGCATTCAGGGGATGGATTCCCGGACTACGGAGGCGAAAAAGCACTTTGCTTATGTGCCCGAGCTACCCTATATGTATGAGGCACTGACCGTTCGGGAGCACATTGAGTTTATCACCCGGGCTTACGGCGTGGAAGTGTCTGAAGAGGAAATCAAGAGCCTGTTTGACAAATTTGAGCTCACCGATAAACAGGATAAGCTGGGAAACGAGCTCTCCAAGGGAATGATGCAGAAGGTCAGCATTTGCTGTGCGCTGATAACAAAGCCGGATGTCATTTTGTTGGATGAGCCCATGGTGGGACTGGACCCCGCGGCTATCAAGGAGTTGAAATCGGTCATTTTGGAGCTTCGGGACAGGGGCTGCACTGTCTTAATCAGCACGCATATGCTGGAGATGGTGAAAGAACTCTGGGATGTGACCTTTGTCATGGATAAGGGACATATTCTGGGAACCTATGCGAGAGAGAGCCTTGCTAACGAGGATTTGGAGGAACTGTTCTTCCAGGTGACGGGGCAGGCGGAGAAAGCGGAAAGTGTTGCGGAAGGTGATATGAGCCATGCGGGAAATGATTCCGTTTCGGACGACGGGAGGTAACCTATGGGAGCAATCGGATATCTCTATCGGCGGACACTGATAAACCGTATCAAGGTGGCTTTGCATAAGCCGGTTACATACTTTTATATTGTTTTGATTTTGTTTTACCTGACATTTATGCCGTTTTCCCTGAAGGTTTTGGCGGAAGAAGGCGGTATAGATTCTCCTGTAGGAATGGCCGGGGTGCTGACGCTTTTTGCCTTCTGGCTGATTCCCGGCAATCTGATTGCCTATGCCAAGAGAAAGGGTCTGGTCTACAGAAGCAGTGATGTACATTTTCTGTTCCCCTCCCCGGTGAGCCCCAAATGGGTTCTGCTTTATGCCCATGTGAGAACCATTCCCATGCTGGTACTCATCAATCTCTTTGTGGTAATCTGCGGTGCATTTATGTTTCATGTGCCGGGATGGAAACTGGCAATTTACTTCCTTTTTTCTATGGCAGTGGAAAACGTGCTGGAGTGTAGCGTCATGTTGCTCTTGTACGGAACGGAGCGGCTGAATGAAGGACAGAGGGGCTGGATTATCAGGGCGGCCTACGGTTTGGTTGGCATTCTGTTTGCCATCGGTGTCGTTATGTATTTCCGGGAGAGACTAAGCTTTCAGACAGTGGTGCATTTTCTCCACAGTGACGCAGTGCAGCTTGTGCCTGTCATCGGATGGTATATATCGGTGCTGCACCTTCTGTTCGCAGGTGCAACTACGGTAAATATCATCGGAACAGCATGCTACATCTGCCTGTTGGCTGCGGTGGTGACTGCCGCGGTAAAAATGAAATGTACCGGAGCTTTTTATGAAGATGCAATCAAGTTTGCGGAGGACTATGAGGAAGTTCTGGCGAACCGCAGACAGGGAGGCACGGATAAACGTCTGGGAAAGAAGCAGAAATACGGCAAAGCAAGTGTGAAGTGGAAGCGGACCGGAGCAGGAGCCCTGTTCAGCAGACAGCTTTTGGAATACAGGAAAAGCCGCTTCTTTATCTTTGATGCAAGCACGTTCTTTGCATTGGCGGCGGGGATCTGTATCCCCTGGCTGTATGTCCGTGAGGGCGGATTCGGAGAATTTACTCCCTTTGTGATTCCGGCAGTAGCAGCTTACCTGATTTTTATTTTTACCACCTTGGGCGGAAAGTGGGCGAAGGAGTTGAAATCTCCTTATACTTACATGATTCCCGATTCTGCTTTCAGCAAGCTGGTAAACGCCACGGCCATACAGATTATCCAGAGTCTGGTGAACGGGCTGCTGATAACTGTACCCGGTGCTGTTGTCATGGGAATGTCGCCTGTGACCACCGTGCTCTGTGTCCTGGCCTATGTAGCGCTTTCGGCCAACAAGCTGTATGCCCTGGCGGTTGCTGAGATTGTGGTGGGAGGAACCATGGGTACCTTCGGAAAACAGTTGTTTCAGATGCTGATTCAGGGAATTGTGATTACGGTGGCAATTTTAGGAGCGGTGTTGGGAGCCATGACAGGCGGTATTGATTTGGCATATCTGATTATGGATGTCTTTATGATATTGTTTACCATGGTATTTATGATAATCGCATCCTTGAACTTTTATAAAATGGAAACAGCATAGCAATAAAAATCCCCCGTTGACGAAAGGGTGATAAGAGGTTACAATTTGTTTGTAAGCCCTTACATTTTCGCAACGGAGGATTTTTTATGCAGATGCCTGTTTTTGAACGATACATCGATGAGTTGATTGAGAAGAGCACACTGGACATTCCGGTGTGGAATATCGAAAAAGCCCGGGCGGGAAAGGCGGGCGGCTGGAATTACATAGACGGCTGCATGATTCTTGCACTGCTGGAGACATATCAGGCTACGGGAGAGAAGAAGTATTACGAGTTTGCGGATGCCTTCATCGACCATCGTGTTCAGGAGGACGGAAGCATCACGGGCTACTCCGTGGAGGAGTACAATATTGACAATGTCAATGCGGGCAAGACTCTGTTTGCACTGTATGAGCTGAACGGCAAGGAAAAGTACCGCAGAGCCATCGAACTGATATACAGTCAGGTGAAAACCCAACCCCGCACTGCGGAGGGAAACTTCTGGCACAAGAAAATTTATCCGAATCAGGTATGGCTGGACGGTATGTATATGGGACAGCCCTTTTATATGGAGTATGAGACAAAGTTCAACAACAGGAAGAACTACGGCGATATTTTTAACCAGTTTGCCAGTGTCGTGAAAAATATGAGGGACGAAAAGACAGGACTGTATTACCACGGCTATGACGCATCGAAAGAAATCTTCTGGTGTGACAGGGAGACGGGGCTTTCCAAAAATTTCTGGCTGAGAGCTATCGGCTGGTATTCCATGGCGCTTCTGGATACACTTGCCAAGTGTGAGCCGGGTGAGGAGTACAAGGCAGAGTACGAGAACCTGAAGAATGTCTTTGTCCTTCTGATGGACGATATGCTGAAATTCCAGGATGAGAGCGGTATGTGGTATCAGCTCCCGGCCCTGGGCGGAAAGGAACCGAATTACCTTGAGACCAGCGGAAGCGCTATTATGGCTTACTCCCTGCTGAAGGGGGTGCGGTTGGGGTTCCTCCCGGAAAGCTACAGAGCGTACGGCCTGAAGGCTTTTCACGGCATCTGTGACAGGTATTTGCGGGAGACGGCGGGCAACCTGAATCTGGGCGGCATCTGCCTGGTGGCAGGGCTGGGACCTGCGGACAATCTCCGCAGAGACGGTAGCTTTGCATATTATATGTCCGAACCCATTGTGGAAAATGATGCCAAGGGAGTCGGTCCTCTGCTTCTGGCATATACGGAGCTTAAGCGGTTGCCCTAAAAGGGCAGGAAATCCAGAAGCCCCAGATGCTCCGACAGAATTTTGGTTCCCATGACAATCAGGATGACACCTCCGGCAATCTCTGCCTTTGATTTATACCTGAGTCCGAATACGTTTCCGATTTTCACTCCGGCTAGAGAGAGAGAGAAGGTAATCACACCGATAAAGGTGACGGCGGGAACAATTTGCACCTGCAAAAACGCATAGGTGACACCTACGGCCAGGGCATCGATGCTGGTTGCTACGGCGAGAAGAAACATAGTTTTAATATCCACGGAATCATTTGCGCTGTCCTCCTCTTTGGACAGCGCTTCTTTTATCATGTTGGCTCCGATCAGCGCAAGCAGGACAAAGGCTATCCAGTGGTCGATGGCGGTGACATACTGCTCGAACCGTGTGCCCAGCAGATAGCCGAAGGTGGGCATCAGCGCCTGAAAGCCGCCGAACCACAGACCGATGATGAAAGCTTTTTTCAGGGACAGCTTTTTCATGGCCAGTCCCTTGCAGATGGAGACCGCGAAGGCATCCATGGACAGTCCTACGGCAGTGACAAACAAAGTAAACAGACTCATATATTTTTCTCCTTTGAAAGACCTGTGGGACATGCAGGCTGTATCAACAAAAAAGACTCAAAGACAATCTATGCACTGCATAAATTGCCTCTGAGTCTCATCATCACAATCGAAATTGCTTCGGTAATACCAGACGTAAGCCGTCAATATGTTGATATTACCACAGCCCGGGCTGCTGACTACTCCCCCACAGGAAGATATTGTTAGAATGTTAAAATTATACGCTAATCGATAAATTTTGTCAACAGCAAAGAGCGGGACTGTTGTACTCTTGCATCTCTGCGGAATGCGGAGGGGGATTGGTGCAGAAACTTGTTAAAGGCCCTGTTAAATTGAGAAAAGCTGGAAAAGCCGCAGCGGAAAGCAATATCCGTGATGGGATTATCCGTGGACAGAAGCAAAGTCTGTGCATTGCTGATTCGTGTCATCTGAATATAGTCCGTCAAAGTAAAGCCCGTAATCCGCTTAAACTGATGGGACAAGTAATAGCTGCTGATATAAAATTCCCTTGCGATGGATTCCAGGGACAAGTCTTCCGTAAAATGGCTGTGGATATATGCCGTGATGCTGTAGACCTTGTTGGTGATGCTGTCGAAATCCAGGTGGTTGGAGTAAATATTCTTATCCCGGTAAAGGTAAATCAGGCTTAAGAATTCCAAAAATTTGTTGTGGATGGCAAGCTCCGTCAGCTCATTGGGGTTCTGAGAAAGGTAGTAAATATCGTTCAGCTTTTCCAGAACGGCTTTTTTATAGGGACCGTCAAAGCGGTAGATGGGACAGCTTCCGTCAAAAATGCTGTATATATGCTTCATACAGTTCTCGAAGGAGGAAATCATGGGAGGAATGGAAAACTGGATAATCAGGCGCTTGTTGGGAGCACCCTCCGGGTATTCCGTCTTGTGGAGCAGGGTAGGGCGCAGCGCCACTATGTCACAGCAACGCATGTCATACCATACGCCGTCAATCAGGTGTCCTGCCTTTTCATCCAGAAAAATGCACATTTCATAAAATTGATGAAAGTGCTGGAACTCCATGTTGATGGAGTAGGAGCGCTCATCATAATCAAAGAAGTAGTACAGGTTCTTTCCCGGTTTTCCGATTTCTACTTTATATTTCTGCGAGTAAACAACGGTATTGTCAATCAGCATTGTGCTCTCCTCTGTTTTGCGTTTCTTGTCTTAAAAAGCGGTAAAATACATTTTACATTCCGCGCGCATAAGTAAATATTGCGTTAAATGCGGATTATAATTGTGCAAAATATATAATACTGATGTGGTAAATTCGTAAAAACTGTGCAAGACACAAATAAATTATAAGCAAGAAAAGCAAAAAATGCAATATGCTTAGCAAAAAAAACAAGAGATGCGTGGAAATTGGAATTTTGCTTTGGTAATCTTGAATTGTCAAGGGAACGTAATCCCGGTTAATGTACATGAAACCAAAGAGTCCAAGAGAACATTGTGCCACGGGCCGACAGCCCGTGAGCTGCAAAAAATAAGGAGGTTTTTATGAAAAAGAATGTAAGCAAAAAACTTGCTGCGATTATGCTTGCGGCAGCAATGTGCGTTACCACCCTGACCGGCTGCGGCGGAACAACTCCCGATGCTTCCGATTCACAGGATGTCGTGGCAAGTGTCGATAATTCCGGCGCAGAGTCATCCGCGGATTCTTCCGCAGAGGTGACCGGCGGATTCAGTCAGGCACCCATGCTGGATGCCATGTCTCTTCCCGCCGTGGAGGAGAGAATTCCCACCGCTGAGGATGTGATGGTGGAGAATGTGGCAAGCGTAGGACAGTACGGCGGCTCCATCAAAATGGTGTTGACCAAGGCCGGCTGGGCAACAGGTAAGCCCATTGAACAGGGTCTGTTCCGCTTCAACAGCAACGGCGAGGTAGAGCCAAACGTGGCAAAGAGCTATGATGTAAACGCAGATGCCACCGAGTACACCATTCATCTCCGCGAGGGTATGAAGTGGTCCGATGGTGTTGATTTTACCGCTGAGGACTGTGTATTCTTCTATGACCATATGTGTGTTCCCGAGACCTTCGGTAAATCCCTCTGGGATTGCTTTAAGGTGACGGCAGAGGACGGCACCGAGGGTATCGCAACCTTTACCAAGGTGGATGATTACACCTTTACCGTATCTTTCCCGGCTCCCAAGCCCAACTTCATCAATGAGCTGTGTATCAATGCTAAGTGGTGCTATGCTCCCAAGCATTATCATGAAACCATTCTTCCCGAGTTCATCGGCGAGGAGGCAGCTCAGGCTAAGGCTGAGGAAATGGGCTTTGCGGATGTGGCAGCCATGGGCAAGGAGACCGGTTACTACTTCTGGAATGTATCAGGAATTCCTACCCTGAATCCTTACGTCCTGTCTACAGAGGCCGGCAAGAACGATACCAACGGCGACTACTTTGAGTATGTCCGCAACCCTTATTACTGGAAGGTTGACCAGAACGGACAGCAGCTGCCTTATGTGGATAAGATTGAGTATACCAAGATTTCCGACGTGAGTCAGGTTCTGATTAAGACTCTGGCAGGGGAACTCACCATTGCAGATGCCGGTTGGGTCGACATTGAGACCCTGACCGAGAATGCGGACAGCGTGGGCTACCACATTGTTCACTGGCCCAACAGTTCCTGGGCAGATGCAGCATCTCAGTTGGAACTGAACCAGACTGCACCTAATGAAGCCTACAGAGCACTGTTCCAGACCAGAGAGTTCAGACAGGCACTCTCCATTGCTGTTGACCGTGAGGAGTATGCAAAGCTGATTTCCGACGGATGGCAGGCAGGCCGTCAGGCTTGTCCCGCAGAGGGAGCAGCAGGCTATAGCGAGGAATGGGCCGTAAAGTGGACCCAGTATGATCCTGACGGCGCAAAGGCTCTGCTGGAAGGACTTGGAATGGTGATGGGAAGCGACGGCTACTATGACCTTGCGGATGGTTCGGATTTCGTCCTGAATATTTTGAGCTACTCCGATTCCGGTGCTGACGAGACTTATCAGGTACTGAGCAAGTACTGGAATGAGATTGGTATCAAATCTACCTATAAGACCATGGATAAGGATACTTTGAATAACAATATTGTTTCCAACGAGTATGATGCGGTGCTGAGTCCTGTCGCTCCTGCCGAAACCGTGAGTCTGGGACTGAGACCCGATACTCTGGTTCCCGTCAGAAATTACGCTGAGTGGTACGGCGAAGTTGGTACATGGTACGCATCCGGCGGAGCCGAGGGTATTGCTCCTACGGGTGACTTGCTGGAACTGTGTAACCTGTATGATCAGCTGAAGGCTGAGGCTGATGCGGAGAAGCGCACCGAGATTATTGACAAGATGTATCGTCTCCACGAAGAAAATATTTGGGTAATCGGTTACATGGAGTCTGCATCTACACTGTTCACAGTAGACAATAAGCTGCAGAACTTCCCTGAGACCGAGATGTTCAGCGATGAGTACCGCGGACTGGGTATTGCACACATTGATTGCTGTTGGCTAGCAGAGTAATTTGATTTCGTGAGAATTAAATAAGTTATATGGGGAAAGGCAGAGTCAAATCTGCCTTTCTTGATAAAAAGATTTGTTTTATACTCGAAAAGGAGAGTATGAATTTATGTGGAAGTATATAGGAAAAAGAATTTTAATGTTCATACCCACCATCATTATCATATCCTTTGTCATCTTCTTCATCATGCAGCTGCCTGAGGGCGACTATGTTTCCAGTTATATTGCCAGAATGCAGACTGAGGGTGAAGTGTTCAGTCAGGAGGATATAGATGCGCTGAGACATCAGTACGGACTGGATAAGAACTGGGTGGCGCGGTATGTGGATTGGGTGGTAAAAATTGTGACCAAGGGTGACTTCGGTTACTCCTTCGCATACGGAAGACCGGTCTGGAGCGTTATCATGGATCGTTTGTGGCTGACCATAGCGGTTTCCCTGACGATTATGATATTTACCTATCTCGTCTCTATACCAATCGGTATTTACAGCGCACTGCATCAGTATTCCGTGGGCGATTATGTGTTTACGGCCATAGGATTTTTGGGTATGGCAACACCGAATTTCCTTCTGGCCATCATTCTGATGTATGCCTCCTTCAAGTGGACCGGAGACCCGCTGCTGGGGCTGTTTTCCACGGAGATGCTGCAACAGGGTCTGCACTGGTACAATTTCGGTGAATTTCTGCAAAGGATGATTATCCCTACCATCGTTATCGGTACGGCGGGCACCTGTGGAGTCATCCGTACAGTCCGTGCCCAGATGCTGGACGAACAGTCGAAGCAGTATGCGCTGACCGCAAGAGCCAAAGGTGTTTCCGAGAGAACCATCGTATATAAATATTGTCTGAGGGCGGCCCTGAATCCTGTAGCCAGCGGACTGGCCGGTTCCCTCTCCAGCATCTTTTCGGGTTCCACCATCTCTGCTATCGTCATGAACCTGTCCATTCAGGGACCGGTGCTCTACGAGGCGCTGAAAACTCAGGACACTTATCTTGCCGGAACGATTCTGATGACCCAGGCTGTTTTGGTGGTCATCGGCACCCTGCTTTCCGACATCCTGCTGGCATGGCTGGATCCCAGAATCCGTTTTGAGAAGAAGAGGAGTTAGCTTATGAGCATATTTATGAAGAAGAAAAAATCAGATGAAGATTACTATCTTGCTTCCCAATGGACTCTGATGGGCAGAAAGCTGATGCATCATAAGCTGGCAAAGTTCAGCATTGTGCTGCTGTTGATTTTGTATACGCTGGCTTTGTTTGCGCCCTTTGTAGCTCCTTACGGTCTGGATGATTACGATAGTAATTACAAAAACAGTGCTCCCACAACTATTCACTGGGTGGATGAGAACGGTAAATTTGTGGGACCTTATGTCTATAAGATGACCTATGTAAACAACCGGGAGACATTTAAGCGGGAGTGGGCAGAGGATACCAGTGAGAAATTTTTTGTGAAATTTTTTGCCGAGGGAAAGGAATACAAGCTGTTCGGCTTTATCCCCTGCAACAGACACTTGTTTGAGGTTGTGGGAGAAAACGGCGGTACGGGAGCAAAGATTATGCTCTTTGGTGCGGACAGTCTGGGAAATGACCTGTTCTCACGTATCCTGTTCGGAAGCCAGATATCCCTGACAATTCCCTTTGCGGGCACCTTAATCAGCTTTGTTCTGGGTATCATTCTGGGAGGTATTTCCGGTTATTTCGGCGGCTTGGTGGATACGGTAATTCAGAGAGTCATCGAGGTGCTGACGGCACTTCCCACCATTCCCCTCTGGATGGCGCTTTCCGCTGCCATTCCCGCGGATATTCCGGTGCCTACCATGTATCTGTACATAACGGTTATCATTTCATTCATCTCCTGGACGGGACTTGCCAGAACGGTGAGAGGAAAGTTTATTTCCTTAAGAAACGAGGAGTTTGTCATGGCTGCACAGGTAGCCGGGGTGAGCACCCGCAAAGTCATGACAAAACATCTGGTGCCCGGGTTTATGAGCTATCTGATTGTGAACCTGACTTTGGGCATTCCCAGCATGATTATCGGAGAAACCTCCATGAGCTTCCTGGGACTGGGAATGAGAGCTCCTGCCACCAGCTGGGGTGTGCTTTTAAAGGAGACACAGGATATCACAAGTATCGCACAATATCCCTGGAGACTGATCCCGCTGGTTGCGGTTATTGTCACCGTGTTGGCGTTCAACTTCCTGGGTGACGGTATGAGAGATGCGGCTGACCCTTATAAGTAAGTGCAGGATAGGAGACCATTTATGGAAGAGAAAGAAAAAGTGAATGCGAAGCCCGAACAGGATTTGGTTTTGGATGTGCGGGATTTGAAAATCAATATTGAGTTGGATGAAGGTACCCTGACTGCCGTGAGAGGCGTGAACTTCAATATCAGGAGAGGTGAAACCCTGGGTCTTGTAGGTGAGTCCGGTTGCGGTAAGAGTTTAACCAGTAAGGCGATTTTGGGTATCAATGACAAAAAGTGCAAAACTACCGGTGAGATAATTTTTGACACCAACGATAAGGGCATGGTAAATCTGCTGGACTTGAAGCCCAAGGGAAAAGAAATCCGGGAGGTGAGGGGAAAGCAGATATCCATGGTATTCCAGGAGCCTATGGTGGCGTTTTCGCCTCTGTATACCATCGGAAATCAGATTAACGAGTGTACCAGACTCCACATTACAAAGGATAAAAAGAAATCCAAAGAAATTTCACTGGAAATGATGAAAAAGGTGGGAATTGCCAACGCGGAGAAGCGTTATGACCAATATCCCCATGAGTTTTCCGGGGGTATGCTGCAGAGAGCCCTGATTGCCATGGCGTTGGTTTGTAATCCCAAACTTCTTATCGCTGACGAGCCTACAACGGCTCTTGACGTTACCATTCAGGCCCAGATACTGGAGTTGATGAAGGAGTTGCAGAAGGATTTGAATATGGCGATTCTGTTTATCACCCATGATCTGGGAACCGTTGCGGCAATGTGTGACAGAGTGGCGGTAATGTACCTGGGAAAGATTGTGGAGGTGGCGCCGGTAAAGGATATTTATGCAAATCCAATGCATCCCTACACACAGGGATTAATCGGTTCCGTACATAAGATTGGTACAAAGAAGGAGGAGAGACTGTTCTCCATCGAGGGCACGGTACCTTTGGCACTGAATCTGCCGCCCGGGTGTGGTTTTTACGACAGATGCCACAAGAGAATTGAGGGTGTCTGTAACGTGAAGGAGCCTGAACTTGTGGAAATGAGTGACGGACATATGGCAGCATGCCACGCCTGCGCAGGGGGCTGTAAGGGATGCGGACAGAATACTGCCGAGGCGGCAACGGCTGCCCCTGAGATGTCAGCCGTTGCGGAGGAGAAAGGAGCGGAGATAAATGGCTAAGAAAGAAAATGCAAAGAAAATACTGGAAATTAATCATTTATCCAAGGATTTCCCCTCCAAAAAAGTGTGCGTGCATGCGGTTTCCGATGTAAGCTTTGAGGTAAACGAGGGAGAAACTATCGGAATTGTAGGCGAATCCGGTTGCGGAAAGACTACCATGGGGCGCTGCGTGGTGCGGGCCATTGAGGCTACAGCAGGCGAGGTGAAGTATTATCCCGCAGAGGGAGAACCCGTAAACTTTTTGACCATCGACAAGGCAAAGATGAAGGAACTCCGCAAGGATATTCAGATGATTTTCCAGAATCCCTATTCTTCTCTGGACCCCAGAATGACGGTGGTGGACATTATCAAGGAGCCTCTGCAGGCTAATTTCCCTAAAATGGGCAAGGCGGAGATGGAGGAAAAGGTCATGGATATGGCGGCGAAGGTAGGACTAAATGTCAGCTACCTGAAACGTTACCCCCACGCATTCTCCGGCGGACAGAGACAACGTATCGGAATTGCCAGGGCGCTGGTACTTAAGCCCAGAGTCATCGTTTGTGACGAGGCAGTATCTGCGTTGGATGTGTCCATTCAGGCGCAGGTCATCAATCTGCTGAAGGACTTACAGAAAGATATGAACCTGACCTATATCTTCATTTCCCACGATTTGTCGGTGGTGGAGCATATTTCCGACAAGGTTGGTGTCATGTATCTGGGAAAGATGGTGGAATATGCTGAGACGGAGGAATTGTTCTCAAGGCCCAGGCATCCCTACACCGAAGCACTGATGTCAGCTGTTCCCGTTGCGGACCCCGAGGTAAAGATGGACAGAATCCCGCTGGCGGGCGAGATTCCGAATCCTGCAAATCCTCCAAGCGGCTGCTACTTCCATACCAGATGCCGCTATTGCCGGGAAAAGTGTAAGGAGTGTGCACCCGAGTATCGTGAGGTGGAGCCCGGACACTTTGTTGCCTGTCATTTTGCGGAGGAACTTGAACTGCGGGGCTTCAACTATGATGAAGAAGCGAAGGATGGAAACAAATAATATGAGTAAAAATCTGATTATTTTCACGGACAGCGGCGATACCATAATCGATGAGAGCACTCAGGTTTTTGACCAAAGGGGAATCGTCACGTCAGCCGGATTCATTCCCGGCGCCGGAGAGGTACTGAAGCAGCTGAAGGAAGAAGGATACCGTATCGCCCTTGTGGCGGACGGAGAATGGGAGTCCTTTCAGAATGTTTACCAAAAGAATGGCCTGGGTTATTGCTTCGAGGAATGGATTGTATCCGAGGTGGTGGGGGAGCAGAAGCCTGCCCGTTCCATGTTCGACACAGCCATGGAGAAAATGAAGCTGACGGAAGCCGATAAACCTTTTATTGTGATGATAGGCAATAACCTGAAAAAGGATATTGCGGGAGCCAACCGCTACGGAATCACTTCTGTATGGCTGGACTGGTCGCCCAGATATTTTCACAGTGTGGAACAGCCTGACTGGCAGCCCGATTACACGGTGAAAACTCCCGGAGAACTGAAAAATCTCATCGGAGAACTGGAAAAAAAGTGCGTGGAGAAGAGAGCACTGATTAACCGGTTGAGCGACAAAATCGGAAAGCTGGTGGAAGCCTTCTCCCGAATTTTGTACGAGACGGACGATACCTTTTTAAAAAATATGGAGAGCCATAATCTGGCGGGAGACGACATTTCCAGATATCGTTACTGGGAGTGGACCCAGGGAGTGGGGCTGTTCGGCCTATGGAAGCTGTTCTGCTATGAGAAAAAGGACAGCTATCTCAACATATTGAAGAAATATTATGACAGACAGATTGAGATTGGCTTCCCGGCACTGAATGTAAACACTGCTGCTCCCTATCTTGCCATGTCATTTCTGGCGGAGTATACCGGGGAGGAGAAATATATGCAACCCTGCGTTGAGGCGGCGAAACAGATTATGGTTTCCTTCCCGCGGACAAAGGAAGGGGGCTTCCAGCACAAGACCTCGGATTCCGTCAACGAGCAGGAACTTTGGGATGACACTCTGTACATGACGGTGCTTTTCCTGGCAAATATGGGGCGCATCTTAAAGGATAACAGAATGACGGCGGAGGCGGAATACCAGTTCCTGCTTCATGAAAAATATCTTTGTGATAAGGTCAGCGGACTTTGGTATCATGGCTGGAGTTTCAAGGAGAACAACAACTTTGCCGGGGCATTCTGGGGCAGAGGAAACTGCTGGATTACCATGGCTGTACCGGAGTTCCTGTCCATCTGTGAATGCAGTGAGCCGGTGAAGAGAATGCTGGTCAATGCCCTGCGGGACCAGGTGGAAAGTCTCAGGGCTTATCAGGCGGAGAACGGCATGTGGCACACGTTGGTGGATGATGAGGACTCCTATGTGGAAGCCAGTGCTACCTGCGGCTTTGCCTACGGCATCTTAAAGGCGGTTAAGGATGGGCTGGTGGACAAATCCTACCTGGAGATGGCTGCCAGGGCAGCAGCCCCCATTATGGATTATATATCCGAGGAAGGTGTGGTGAATCAGGTGTCCTACGGAACCCCTATGGGACGGACCACAAAGGATTTCTACAAAGAGATTGAACTGAAGCCAATGCCCTATGGGCAGGCGCTTGCAATTTTATTTTTGATGGAATACAGAACTATGTGTTAAAATAGCGGTAGGGTCTTGGGCTGCAGCCAAAGCGGCCCGGGACCGTATGCTTTTTTAGGGGGAGAGATAATATGAAGCTGGGAAGACAGTGGGATGAGCGGTTGAAAATGTGGGA
>Ga0129313_1001438_pt1 | contig 15063 bp, 11 predicted proteins | sample O1105metagenome_FD_94436 | JGI IMG/M metagenome (GOLD analysis project Ga0129313, IMG submission 94436) | Orangutan group fecal microbial communities from fecal samples from Wisconsin, USA - O1105 metagenome | ecosystem: Host-associated > Mammals > Digestive system > Large intestine > Fecal... | reverse complement strand
TACTTCCGACGACTCTTACTATTCTACTAGATAATCTCTTATCTGTCAACATTTTTTTAAGAAGTTTTTTTCTTAATTTCTTGTTGTTTTCTACCGCATCTCTCAGCGACAAGACTTATCTTATCATGATCTTAAATAGATTCAATTTCATTATTTACCTGTTAGCTAGATAATATTCATATATTCCTATATTTTTCACCAACATACTTCTATTTTCTTGTACTGATACACCAGGACAAGTATCCTTATATATGTTTACTATATATGTATATTAATCCTTTTTTCTAGACTTTTTGTATATTTTAATCCCTATTAATGTTATAATATTAATAATAGATATTAGTTAATTATTAGTATTAACTTTCTTTAGGAGGATGATAATAATGAATGATACATTACAATTAAAAAAAGCTCCAAACTTTTCTTTAATAGGTAGTGATAACAATACTCACTCAATTGGTGACTTCTTAGGCAAAAATATAGTATTATACTTTTATCCAAAAGATAATACCCAAGGTTGTACAAATGAAGCTATAAACTTTAGAGATAGCAAAGAATTATTAGATGAATTAGATACAGTAATTATTGGAATTAGTAAAGACACTGTTAAATCTCATGAAAGGTTTATTGAGAAACAAGAACTTAACTTTCTTTTGTTAGCTGATGAAGATAAATCTGTTTGTCAATTATATGATGTTCTAAAAGAAAAGAATATGTATGGTAAAAAGACTATTGGAATAGAAAGAAGTACTTTCATAATAAATAAAGATGGCTACATAGTTAAAGAATTTAGAAAAGTTAAAGTTCCAGGCCATGTAGATACAGTAATTAACTTCATTAAAGAAAATTTAGTATAGATATATCATTTAAAACATATTCTTAACAAAACATCTAACTATTTATATATAATTAAAATGAGCAACCCTTTCACTTACAATAAAAGGGTTGCTCATTTTTAATTTAAACATATATTTTTAATCTTCATTTCTTTCACGCTTCTTTTTTAATAACTCACCTGTGTTAAGCCCCCCATTTTGATTTTTGGATTTATCCCTATTAAATCTATCTTTACATATGCTTATACGCTTTATATTAGTTTTTTCCTGTTTTATATCTAGCTTTTTTTCCTCTAGATCTGTTTTTATGATTTCTTTTTTAAATATATTTTTTTCTTCTTTATTTTTCTTAATTAAACTACCTATCTTTTCTGCTTTTATAGTATTATTTTCTTCTTTGTATTGTTCTATTTTACTTGCATATATCTTTTCTTTAATGTTATAAAAGAGCTTCTTATTTATATACCTCTTTAAACCTAACCTTCTATAAGTTATATCAAATAAAAACAATAACATAGCTGTTATTAATAATAAATTAGTTATATTTCTTTTAGTATGGCCTTTATTACTCTTTATCTCATATATATCCTCTACAGAATTTATAATTTTTCCTTCAGTATCTTCTACTAAAGCTAATAAACTATTAGATTGTTCTTGAAATTTATATTCGGGAGAATATTGATATGCAAACCCTCCTAATTGACTAGCTATAATCTTACCTTGTAACTCTTCAGTAATGTTAAAACTATAGAATCCCAATTCACTCATAGGTACATTTCCTTGATATTTACCAGGTGATACTTGTTTTAATTCAAATTTTGACGTAGTGTTTCCTTCAAAGGTATACGCTCCTTTAACCTTCTTATTATCCTCATGATTGTTAGTCTCATATTGTACTTTTGCAATACTTCCTTCCTGTGTAATACTTAACTCTCCACTATTATCATAATCAATCATTGTCCATGATATTATATTACTAAAAAGTTGTGGTGTTTTTTCAAACGCTAATAAATCTTTACTCCATTGACCATTTACATCTGAGGTAAAAGCTACTACTCTACCAATACCATATTGCCATGCTGCTAAAACCGGTTCATCCATATGAGAAGTCATTATATCTATAGCTGTATTTTTTATAGAAGTACCCACATAACCAAAAAGATGTGGAAATTTCCCTTCATCTATAACATTATTCAAAATATCATGATGAGCAGATACTTTAGGAGTAAATTCTTCATTTATTAAGTATTCCCCAGTAGATATTAATATTTCATTTGCAAATATTCTTGGTACATCTGTATATATATCACTATGATAGTACCTCCCCCCAGCATTATTACTAAGCCATTCTAACAATTGATTATTACTATCAGTACCTATAGACACTGTAGATAAAGTCATTTTATCCTTCTTAATATCATTTATTAAAGCTTTATATTCATTTTCTCCCATACCATCTTGTCCATCTGTTAATAGTATTATATGTTTTATTTTTGCACTACTTTCTTTTTGCTTGTTATAAGCTTCATTTAGCGCTGAATATATAGACGTTCCACCTTCAGCTATAATACTATTAATTTTATCAGAAACCGTATCTTTGTTAGATAGCTTTTGCATAGGTACTGCCCAGCTATATTCTGTATTAAAAGTTACTACACCTATATTATCAGTTTCTCTTAAATTATCTAGGGATCTAATTGCAGCCTCTTTTGCTAAGCTAATTTTACTAAAACTGCCTTGATCTGAAGACAGCATACTAGAAGATCTATCTAATACCAACGTTAAAGATATCTCCGGAATTTCATTTTTACCTTTTTTATCAGAGCTAACAGGAAGTATCTCTTCAAAAACCGAATTCTTATATCCTCCTAAAGCATAAGAATTATCTCCCCCTGTAGTTATAATTGCACCACCATAATCTTTCACATAACTTTCCACATTATCTAAAAAACCCTTAGGTAAATCGTCTACATGGGTATTGCAAAGAAATATTCCCTTATATTCTATAAGTTCATTTATAGATCTAGGTGCAGTACTAGGATTTATCATAGTATAACTACTACCTATGGTCTTTAGATTTTCTTCAAGTCCCTTTCCTTCATCAATTTTTCCTTGTATTACCAAAATCTCTGGTTTTGAAACTATATTAGTATATGTTGTATATTCATTATTATATGAGATTCCATCATTTTCTGGCTCTATAACTACTTTATATGGTTTAAACCCACCTTTATGTTGAATATCTTTAAATAAAAATGTATTATCGCCCTTTTCTATATCAATTTCTTTTTCACTTTTTTTTTCTCTTCCTGAATATACTGATATCCTTGATTTTGTCTTAATATTAGATTTAATATTTACAGTTACAGAAAATTCTTCTCCTATAGCTACTTTGTCAAGTATATCTATATCTTCTATATATACATCTTCTACTTGTTCACTATCTACTTTATATACTTGAAAATCAATCTGATTATCCTTAAAATAAGTTGACGTTTCTAATATATCACCTTGATTTTCTTTTCCATCTGTAATTAAAACTACTCTCTTATAGTCACTATCTTTAAACATGCTTAAAGAAAATTTTATTACTTCTTCTATATTAGTAGTATTACCAATTGGAGAAGTTTGAATATCATTAAAGCTTTTAGAGTAGGTAAGGAACTGTTCTATTTCTTGATTTTCACCAAAAGTAACTATTCCTATTTTATTATTTGATGGTGAAGCTTCTATAGCACTTTTTACAAATTCCTTTATTTCACCTTTATAATTACTCATACTATGAGATAAATCCAATAAAAATATGGTTGATGATTCCTTTGTCTTAATACTTATACTTATGTTACACATAGCAAGCATAAGTATTGTTATAATAATAAACCTATTTATATTAATAAAACTAATACCTTTGTCTTTTAATTTAATCTTTTTAGATATCAAGTACATTACCATGAGAATTATTGGTATTAAAAATAACAAATATACTTTTTCAATTTCAAAGTTCACTCCAGTCCCCCCTTTCTAATGATTATATAGCTATAAAAAATTAATTTTTAATATATACTTTAATATCCCTTTTTATACAAAACCCATTCCACAATAATAAAAAGCATAATTAAACTTATTATATAAGGTGTTATATTTAACATTCCTTTAATGCTACCCTTGTTATTTGATCTAGCTTCTAAATCTTCTATAGTATCTTCCATTATATTTCCTTCCTCAATAGATGGAAAATTAATAGAGAACATTTCATTAAAACTATGATTATTATCTTCTATAGCATAAACTCCAAGCTCTAAATTTTCCTTTAATATACTATCATTCTCTATAGTATGCACTCTTCCACTGGGAGTAGTTAAAATTAATTCATCATATACTGAACTTCCATTTATTTTTATATCCTCTCCACCAATATAATTACTATTAACTATATTTCTATCTATAAGCTCTTCACATATATAATCAATAAGCATAGGAAACTCTGCTTTAAGTGGCAAATCAGTATCATGAAAATCAAAATTTACTACAGCAATTTTCTGATTATTATGTTTCCCGAGAAATAATACAGATTTATCTCCTATATTTATTAAAGACTTTGCCCATGACGGCATTTCAGTCTTCTTTATTTTAGATGCTATAAAAGTCATATTCTGAAGGTATTTAGGTATATCTTCACTAACTACCACAGCTTCTCCACCAGCTTGTTCACCTAATACACCAAATAAATTATTTTCTGTTGGATTAACTATTAAAATATTACCATCCTGAGGCATATATTCACCTAACATGCCATCAAAAATATATAAATTATATCTATCCTTTTCAGATATATTACTTATATCATTAGTTTTTATTACATCTGCCTTACTAACTACAGACAATGCTTTCTCCAAAAAAACATTTTTATTACTTACAAACAATACTTTTTTATCATCATTATTCTTCATTACATGATAAAATGTATTATCTTCTAATATGGCATCCTTTCCTGATATTTCACCTTTTAAGTAATCTATATCAGTATCTTTTATATTAAAATTAAGTGTAATCTCTTCTCCTTTTTTTAATTTTATGGAGGTAGCTTCTAGTAATTCCTTTTCCCCATAAAGATAAAAATCTCCACTATAATCATCATTTCCTCTATTTGTTATGGTTGATATTATTGATACCTTTCCATCTTCTATTTTATGAGCAATATTATCTATAGATATATTAGATTTGTTTTTATCTAAATAAACTATTCTTCCATTTATATCTCCTATGTCTAATTCTTCATCAGTTATAAATAACACCTCATAATTTTTTAGCTCTTTAGTCATTGATTCAACTAATTTTATAGAACCATTTAAATCCCCTGGACTAAGACTTTTAGTTATGCTGTCAATTTTATCTTTAACTAAGTCCTTATTTTTTGATGCTGTAACTAATACCTCCACATCCTTATTTGCTGTAATAACAGATATCTTTGTACTATTTGCAGCAGATTCTATATATTCTTTAGCTATAGCTTTTCCTCTATCGATACAGTTTTCCTCCTTATTTATACCTAACATACTAGCTGAGTTGTCTATTACTATTATTAAATCAGTATATTCCTTACCAAAAAATCTTATAAATGGATTCATAAGAGCTAATATAATTAATAATGCAATCAATATTTGGAGGAATAACATAATATTTTTCTTTAATTTTTCAAAAGGACTATTAACTTCTAGTGTTTTATATATTTCTTGCCAAAATATTAATGATGATACTGAGAGATCCTCAGATTTTTCCTTTAAAATATATAATAAAATTAAAAAGGGTATGGTTACTAAAAAAAATAATGGCCATATATTCAAAAAGCTCATAAATTTCCTCCTTACCCTAAAAGTTTATGATTAAATAAATCTGTTAAAATTATTTTTTCTATATCCTCTTCCGAATTTACCTTTATAAAAGCTCCACCATACTTTTTAACTATGTTTTTTAACATATCCTCATGTTCTTTTATCCTAGATTTATATAATTTTAATATCTTTGGTGTTATTGATACTTTAGCTTCCTCCTTAGTTTCCATATCTATAATATTCTTAGTTCCCATAATCTCAGGATTTCTTTCTTCTTCGCATAATATTTGTATAAATACAACCTGTTGTTTTTTATAAGTAAGATACTTCACTATTTCTTCTATTTCTTCTTCTCCATTAGAAATTAAAAAATCCGATATTAGAATAGACATACCTATATTAGTAAATCTATTTTTTAATATAGTTGATTTCAGGTTTGTTTTACCACTAAACTCTAAGCTTTCTAAGCCATCTATAATCTTAATAAAAGATTCTTTTCCCCTTGACTTGTTAAATAGTTCAGTTCCCCCTTCTTTTAACACACCAATTCTTACCCTATCAAGATTATTAATAGCAATATAGCTTAAGGATGCTGCTATTTTTAAGGCCATATTCCCTTTATTAAATTGTCCAAAATCCATAGATTTGCTACAATCTATAAATATACTAAAGTTACCTTCTCTTTCTTCCATGAAAAGTTTTACAAATAATTTTTCAAATCTTCCATAAGCATTCCAATCTACCCTCCTAAAATCGTCCCCATGAACATACTCTCTAAAATCTGAGAACTCTACTGAAGTTCCTCTAGCTTTAGATTTCCGCCCTCCTTGAGTTCCTTTGGATAACTTAAGATTTAATTTTATACTAATATTATTTAGTTTTTTAAAAAATTCTTTATCAAATTTCCTGTTCATTTTATATAACCTTCAAACTTTTAATAACTTCTTTAATAACCATATCAGTAGTTATACCTTCTGATACAGCTTCAAAATTAAGGAATATTCTATGTCTCAACACTGCATATGCAATATCATTTATATCTTCAAAGGCCACATTAAGTCTACCCTTTAAAATAGCTTCTACCTTAGAACCATTAAAAAGACCTTGAGCTCCCCTTGGACTTGCTCCTACTTCTACATACTTTTTTACAAAATCATTAGAATATTCACTTTCAGGATGAGTTGCTAATATGAGTTTTAGCGCGTATTCTTTAACTGCCTCTGCCATAGGTACTTCTCTTACAATAGACCTCATAGCCAATATATCTTCACCTGTGAGTATATCTTTCAAATCTACATTGTTATTAGTAACAGTAATATCCATAATGTCCTTTAACTCATTTAAGGATGGAAAATCGACTTTTAACTTAAATAAAAATCTATCCATCTGAGCTTCTGGAAGAGGATAAGTTCCCTCCATCTCTATTGGATTTTGTGTAGCTAAAACCATAAATGGATTAGGTAAATTATATGTGGTTCTTCCTACGGTAACAGTTTTTTCTTGCATGGCTTCTAAAAGAGCTGATTGAGTCTTAGGAGTAGCTCTATTGATTTCATCTGCTAAAACTAAATTGGCAAATATAGGGCCTTGTTCAAATTTAAATTTAGTTTCTTCTTTATCTTTAACAATAAGGTTTGTTCCAACTGCATCAGCAGGCATAAGATCCGGTGTAAATTGAATTCTAGAAAAACTTAGCTTTAAGACCTTAGAAATAGTTTTAACTAGTTGGGTTTTTCCAAGTCCTGGTACCCCTTCTAGAAGTATATTTCCTCCACATAAAATTCCTATTAAAACCTTTCTTATTACATCCTTTTGACCTATGATACCCTTAGATATTTCAATTTCACACTTATTTATTTTCTCTACAGTATCTTCTATTAATTGTTTATTTATCTCCATTTTCCACCTCATTCTTATTTTAATTCTTCAAAGTATTTTTTTATTAAATCTTGCAGCGACTTTGGTATTGATTTATTTTTAAGTCCTACTATCTCACTATTAGAATATTCATGAATAATTTTTTCATAGTCTATAGAATCTCCAGCTATGTTTACTCCATTCTCTGTAGTGATACTTTGAGAATTTCCGCCTTCTGATATATTTCCTTTTAAATTTTCATCAGCACCTGTACCTCTATTAGGAAGAAATACTTTTTCACCACTGTTAAGCTTTCCTTCTCCATTTTCTTTATTTCCAGTATCCCATCCACTTCCATTTCCTGAACCACTACCATTTCCCATTCTATTACCTATACCATTGCCGTTACCATTCCCTTGGCCATTCGTTCCATTTCCACTTTGATTATTTTGTGCTCCAGTACCATTTTTATTATCTCCATTATCAGCATTGATGGAATCCTTATTTAAACTTATCAAAGCATTTTGTAACTTACTAAGATCTATATTCCCACTACTAATGGATGCTGCTGCAGAGGATAATGCACCTTTTAAATTTTCATCTGCTATATTAGCAGATATATTCTCAAGATTATTTGAAATTTCTTCTTTATCTTCATCTTTCAAATTCTTTAAATCTTCCCCTAATTTATCTAAAGCTTCTTTAATTTTATCTCCATCCTGAGAATTTATAGCTTCACTAAGCTCTTTCATTTTGTCAATTTTAGATAACTCCTTAGCTATTTTATTTAAAATAGCTAATTTTTCACTTGTTTGTTCTTTGTTTAAATTTAATTTTTTCAAAATATTCTGTATTTTTTTTTTACTATCCACACTATCTAAGTTTTTCTCTATATTATCTAGTTTTTTCTCCAGCTTATTTAAAGCTTTTTCTGTATCTAATTTACTTTTACTCTTCTTTATTTCATCTATAGACTTATCTAATTCCTTTACTATATCTAACTTATCATCCTCTAATAACTCCTCACTACCCTTAGTGTCTTTTTTCTCATCCTTTATTTTTTCTATTACTTCTTTATTAAACTTCTTCATCTTTCTAATCTCTCTAGCTTGGTTTTTAGCAGTAGTCGGAATACATAAAATTATAATCAAAACTGTTAAAATAGCTATTAAACTATATAAATTCTTTCTTTTTATGTGAAAAGGAGTAATTTTTGAAATCTTAATTTCTCTTATTACCTCTATGGTATCTTCCTTCTGTGCATTTGATATGTTGTCATCCTTATTTATTAATTCTAATGAAGTAATTAATCTCTCATTAAGCCCCTTAGAATCTAGCTTAAGAGCTACCTTTTTATTATCTGGTCTAAGCTTATACAAATATACAAATATATAAATACTAATAGATATAGCGAATATAATAAAGCATATTTCAAATAAATTGTATATGGGTATAAATAACCCTAATATACTTGCCATAGAGGAAATACTTAATGCCACTATTAGTGACACTAGTAAATTCTCTATAAATACATTTAGCCTTATTCTTTTTCCACCTTTCTTTATAAACTTTGAAATTTGTTTATCTATATTGTTCATCTTCTCACCTTAATAATTGATTTTCTTACTGGATTTAATCTCCATGCTGAAAGTAATATTAGCAATAATGTTACTATTCCTTGATTTATTAAAGATATAACAAATATTTTATTTAAATTCATATAGTTTATTAAATCAGGAGCAAAGTATAAAATTCCATTTTGTTTAATTAGAATATATATAAACTCAATAGTTGGATTAATATACAACCAAAATGGTAGATTTATTGTAAATGTTGATATTGTATTATTAGATAATGCATCATAATAATCTCTACTAATCACAACAAAACCTATTATAATAGTTCCAATTACAATAAATAAAACCGTTAATATACTTGCCACCGTTGAAGATTTTGAACTCTTAAATACAGTAGACATAAATATCCCTATAGATCCCACATATATAGTTGTGCTTATAAAAAATAGTGTTAATATAATTAATTCTTTAAAACTAGTACCTCCAACTAAGAAGTTTATAGCATATATTGGCATAGTGCTAATAATTAATAAAGCAACTTTTGTTACAGTTGACATTAATTTTCCTAAAACTATTTTCATAGGTGACAGATTAGTTGAAAGTAAAATATCTAATGTCTGCCTTTCTCTTTCTCCTGTGATTGATGTAGCTGTAAGTACTGGTACTATAAACATCAATAATACCGCTTGCCCACAAGCTAAAGCAAAACTTAGTATTGTAAATTTACTTAAATCTATTCCCATACCATATTTATCACTATTTATAATAAAATAAGCCCACATAGCTACTATTGAAAGTATCCCTACATATAACATAACCATTAAATTAAATCTGAAGGTTCTAACTCCTACCTTGCTTTCATTCTTCAATATAGGATTAATTTTCATAATTCTTTCCCCCTACTTCGATTCCTTTTCAGTAATCTTTATGAATACATCCTCTAAATTTTCACTTACTTGAGTAAAAGAAACAATAGGTATATCCTTTAATACCAAAGCCTTAATAGTATTAGATATTTCTATTTCTCCTCCATTGAAAAAAACTGTAAGTTCTTTTGAATTTTCCTTTATATTTGTTATATATGGAAGTTCACTAAGTATAACCTTTGATTCCTTAACTTTATCTCTTACTATTATTTTTAATGGATTATTACTACTCATTCTGCTTAGTAAGTTATTTATACCACCGGAGTATATCAAATTACCTTCTTCTATAATTCCAACTGATGTACAAATTTCATTCATTTCAGAGAGTATGTGAGAACTTATGATAACTGTCTTATCCATGTCTTTGAGATTTTTCAAAATACCCTTCATCTCAAATCTAGATCTAGGATCCATTCCTGAAGCTGGTTCGTCAAGAATTAACAGCTCTGGATTATGAACTAAACTTCTTGCAAGGCAAAGTCTTTGTTTCATCCCTCTAGATAATCCGTCTACATAGGCATGTTTTTTTTCTTCTAAGTTAACTAATTCTAGTAAATCCATTATCAAATCTTTTGATTCTTTTCCTACAATCCCATAAATAGATGCATAAAACTCCATATACTCTATAACTTTTAGGTTCTCATAAGATCCAAAGAAATCAGGCATATATCCGATTTTTTCTTTTAACTTTTTATTATCCTTTAAAGCATCTATCCCATCTACATATATTTCTCCACCGTCAGCCGGTAATAGTCCAGCAATGATTTTCATAGTTGTACTTTTCCCTGCTCCATTAGGACCAATAAATCCAAATATATCCCCTTTTTTTAGATGCATATCTAATCCATTAACCGCTTTATATTTACCATAAAACTTTTCAAGATTTATTATAGTTAACATCTACTTCACCTTACCCTTCACAGAAATATCCGGAATTCTAGTCCACTCTTCATTATTACCATGAATTTTAATTTTAATATTTCCATCTAAGATGTAGTCTTCTATGTTAGTTAAGCTTAACTCATCATCAAAATTTAATACTTCATAATCTTTAATCTTGTAATTGTAAATTTTATACTCACCCTTCATTTTGGAACTACCTTGAGAGTAATTCTTTTGAAAATTAATACTTTCTATAACTACATCTTCTTCTTGTAATTGATAACTAAGTATTAATTCCAAGTTTCCACTTATTGTTCTTTCATTAGGGTCATAATGTCCATCTACATTACTTTGTTCCATTATATATGGTACAAAATAACCATATGGATATTCTATAGTGCCATCTTCTGACTTATAACTTATATTTATATCATTTATGAATATAGTATCATTTTTATTCAAAGGGGCTTTACCATTTACTTTTAAATCATATTCTACTTCCTTTTCTGTAACCGCAATTAGTTTAGAAGTATTTTTATTATTATCATGCATAGAGTTATTATATAAATAATCCAATAACTCACAAGTTCTTAACTCATACTTTTTATTATCTTTATTTTTATTACCATTATTATAATTATCATCTCTAATTTTATTAGTTATTTCCCACATATTTAATGCTGAAGTAAATTTATCACTATCCTCTACAGATATCTTTTCACCATTAGCTAAACTTCCCAAATCCCATATTTTATATGGAGTAATAACCACTAACTTTTTAATATCACACCCTAAATTATTGGTAATATATCCCGTTAGCTTACCACTATAAAATTTCAATTCCTGCTCCAATGGTTCAAAGGTAGTATTAAAATTACTAACCTGAAAAACTTCCGGACTAAATGAAGACACTTCACCAAAATTATAGTATGTCTTATCCCCTTCTTTTATCATATTTAATCTCATAGTTGCATTTTCATTGCTATTATAATTATTATTATATCTATAATAGTCATTGGTATTTTCTATGAGATTTAGATTTATATCTTCTGGTTCTTCTATTACTACTTTTCTACTTTTGGCTGTTAATACCCCTAGATAACTCTCGATCTTTGTCTGTCCATCTAAATCTACTGATACAATATTTACTTTATTCGCTATAATGTCTTGTACCCTTGAATTACTGCCTATAAAATATATAAGAACTGTAAACCCAATAGATATTATCGGTATTAATAACCATACATAATCTCTTTTATTTAGCCTCTTCAATACAATATAGATTAGTACGCCTATAATTAATATATATATTATAAAAAGTATTATCATAAGCTGAAAAGATGGCAGACCTATATCCTTAACTGTACTTAATAATGAATTTAAATTCCAAAATCCTTCTCGACCATTGTCAATTTTATTATTAAAATCTGATGTTATTTCTCCCCATACTAAATTATTTTCACTTGATTTTGAAATCTTTTCTGTAGCTAAATCCCAGGGAAATACAATAACCTGTCCATTTTTCTTAATAATCTTGCTTATAAAATTATTATCCTCAAACAAGCTCATAGAATCTTCGATATTCATTTTCACTGCTAATACATTTACATTACCTTCTCCAATACTCATGTCCCGTGATATGGCTTCAGAAAAAGTACCATTTATAATTTTATTATTAATACCACCTATAACCTTTTTATAATTCTCTCCCGTACCAACTACTAAAATTCCTCCATTAGATACCCATTGATTTAAATTAGTTATATTATCCTCTGTTAATTTTAACGTATCATAATTATTTATAATTATCATATCAATAACATCTAAAAACTTAGAATTTTTCTCTATAACTTCTTCTGATATACTAACTGGAATTAACTTTTTATTCCTCATATCAGGATTATTATTCATATTGACATTAATATTAGATATATAATTTAAACCATTAAAATCATCAGTCAATACACCTACTAATATATCTCCATCATTTAATCTTCCTTTATTAACATTGATTGTTTCTTCATGTATAACTTCATTATTATCTGTAATTAACCTTACTTTAAACTTATTCACAATATTTATGTTGTACCACAAGCTCTTAGTTGTATTTTCAGCAATATTTATATTTTCAGTATTTAAATCATATTTATTTGTATCTGGAACCAATGTTTCAATTTGTATCTTCCCCTGAAACTCCACCCCATTGTTTGTAATCACTAAATTGATAGGAGTTTTACTATTAATTTTATATCTTCCATCTACCCCATAAGAAGCCTTTAAATTTATGTTATATTTATTATCTATTGCACTTGCTATATTGAAATTTAAAATATTATATATAAAAATTATACTTAATATAGTCAGTATGAACCTGGATTTTATTAATTTGTTTTTTAAAATCATTAATTTACCCCCTAATTAATCTAAAAACATCTATTATTTATGTCTAATCTATAAATATATTTAGTTTAAATTGAATATATTTATTTTTTTTATTTTTATTTACTACATGTTTAATTTTAGCATAGTTTAATTAGTAAATTTATTACAAATACATTACAATTTATTTATATATTGCTTACAATTTATTTACGAAATAATTTTGTAAAAATCTATATAAAATATATATTTATAAAAAAATGTAGATAAGTTTTATTTGTATAACCTATCTACATTTATATTTATATTTATTCTTTTTGTAATTCTTCTTCAGATTTTTTCTCTTCATTTTCATTGTTTTCTAATTTATCAATTTCATTCTTAATTTTATCCTTCATCCTATTAGCATTTTTATTTATATTTCCTATCTCATTGGATATCTTAGATTCTATATTCAATATACCTTTACTTAAGCTAGTTAATTTTTTATTATTATACGAATTAGAATTTTCATTGGGCTTAATATATCCTGATTCAACTTTTAATCTATTTTTTATCTCTTTTAGTCTACTTATATATTCAGTAGAATGACTTATCTCTATTAGTTCATTTAAACTAGCAGATATTATAACTCCATCCTTTACTTCATCCTCAGTTACTTTATTCTTTTCTGCTTCTACTTTTTTTGCTTCAAGTTCCTCTTTTTTCTTGTCTATTTCTTTTTGCTTCTCATTCATTAATAATTGTTGTATTTGAGCCTCTACTTCCTGGATTTTACTATTTATTTCTTCCATCTTATACTTTTTTTCTTCTGGACTCATCTGCTTTTCTCTTAAAGCTTCCTTTTGGTGCAATAATTCTTGCTTTATCTTTTCAAAATTATTAAGTAGCTCATTTTGATTATTTTTATTATTGAATTTTAAACTTTTACCTTCTTTGTTTTCTTCATCCACTTTAATATTTTTAAACAATGAACTTGTTTTGTTAATATTATTATTTTGTGATATGTTTATTCCCATTGCATTTATTTTCATTTTCTTTATCTCCTTATTTATTTATAATGGTATTTAAAATTTCTTCTTCTTTATCTATATACTCTCTAATCTCTGGATTATTTAATAACTTTTCTCTTACAACTTCAGTTATTATTCTATTTTCATTCATTAAATCAATTAGACTTTCGGCCACTATAATATCTCCTTCTGGCTCATTATCTTTGTCTACTTTTTTTATATTATCTTTAGTTGGTTGCTTTTTAAATTTATTTAATTGTTCCTTAAAGTTTTTATTCTTGTTATTATTTAAATCATCATTAATTCTATTTGATTTATTAAGCTTTTTAACTTTCCTATTTTCATAAATTGTAAGTTTTTCAGTATCAAGATATGTTCTGTCTACCATAATACTCTCACTCCTATCAAACTCCATTACTTAATTATCGTATTCTTATATTTTATATTAATAGAATAATTATCCAAAATCCTAAAATAAATAAAATTTAATTGATTTATACTATAGCTTATATTAGTTATAAAAAACCAATAAAAAAAGAACCTAGATTATAAAATCTAGATTCTTGGTGGCTCGAGCAGGAATCGAACCAGCGACACGAGGATTTTCAGTCCTCTGCTCTACCGACTGAGCTATCGAGCCACGTTAAAAACCTGGCAACAACCTACCCTCCCACACAGCTTCCCGTGCAGTACTATCGGCCTCTTGATGCTTAACCTTCGTGTTCGGTATGGGAACGGGTGTATCCATCAAAAGCATAATT
>Ga0129313_1001435_pt1 | contig 15071 bp, 13 predicted proteins | sample O1105metagenome_FD_94436 | JGI IMG/M metagenome (GOLD analysis project Ga0129313, IMG submission 94436) | Orangutan group fecal microbial communities from fecal samples from Wisconsin, USA - O1105 metagenome | ecosystem: Host-associated > Mammals > Digestive system > Large intestine > Fecal... | reverse complement strand
CACTCCCAACGCCGTCTATAAATGGCTTCGCGGAGATACCGTCCCGTCTATCGACAATATCTATGCCCTCAGTCTTCTGCTGGACAGCAGTCTGGATGACCTGATTGCGGGAAGAGTAGTACTATGATCCGCTGCTGGCCCGTAGCCAAGAAGAAAGGCCATGGACTTTGACTCCATGATCGCCGATGCAAGTCCGACCGGGCTAATATGAATCCATTATGTTATGCTGCGTTGGCTGAGTGGCCGAAAGCACCTGCCTTGAAAGCAGGACATCCATCAGGATGCGCAGGTCCGAATCCTGCACGCAGCGCGTTCCGCAGTTTCTAAACCGAAATATCCAACGCAATAAGCAGTTGCTGTTTAAGACCTACCGTTCTGTGCACGTTGTTCTCGCCTCTTAACCCAGCTTGCCTGCTTTCTCGTTTTTTCTTGCTTTTTTTTCACTCCAATGCTAACATATCAAAGAAGAAATGGGTTTTTTACTGAGTAATGTCTTCGGACAGGAAAAGGGTGCTCGTTTCTTTTTTTATGTTCATAATATCATAAAGATACATCTTTCCATCTTTGGCATGTCTAACAACCATAATTACATCAAAAACATTATATCTTATAATCTCCCCACTCTCACTAAATACTGGCAAAGCAAATCTTGATTCATAACGATACCATCCATACATTGCATCAATATTATGTTTTGCCTTATAATTTCTTGTAAAAACTTTTTCACCTGCTATTTCGATAAGCTCTGGTAATCCTTGTGCCGCATTAGCTTTTGCTTTGGCATTAGCTCCCCTTAATATATGTGTGTAATTCGAATGCGCATACTCATCGGGTAGGTCTGAACCAATAAAAATCACATCGTTACTATCATCTATAGTATAAAATTCGCCCACATATTGCTTTAGATATATCTCAACCTCATCCCAATTTACTGATCTTTTCCCTTTAAACAGAATATCGTGAATGAACACCGTTTTCTTTCCGTCCAAATCCTCAATTACATTTACTTTTCGTTTTTCCAGCCCATCCCCTTTGTTTTTCATCATTCTTCCACTCTCTGCCCTGTACTTCAAAAGTCTAAGCAAATAATCTGGAAGTTCTCTTTTCTCCGACTCCCAGTCCTGAACCGTACGATATGGAATTCCATAATAATCACAGAATTCTCTGCGATTCATTCCCATCTGCTCTCTTAATTCCTTTACATTTCTTCCTTTGCTCATTCCGCCTCCATTGCACGCATTGCGTTATGTATTTATATAATATCTATAGAATACATTTGTCAACAGTCGCTATAAACGCAGAGGGACAGGCATCGTGCGTTCTTTCGCGAAAAATAGCTCCTTTTTTGTAACAAAATCTCACAGAAAAGAGCAGTTCTCTTCATGGAAAACTGCACAGGTAAGTTCCCATGACGTTTTCTATACACATGGCAAATATTGTTTTCCATGACAAACCAGTAGAATCGAACGGGGAAGCGGAGGAAATACGAAATGATCCCACATCATCCCCGCATTCGCGGGGAACACATCTTGTAGCGGCCGGCATACTCCACTTGCCTGGGATCATCCCCGCATTCGCGGGGAACACCTGCTCAGGCGTTTGACATATCACAGCGTGGCGGGATCATCCCCGCATTCGCGGGGAACACACATTTCTTACTTTCACTTCTGCACCTCCTCGAGGATCATCCCCGCATTCGCGGGGAACACGTTGTGTCCAAAGTCGTTATAGTTCGCGCTGTAGGATCATCCCCGCATTTGCGGGGAACACTTCGCCTTCTCCAATCCCATTCTCGGCGGCAGAGGATCATCCCCGCATTCGCGGGGAACACACGGGGCCGGGACTTGGTGAGAATGGCAGACTGGGATCATCCCCGCATTCGCGGGGAACACAATCGAAGCCCTTGAGGCAGAGGGACAGACGCAGGATCATCCCCGCATTCGCGGGGAACACTCAGGCCGGATCAAACATCACGCTTCATCGGGAGGATCATCCCCGCATTCGCGGGGAACACGGCCTGGAAGAAGCAAAAAAGAGGCTCAGTACAGGATCATCCCCGCATTCGCGGGGAACACCGATTATTATACAAGTCCGGAAACTGTGTGCGGGGATCATCCCCGCATTCGCGGGGAACACCGGTGCTGGATTACCCCAAAGTGGCCTTTGGCGGGATCATCCCCGCATTCGCGGGGAACACATAGATGGAAAGGGTATCATATGATTGACGGAAGGATCATCCCCGCATTCGCGGGGAACACTTTCAAGTATAGACACATCGTGCGGAGCTGTAGGGATCATCCCCGCATTCGCGGGGAACACTAGCACTGTCATAAGGCGCAACGCTATGGTCGGGGATCATCCCCGCATTCGCGGGGAACACAGTCCAAGTTTGAATCGTTTGCTCAAGGCATAGGGATCATCCCCGCATTCGCGGGGAACACCGTATGAAGTTTTCAGAAGCATATGACAAGGTGGGATCATCCCCGCATTCGCGGGGAACACTGTGGATGCAAAGCCCACTAAAGTTATCGGATAGGATCATCCCCGCATTCGCGGGGAACACCCATTCTGATCGGCCTTGTTGCGACAGAGCCGGGGATCATCCCCGCATTCGCGGGGAACACTTATGCCAAAGTCCCAATTGCCGATTGAGTTGGGGATCATCCCCGCATTCGCGGGGAACACGCTGTCTGCATCCGGTACCGGCCTATCCTGCCAGGATCATCCCCGCATTCGCGGGGAACACTCTGTATTTCGGAGCGCTCATCGCCTCCCCCCGGGATCATCCCCGCATTCGCGGGGAACACAAGGCAGATCGTCAATTCCTTGGCCTGCCCATGGGATCATCCCCGCATTCGCGGGGAACACCTGCTATGCTGATTTGCTTGAGTATTCCGCAGGGGATCATCCCCGCATTCGCGGGGAACACTATATGCTGGTAAGTCAGACAAACTTCAGGTTGGGATCATCCCCGCATTCGCGGGGAACACGAGTCACTACATTTGCGCGCTTTTCTACGGCAGGGATCATCCCCGCATTCGCGGGGAACACTTCTAGGGAATTTTTTGGGTATGCATATTGTTGGGATCATCCCCGCATTCGCGGGGAACACGTCAGCTGTTTTCAACTGCACTGATTATTCTTGGGATCATCCCCGCATTCGCGGGGAACACTAACGCTCAACATCACAAATCCACACAGTTCTCGGGATCATCCCCGCATTCGCGGGGAACACACTTTCGGTATCTGCCAAAGAACTATTTTCAAAGGATCATCCCCGCATTCGCGGGGAACACTTGGAGGATGGTTCGATTGATGAGGATTCCCTGGGATCATCCCCGCATTCGCGGGGAACACGCTCCGTGGGTCTAATCACTTCGATAGACCATGGGATCATCCCCGCATTCGCGGGGAACACATATGATTGAAGAAGCATTGAAGAGCGGTGTTAGGATCATCCCCGCATTCGCGGGGAACACAATGTACAAAATGAAATCACGGGGTAAATACTGGGATCATCCCCGCATTCGCGGGGAACACATTTCATCTGAAATTGACAACCCTGCGGGACGTGGATCATCCCCGCATTCGCGGGGAACACTCACGATTATTATAAAGGCAAATCGTCATCGAAAGGATCATCCCCGCATTCGCGGGGAACACATGTAAATATTGCTCGCTATATAGTGATGAAGGGGATCATCCCCGCATTCGCGGGGAACACTGACCGCGTATCACATCACCGGCATACATACGGGGATCATCCCCGCATTCGCGGGGAACACCTGTAAAAGGTGACTTAAATATTATCAATCCTGGGATCATCCCCGCATTCGCGGGGAACACCCCTTATTTTACAGCATGGCACCTTGACAGAAGGATCATCCCCGCATTCGCGGGGAACACATAACAAGATGGAACTCGATGAAGAGCGTTTGGGGATCATCCCCGCATTCGCGGGGAACACTCCAATCAGCCCTTGCATGGGATCAGAGAATAGGGATCATCCCCGCATTCGCGGGGAACACAAGAAGCGGCCGATCGGGATATAGCGAACTTCAGGATCATCCCCGCATTCGCGGGGAACACTGTCGATAATATGACGCCGGACCTCTGGATCCGGGATCATCCCCGCATTCGCGGGGAACACACTTCTCGCGAATGGCCTTTCGGTCCGGTTCTGGGATCATCCCCGCATTCGCGGGGAACACCATGCTTCAATCGTACAAAAAAAGATCAGGAAAGGATCATCCCCGCATTCGCGGGGAACACCATGGACGCGAACCACGAACGGTTAATGAACAGGGATCATCCCCGCATTCGCGGGGAACACCAAGATCAAACCGTTAAAGGTGGGCTATGACCGGGATCATCCCCGCATTCGCGGGGAACACCTGCAGAGTCGGCATCTGAGAGCGAAAAAGCGGGGATCATCCCCGCATTCGCGGGGAACACGCCAGCCCTTCTGATACCTCTCCGCCATAGCTGGGATCATCCCCGCATTCGCGGGGAACACTTGCTTTTTCGATGGCTTAATGCTATTTTTTAGGGATCATCCCCGCATTCGCGGGGAACACCTTTGGGAGAGCAACAAAGGAAAATACTACGAAGGATCATCCCCGCATTCGCGGGGAACACCAATCCTGATGGGCCTTACGGACATCACAGAAGGGATCATCCCCGCATTCGCGGGGAACACCGCTACTAGCCCCGCCTTTGCGTTTCGGCTAAGGGATCATCCCCGCATTCGCGGGGAACACATGTCCTCAGCAGCTTTTCTCAGCTCCTCCGCGGGATCATCCCCGCATTCGCGGGGAACACGTGGTCTGGAATTCGATGGTGTCCTCCTGCGTGGGATCATCCCCGCATTCGCGGGGAACACCGGTTTTGTCCAGCTCGTAAAGGATCGGCAGAAGGATCATCCCCGCATTCGCGGGGAACACTCCACCGTCCCTTCTACCACCTGGCAGGCGTAAGGATCATCCCCGCATTCGCGGGGAACACCTCTACACAGTCGTCATTAACTGCTTCGTAGTAGGATCATCCCCGCATTCGCGGGGAACACTCAGGACACCCCCTTCGAAAAATCACCCTCCAGTGGATCATCCCCGCATTCGCGGGGAACACCAGATCAAGAAAGCCAGAGAGATTTATGCAAAGGGATCATCCCCGCATTCGCGGGGAACACCGACACCTTCCCCGAACAGGTATAAAGAGCTGAGGATCATCCCCGCATTCGCGGGGAACACCCGCAAGACACGAGGGAGGGCAGGCGCTGATAGGGATCATCCCCGCATTCGCGGGGAACACTTCAGAAGTGTGCTGAACGCATATGACAGACCGGGATCATCCCCGCATTCGCGGGGAACACACTAAAAAATTCCCATAAAATCGCCATTTCTCAGAATCGGTTTTTCAAATTTCATTTAGTTTTTCATAAATCTGAAATGTTGTGATGCAGTCAGCAAGTGCGCGGTGTTTCTCAATTACATTGATATTATAATATCGCGCAATTGTCTCCAACTTATAGTCTGGAATATCATCAATCCGCCGTCTCGCTAATGTCAGGGTATCCTTACAGATGTTTCTCAGCTGTGATTTGCCCAGTTTCATAATTGTTTTGCTGATAAATGCTCTGTCAAAAGCAATATTGTGACTGACAAGAGGAGATGTTCCGATAAATTCCAGAAATTGTTCCATCGCATCTTCTGGACAGATCCCCTCATTCTGCAGCATCTCATTTGTGATTCCTGTCATTTCAGAAATTTGTTCCGATATTTTCCGCTCACTTTTTACCAGTACCGAAAATCGATCCGCAATCTGATGATTGATGATTCGGATTGAGGCAATCTCTATGATTTCATCCTGCTGATACTCCAGACCGGTTGTCTCAATGTCAACAATACAATACCCTTCCAGTACTTTCTTTTTGTGCTGAGCAGCTGCCGCATGTCTGATATCAACACGGCTGTTCAATTTCTTTTTTACCGTTTGGAGTCCGACATATTCGTTTGCAGAGGCAGGACGGCGGATCAGCTGTATTCCGTCATAGTTTACTGGTTCCCAGGATGTGTTATGCACATAGAAGCTGAGGCCTTGCTCATTCTTCGCCGAAAAGACCATTGTGGCCCTTCCGCTTTTAATGTTGTCACAGATTCGTTTCCACAGCTCTTCTCTCACACGTGCGTTGATTTTTCCAACATATACACCCGTATTAATTTCCAAAAGCCATTTGGTCAGGTCTCCCCGAAGCTTCGGGGGACAATCCGTAAGTGTTACAACAACCATTGTGATCGTCCTCTACCTATTTCTCAATGCAGATCCTCGCAGAATGCTTTACATTCTATTGATCACTCTCCTCCTTCCCGTAGGATCTCCCATTTTCCACGGAACCTTTACGATTGTCCCATAGATATACTGCATTTTCTTTTTCAACTTCTTCCTCTTTGGACAACAGTACACGTATATCATGGACCATGCGTTCAAGAATGTGCTGATCGCACATCGCATCTCTTGTTCTTCTCCGCATTACAGAAGAAATCTCCTCTTTTTCCTCTTTGGCAGCAATCTCAAAAGCCAGCGGAATTGTTACTTCTGCTTTGTAAAGATCTGCTATGTCATAGACAAAAGAATTCTCATGACCAACATGGACAAATCCAAGTCCCGGTGAACATCCCAGAGCTTCAATGACAGCGTGAGCCAATCCGTACAGGCAGGCATGACCAGCCGACAAAGCCTGATTCACCGGACTCCCATCCTGAAAATTATCAGGATCATATTCCCGTCCTTTCCATTCCACATCCCACTTATGTGACATTTCACGATATACTGCCCGGATTCTGGCGCCCTCCCGTCCCCTGAGCTGCTGTAAGGTAAGCTTCGAGACATCTTCATTTGGAAACCGCATACAGTACATTTTACGAACAACGTCGAGATGCAGCCTGGTATTGCTGACCAGTTCTGCCTGCCGGATCAGCATTGCAGAACTATGTGTCATAGGACGTCCGCCTGCATAATAGCGAACACCTGCCTCGCCAACCCAAAGGACGCTGACCCCGGCATCTCCTATTAACTCCATTGCACGATGCGTCACCTTGGTTCCCGGGCCCAGCAAAAGCACACTGATGGCTGCGGCCGGTATATGAACGGTGCCATTTTCATCTGTGACAGTAATGGCGCCGTCCTGACGATTAAGAACGCATCGCTCCAGATAGATAAAGGTCATTCTGTCCGAAATCTGCGGAAGTGCCTGCAATTCCGGTCGGATCATTCCCGGTATTTCTGTCATATTATGAATTCTCCAGACTCATAAGAGTCAGCAACCCTGCTCCGTATGCCTTTTCTCTCCCGATTCCGCCGGTAAGTGCATTGCGGCACAGTTCCGGATTGACAACCTTAAGGATTCCTTCGTACGTCACAAGGAGCATTCGAACTTTCCTGTCTTCGCTGCCCTTATTAAACTGAAACCACTGATCGCGGACGATGCGACAGTATTTTTCCTCTATAAGGAACCCATTTTTCTCCGCTTGCCTCTTCAGCCAGGAAAGCTGTTCATTCTCCACAGTATAAGCAAGCTTTTTACCGCGCTTTCCTCCCTGCATCACGCTGTGTGTTGGATTTGCACACAGACGAAATCTCCAGACAGAATCTTTTTCGATCCGATTCAGAAGTTTGGAATAGTCTTTGACAATACCATTCTCTCCTTCCGGCGAAAACTGTTCTTCCAGGGAAGAAAGATCCGGCTTCTCCTCGCTCAGAAGCAGCAAATATTTCCGATGCTCCAATTCATCCAATCTCCAGAGATTTCTTTTGCGTCCCCCGCCAAACGAAGCTTCTATAGCTCCGTGAAAAATACTGGGCGAAGTAAGTGCATAAAGTGTTTTTCTCTTTGTAAGATCTAATGGAATTCTTGTTAAATACATATTCACTCCAATTCCTTCATGGGATCATGTTCTGTTAACTCGCCGCCACTCTTGTTATAAAACGTTTCCGTCACCTTTCGAAAAGTAAATCTCCTCTCCTTCTGAGAAAAAGAAACCGGCTGATCGTGTACAAGTCGTCCCGTCTCTTCGTCCCGAACCTCTGTAACAATTCGAGCCGAAAGGCATTTTTCCACCAGCAGTGGAGTTTTTACCAGCGCTTCTTCCAACGACAGGTCCTCAATCCCAAGTACCAGCTTCCCTGCTGGCGGGCAGGAACGTCTTCCTAAATACAATGGATAGGCAGGATTCTGAAGTGCTTCCTTAATCTGTTCCAGAAGCTTTCGGTCTCCCTCCAGACCAACCAGAAATACAGCATCTGACAGATAGTAACGGTTTGTAACATATGCCATGTCCTTGGCCGGTCCGTACAGTTTATTCTGTTTTGCCTTAACGGTCTGGTAATCTCGCAGCAAGCTTCCTTCCCTGTCTGCGCGAATTCCCATCCTAAGGCCGGCCAGGTCACGGATTTTCGAATCATCTTCTCTTGAAATCCCAAGTGCTGCCGCAACCATTCCGATCACTCCGCTCTTGCTTGGTTCCCTCCCGGTACGTCTCACATCAAATCTGGAATCGGTCCCCCAGGACTGCAAGGGCCCTGCAAGCCGGAGAAGCAGCGTACTCACTGATCCTCCTTGGCAGAATCTGTCAAATACCCGGAAACCTCCTCTTCCAGAGCATCAAGAAGTTCATGGAATGACATTTTAACCGCGATCTCCTCCATGCCTTTTCCAACCGTCATGGCTTTTACCGGAGCGTCATAGTCTTCATAAAGATTCTCGGCGTACTGCTTCAAAGCAGCCGCAGAGGGTCCTGCATTCCCGTTCACAGATGGTCTCACTGCCTTTTCAAAAGCACCGCACAGATTAAGCGGCTGATCCTTCCGAACAGTAACATAAACAACATCCGGAAGCGTCGCGTTGGCAAAAGAGTTCTGTTTTCCTGTCGGCATACTCCGCACAAAGGCTTCCGCAAACTCTCGTACTGCCATTGCCGTATCACCATGAAGCTTCTGTGCCAGATCGGCTACATTTACAGTCGCATATCGATACAAAGTAGAGGAATTATATTCTACTGTTCCCAAATGTCCTGCCCCTGTATTATCCTCTCCGGAGCAATCATCCACCGCAGTGAAGTAGTCATACTCATTGCTGACCGCATGCGTAGAAATAGCATGCGCCACCTGTGCGGATGCATCCGTATTCAGTTCCGGATTGCTGGCTGCCATTCTGCCAAACAGTGCGATATCAACAGACGGATTTTCCTGAAGCGCCTTCTTACATTCCTCCGCGTCATACTTCATATCCGGATGTGCAACGGCGATATGAGCCAGTGCCTTTGCCTGTGCGCAGCTGATAAAGAACAGAGCCTCTGCTTCCGGACTCTTGTCAGCTTTTTTGGCATCTTCCTTAAATTTCAGTTTTGCCGCCTCCAGCACCTTCTGAGCCATCTGCGCAGCATTTGCCGAGGGATCTTCCTGTGCAATATACTCTGCCACGAAATCAACAAGCTTTTTCGTCCTCTTTCCGACCTGTTCCTCCGGAAACAGTTCCAGAAATTTTCTCCGCATCGCATGCTTCCAGGCCTGACTGGAAACACGGGCACGAAGAGTTCCTCCATAAACTGCCGTCTTTGGCTGTCCGATATCATCGCGATTCACACAGCTTGGCGGAACTGTCTGCAATACATGAAAATCTACATACATTCTGTTCTTCATAAGGATGCTCCTTTCTCTTCAGCACTCTGGCTGTCGACACTCTGAGTACGATAAAAACCCTGTCCCCACAAAAGCTTTACCCGGCTTCTTCCTTCCGGAAATTGGAACCAATACAGATCCAGTGCAAGCTGCGGGTAATCCAGTGGTATTTTCTTCGCCCGCAACAGCTGAATCATTGTTCGAAGATAATATGTGCAGGCTCTGATGTCTGGTGCCGACAGCACCTGATTAAAACGTCTGCGGACACCTTCCATTTCGTCCTCATCCATAACCAGTCTGCGGACTGCTTTCCCAAAAGAACAGCCCTCCTGATTCATGGACTCCTCGTTAAGGCTCAGACCCTGCTGATGAATGGCATACAGGCACAGCGAGGAAGCTGCAGCCCATTCTTCCCGTGTTGGCTGTCCGTTCCGGCTCATCAGCTCCTCCGGAAACTCATCAAATAAAATTCCAAAAATTTCAGGATACTCTCCCGGAGCCTTCCCTGCACCTCTTCTAAGGACAGCCAGATCTCTGCGAACTACCGCGTCATTCGTGCTCCGTTGAAACTTCTCAATCCGCTTTCGCACATAATTCTGTGTCATCACCGCCTGCTCATTCATGCAAATCCTCCTTTCTCTGTTCTGCTCTATGTCCTAATTCATAACACCCTGTAATCTGGGAAATAAAAATATTCCACGCATCGAAGGAGGTCCGATAGATTTTATTATCCTTCTCATCCTTAAACGTATGTCCGATCATTGCCTGTTCCCCAGCCTGATAGAACAGTTTCCGGCCGTAGTCTTTGACAATCTGATAAGCCTTTTTCCGCCATTTCAAGCGCAATTCTCCTGCCCGTGATAATTCGTCCTCTCCGGAAATCTCCGAAATCCACTCGCGGAACGGCTGATCAATCAGATAATAGCAGTTCTCCTTTACTGCTGAAACTCCGGTATCCGTGTCCTGTCCGCTCGCCAGATTCAGATTCTTCATCAGTATTCCGACGATTCCTGCTGCACGATCACAGAGTGCAACTTCATTTTGTATTTCCCTTTCCCAGGCATTTCCATGTTCTGTAAACAAACCGGTCTGCAGTCTTAAATAATCTCCGAAGACATCAATCGCAAAGAAGTCCTTGTCCCCATATTTTACAGATGCAGTTTTAAACAATATCCCTTTTGTGCGATCCAGCAGCTTCTTTTGTTTCAGAAGAATGATCCAATTCACTACTCCGGGGCGCCATTTACCTTCCTCCGTGCAGAAAATATTGGCGAAATCTCTCCACATTTGTCTCTCCGGAGAGTGCCTTTTGGGCTGCCGTGTGGGCGGTTCATCTTTTTTCTTTCCCTTTACTTCCTGCCATACCGTCATCTGTTCGGCAAAGGCACCCTCTTTATCAAAAAAATCGCCTCCCAACAGACAATAGCCAATCACCAGTTGGTCCTTTCTCTTGAGCAGAATTCTGCGGGACTGAAGTGTCAGAAGTTCTGCCTGGTTATCCGGCATGGGAATTTCCGTTCGTTCTTCCGTTCTTGGTGATTCCAGTTCCCATTCCGGCACCGGTTCTCCCCAGGTCCTGTTTTTCCCTTCAAGCAGAACAAGATTCAGCATGAGCGTCTGAAAAAGATTTTCTCCCTCTGCATAAATCAATCCCAGCTTTCCCAGCCAGCCGACACCAACAGATGGTCTTCCTTTTTTCTTTGGCTTAGCAGAGGTATCATCAAATCCATTGACGTACAAAAGCCATCTGGCTGCTTCCGGGAATGTAAGCTGATCTTTCTGCATACCGCTGCGGTCAGCAAACAGTCTGATTTTATTGTTACTCTCGGAAATCATCCCGTTCAATTTCGCCGCCGAGCACTCCGTTCCATCCCCTGCTTCATATACCTGATAGAAAGGCCGTGTCGGATGAAACAACCAGAATCTGTCTTCCCATTCGGAGAGATAGTCCCGAATGATTTTCTCTCGGAAATGACCTCGATCCCAGATCTTCTTCCATCGTTTTAGCGCATCGCCGGGTTCTTCCAGCAGCTCATCTTCCCCATCCTCATCAAACCGATACACAATCGTCTGCAGAATAGCCAGAAGAAGCCGCAGTACGGCAACATCCTGTGTCACCAGTTCGCCTGCAAGCCCCTGAAATTCATGCGCACGGATCAAAACGTCCAAAAGAGACATTTCCTGAATTGTCCCCTGTTCCGTCATAACCCGGATCCATGGCTCATGTAACAAATTAAATTCTCTCTCCGTCACGTTGTCCCTCCTTCCAGTACAATCCTTTCTGTGTATCATAGTGCAGAGTATCGTTGCCAAACCGAAAGTCTGCATTTGCATCCAGAACCATGATGAGCTCGTCCATGAGCACCGGCTGATTCATCCACTCCGGAATTTTCTTCTCCATTTCATTTACAAGAATATTCTGGTTTTCATCATAATTGCATGGCATGGACAGCTTGCCCGGAAGACGGATCCTTTGCTCTTCCAGAATCTCTGCTTCCTGCATGGATGGCTGCCTTGTCATATCAATGACCATTCCCCGGTGCTCTCCGGACAAAATCGAGGCATATCCATCGCCCCGATCCTGTACGGCAAGCACTTCAAAGGAATCTGCCGTATCGCGCACCGCGGCTCTGGCCTGAGCCTCACTATATCTGCCAGGATCATCATCCAGAAGGCCCAAAATCGTATTGTCGTATCTATCCGATGACGGTGACTCCAGGCAATACTCTTGTGCCTTCCTTATCTTCTTTTTACGAAGCGAATCGTATTCCTCATATTCCTGCGGCAATTGAACCCGTCCCTCTGTCTCATCGTACGTTCGTTGCACAAGAATAGAAATGTCCTTTGGCAATACCACCTCGTCCGGCAAAAGCAGAGCTGTCCGCTTCAAAAGGTAGGCTCCATATATGCTCTTTGCTCCATCTTCCAGATGCTCTGCATCTCCATTTAATATGACGCATACCGCCTTTTCCAGAGCATGCGGGCGAACTCTTTCATGCCTGTGTTCTCTTCCGATTCTCTGCATCAGAAGATCCATCGGACACAGGTCTGTGATCAGAAGATCAAAATCGAGATTCAGTGATTGTTCCAGAACTTGTGTTCCGAGTATCACTGTCTGTTCGCGTCCTTTTGGAGTAGATTGTTTTCCAACTCTCTTCAAAATTTCTTCTTCTCTTTCCATTCGATCCGGTAGCAGAAAATGTGAATGATCTATGCAAAGCTCTGCTTCCGGAAAGCTTTCCTCCAGTAATTTGGCAAACCGCTGCACTCTGGCAATTGTATTCAGTATAATTCCAATACAGCCGCCTGCAGAAAGCGCATCCCTGATTTCCTCCAGCGCCTGCTCTTCTGTCTCCTTCTTAATCCATACACTTCTGACCGGCTTCTCGTAAGAAATCTCACTCTTTCGAACTGCTTCGGAGCGATTCACTGATGTAAACCATGATTCAGCTGTCGTAATCAAAGGATATGAGCTTAATGTTCGGACAGATGCCACGTCCTTCTTTTTGCATTTTGAGTATTTACTCAGAAACTCAGCCCTTCGCGCTCCCGGAAGTGTTGCAGACAGAAGAATAACAGGTATTCCATATGCAGAAAGCCACTCCAAAATACGCTGCAGGTAAACACTCATATAGGCATCGTAGGCATGGCATTCATCAATTACGACAACCTTTCCCATAAGACCGAGCTGTCTTAACATAACATGCTTCTGCTTCAAGGCAGCCATCAAAAGCTGATCTACGGTCCCAACCACGACATTTGCAAGAAGCTTTGTCTTTTTTCCATCAAAAAAGCTGTGGACAGATGCCTTCTGCAACAGATTGCTCTCATCCTCCTGTGTCTGAACACAGCCTTCTCGAAGTTCCCTGAAGGCAGCATTTATTTTGGCATTCGAATGCGTCAATTCAATTGCTACATGATCTGCATCCGGTTGGTTCTCAATCCATTGCAGTATTCGATCAAACATCGCGTTACTGGTCGCCTGCGATGGAAGAAAGAAAGCAATTCCACCCAAATCAAAGCGATTCATCATAACTTCAGCTGCAGCCAATGCAGCCTCTGTTTTCCCCTCACCCATCGGAGCTTCCAGAATCATAAGGCCCGGCGTCTGCATTTCCTCTGCCTGATGAAGAACAGCCTGCTGAACCTGATTCGGCTCAAAGCCAAAGCGCTCCCGGAAGAAAAACGAATTCTTCCAATAATCGGAAATGCTGTATGGCTCCGGCAAATTCACTTTTCCCAGGGCTGCTTCTGCTCTTGATCGATCGTAATCCTGCGGTAAGGTATCGGTAGATATCAACGGAAAATACACTGTATTACTGGCGATCCAGTCCGCAACAATCAGCAGCCCTGTAAGGAGCATTTGAGCTTCTTCTGAAAGCTCCGGAAGCTCGGAAGTACTCGGATAACCTGCTTTTTCCAATGCTTCCTGCACGATTTGATGCTGTACACCCTGCCACTCTTGGCAGCCTGCACCATATGCTTCATAATTAACTTGTATCTCCTCTTCCGGAGACATAAAACTTATATTCTCATCCTCTGGTTTGCCATGGTGAGCTCCAACCACCACTGCCACAGAATCCGGTACGCCCATATAACGCAGCAGCTCCGCTCCAGCATGAGCGTGCTTCACATCCTTCATATTCTGGTACTGGTCTGCAAACTTCAGATCATGAGCAAACAAAGCCGTTTTAATATCCGGAATGGTTCGCGTAATCTGGCTTTGAAAGAGTGGGCTTGCTTTACCCAAATCATGAGCCATTGCAAGAAAACATGCCACACGAATTGTCTCCCTTCGCGACAGATCAATCTCCGTATAGAATACCCTCGCAACCCAATGATGAAGTAAATAATCCATTACCTCTGCAGTATCTCGTAAATGATAGGCAAGAGGAAGCCAGAGATCCCCGGACTGTTTAGATGTTTTCGCTGCCAGCCACCACAAATTAGAATCCATGTTGTTCCTCCTTCTTTATATTTTACTTCATATCTACAGTTATATTATAGGGGGTTCCAAATTGTCAATCGCATTTTCCAATTGTCATACAATTTTTTCTCACCCCCGCTGCCGCAGGGAAATTAACGCCCCGTCATATCTACAAGGATCACCCCCGCTATTGCAGGGAAATGCAGGATGCCTGAATCCAGGAGATAGTATATCATAATCGTAATTCGCCCCCGAAGATGCAATCCACCTTCAGAAAGGCACTTTTCATGACAAAAGAAAATGCCTATAAGCTTTGAAAACTCACTTTTAGCAGGAGTCGTTTGAATCAGATAATTATATAAGCTCGATCTCAAATAACCTTGCGCACGCTTCCTGTGGCAAATGTACATAAAGAGTTCCTTCTTTTAAGGAATAATCACAATCACAGCTACTCGGATACAGCACCTTT
>Ga0129313_1001433_pt1 | contig 15075 bp, 12 predicted proteins | sample O1105metagenome_FD_94436 | JGI IMG/M metagenome (GOLD analysis project Ga0129313, IMG submission 94436) | Orangutan group fecal microbial communities from fecal samples from Wisconsin, USA - O1105 metagenome | ecosystem: Host-associated > Mammals > Digestive system > Large intestine > Fecal... | reverse complement strand
TCTGTGGGAGTGTCCTTTAATAAGGTGTTCGCCAAGTTGGGCAGCGATTATAAGAAGCCGGACGCCACTACGGTGATCAGCCGGGAGAATTTCCGCGCCATGGTGTGGCCGCTTCCGGTCACCGATTTGTTGTATGTAGGCCGGGCGGCAGCGACGGCCTTTCAGAAGTTTGGGATCCGCACCATTGGGGACCTGGCGGCCTTTGACCGGGAGGCGCTCTTTGCCCTGCTGGGGAAAAACGGGGCACAGCTTCACGACTTTGCCCAGGGGCTGGACCGCACGCCGGTGGCTCCGGCTGACCGGGTGGAGCCGCCCAAATCCATCGGAAACGGGCTGACCTTTGCCCGGAATCTGAGGGGGGCGGAGGAGATCCGCTCGGGAATCGTCATGCTGGCCGACCAGGTGGCCGCCCGCCTGAGGCGGCACGAGATGAAATGTGGCGGCGTATCCCTGGCCATCCGGGACCCGGGGTTCCGTGACATCAGCCGCCAGCGGCGGCTGAGCGTGCCTACCTGTCTGGGGCAGGAGATCGGACAGGCGGCCTGGGAGCTGGCCCGGAGCTGCTGGAGCATGGACGCCCCGGTGCGGGCGCTGACGGTGACCGCCCTGTATTTGCTGCCCCAAGAGGAAGCGGGAGCTCAGATGGATCTGTTCCACGGGGCCCAGGATCAGAAGCGGGAGCGGTTGGAGAAGCTGGCCGGAGCTATGGATGCCATCCGGGCCAAGTATGGAAAGGGGGCCATTGCCCCTGCCTCCTGCCCCCGTGACCCGGGGGAGGACAAGCACGCCCCGCCGCCGGGAGGGCGGAATGATTGAGCGGGACAGACTGACCGTAACACAAAAAATTATTTAAGAACGGGCGCAATAAAAGAACTTTCTGTTGCATTGAATAGATGACAGGAGAACAAAGCTTATGCTGGTTGGGATGAGATCCAAAACTGAATATGCACAGGGCGAGAACAGGCGCGAGCTGGAACAGCTGCTTTCGGGAGTGGCCACCGGCAACTGTAACGCGCTGGAGGACCTGTACGGCCGAACCCGAACGGCGGTATATGGCCTTGCGCTGTCATACCTGAAAAATCCGCAGGATGCCCAGGATATGACGCAGGATGTGTTTGTTCAGATATGGGAACGCGGAGAGCAGTACCGGCCGACGGGGTCACCGATGGGATGGATCTTGACGATCTGCCGGAATCTCTGCCTGATGCAGCTGCGGAATGCGGACCGAAGAGAGAATCTCAACGATGAGGAATGGAACGCCATTCCCGACCGGGAGACCGGGCTGCCGCAAGAGGAAAAGCTGCTGCTGCAGGACACCCTTGCGGTCCTGGGCGAGGAGGAGCGGAGACTTGTACTGCTCCATGCGGTCACGGGCCTGAAGCACCGTGAGATTGCGGGATTGCTGGAGATGCCGCTGTCTACCGTCCTGTCAAAGTATCATAGAGCGTTGAAAAAGATGCGAGTTTATCTGAAAGGAGATGACGCCTTATGACGGACAGAGAAATCGAACAGAAATTAGCACAGGCTCTGGAAAAAACGGCTCCGAAGGATATACAAGGCGTTCTCTCACGCTGTGAAGAGCGGAAAGGAACGGTAGTTTTTATGAATCAGAAAAAGAAGAGCAGAAGATTGTCCGGTTTGATCGCGGCCTGCCTGATGGTGGCGATCCTCGGGGGAAGCGGAGTTTACTACCAGCGAGCGAACGCGGTTGCGTCCGTGGTGTCACTGGATGTGAACCCCAGCATTGAGTTGAAGGTGAATCGGAGCGAAAAGGTGCTCGTCTGTACGCCGCTCAACGAGGATGCAAAAGCCATCCTGGCGGATATGAGTAATGGAGCAGACCTCAAGGGTGCAAAGCTCGACGTGGCTGTGAACGCCATCGTGGGTAGTCTCGTGCGAAACGGCTATCTCGACAGTATTTCCTCCGCCATTATGATCTCGGTAGAGGACAAGGATACCGCTCGCGCGGAAAAGCTTCAGCGGGAGCTGACGAACACGGTGGATGACGTTTTGCAGACCAGCGCGTCGAAGGCGGCCGTCCTGACGCAGACGCTGACGCAGGACGCGGGACTTACGCAGCAGGCGCGGGAAAACAGCATTTCCACAGGCAAGGCGGCGCTGGTGAACCGTGTGCTGGCGCTCAACTCCTCCCTGAAGTTTGACGCATTGGCGGAGCTCTCGGTGGAGGAGCTCAAGGACCTTGCCGAAGCGGGCGCGCCCGCCATGCCCATCGGCACGGACAAGGCCATGGACCTTGCCGCGGCGGCGTTTGGCAAGGTCTCTGCCGCCAAGATGGCATACAGCGCGGTCGATCCCGAGCTGGACGAATCCCCCGCCCACTATGAGGTGGAGATTAAGAGCCAGAGCGGCGAGGAGTTCGAGTACAAGCTCGACGCCTACACCGGCGCGATTCTGGAGAGCAAGCGCGAGGTGGAGGACGGAGCGGAGACGCCTGCGGTGCAGCCCTCCAGACCCGAGCCGCCCGCAGCAGTGCAGGACATCGGCTATGCCAAGGCGAAGTCCATCGCCCTGAACCATGCGGGCGTGAGTGAGAGCAAGACGTATGACATGGACATTGAGCTGGATGACGAGGACGGAACGCTCGTCTACGAGGTGGAGTTCAAGTCCGGCAATATGGAGTATAGCTATGAAATTGACGCAGCTTCCGGCGCGGTGCTGGAGCGGAAGTATGAGGGTGCGGATGGGACGGATGATGATATCATCGCGCCCCAGCCGGAAAAGCCCGACCGGCAGCCCGACGCCCCCTCCGGACAGAAGACGGACATCGGCAATGCCAAGGCGAAGTCCATCGCCCTGAACCACGCCGGCGTTAAGCAAGACGCGGTTTATGACATGGAGGTGGAGCTGGACGAGGAGGACGGAATCCTGGTCTATGAGGTGGAGTTCAAGTCTGGCAATATGGAGTATAGCTATGAAATTGACGCAGCTTCCGGCGCAGTGCTGAAGCATGAATCGGAGCGGGATGACTGACCATAGCGGTCACAGGCTGTCGAAAAAGTCCTTCCGGCCAAAGGATTCGGAGGGAAGGATAGTTGGAAAGGGAACCGTCAGGGTTCCCTTTCCTTGAAATCAACAACATTTTAACGTAGTTAAAATGTTTGCAGCTTGTCAAAAAGTGGTTTTACCACTTTTTTGACAAGCTGAGACCGCGCCGTCCTGTGGGGACGGCGCGGTCATTTTAATTGCGTTTCATGGCGAAGCCCAGCCCGGCTCCGCACAGACCGCCCAAGATATGGGTCAGTTGAGACACGTTGTCCCGCACGGTGACGGCGTCCACGATCTCGCCCCCCAGATAGATGAAAACTACCAGGATCAGGGTGAGGGGGATGGCGCCCTCCCGCATTCCGGCCAGAGAGGACAGCACGATCATCATAAACACGATGCCGCTGGCCCCCAGCAGGGCGGAGCCGGGAAAGAAGAGGAACTGGACCAGTCCGGACACCAGGGCGGTAAACAGGATGCAGCCCAGCAGACGTCCGCTGCCGTACTTCTCCTCCAGGGGCGGCCCAATTACTAGAAGGAGGGTCATGTTGCTTATGTAGTGGGCATACCCGGCGTGGCCCAACACATGGCCCACCATGCGTATGTAAGTGAAGGGGTCGGTAAGCGGGGCGCGGTAGACGCAGAACAGGGTGTGAGTCGTCCAGCCGCCGGTAAGCCGCCCCAGCAGCAGCGCCGCCAGAGACAGCAGGGCAAAGGACAGCACCACCGGGGAGTTATACTGGATGTGCAGTTTTTTCATAAGCTCCTCCTGAATCGAAAGTGAAAAATCCCCGCCCTTGCACAGGGCGGGGATCGAACGCTTAGTGGTTCAAGACCCGGACGCGGATCACGCCGGGAATGGCACGCAGCTCACCCGCAATGGTGTCGTTGATGCGGGTGTTGATATCCACCATGGTATAGGCGTAGTCCTTCTTGGACTTGTTGGTCATGTTTTCTACGTTCACGCCCTCCTTGGACAGGATGGACATGATCTGGGTCAGCATGGAGGGGACATTTTTATGGATCAGGCACAGGCGGGAGATACCGCTCCACTCCTGGGCCACGTTGGGCATATTCACGGAGTTGCGGATGTTGCCGTTGATCAGGTAGTCCCGTAGCTGGCGGGCGGCCATAACAGCGCAGTTGTCCTCACTCTCGGGAGTGGAGGCGCCCAGGTGGGGCAGAGCCACCACGTTGGGGGCGGCCACGATCTTCTCGTCGGGGAAGTCGGTGACATATTTGGCAATGCGGCCGGACTTCAGTGCGGCGATCATGTCGTCATCGTTCACCAGACCGCCGCGAGCCAGGTTCAGCACCCGGGCCTGTCCCTTCATCTTGGCGATGGCCTCGGCGTTGATGAAGTCCTTGGTGTCCTTGCTGTAAGGCACGTGGATGGTCACATAGTCAGAGACCCGGTACAGGTCGTTCACATCCTTCACCACATGGACATGGCGGTCCAGACGGAGGGCGGCGTCCACAGACAGGAAGGGGTCATAGCCGTACACATCCATCCCTAAGTCCAGGGCGGCGTTGCACACCAGAGCACCGATGGCACCCAGACCGATGACACCCAGAGTCTTGCGGTAAAGCTCGGGGCCCACAAAGGCGGACTTGCCCTTCTCTACGGCGGCGGCCAGGTCGACGCCGGGGTCAGCGGCCTGCTCCGTGACCCAGCGGCTGCCGCCGATGATATCACGGGAGGCGATGAGCAGGGCGGCGATGACCAGCTCCTTCACGGCGTTGGCGTTGGCGCCGGGGGTGTTGAACACCACAATGCCGTTTTCAGAGCAGCGGTCGATGGGGATGTTGTTGGTGCCCGCCCCTGCCCGGGCGATGGCCCGCAGGGCGCTGGGGAACACATAATCCTGCATGGGGGCGGAGCGGACCAGGATGCCGTCTTCGTTTTCTACGTCGGCACCCACCTGAAAACGGTCTTTATTCAGCTGGTCCAAACCCAGCGTGGAGATCTTGTTCAATGTTTTAACGCGGTACATAAAGCATACCTCAAATCTATTTTATAAAGTAGGCCATTACAGGCGAAAGAGCGATGTCACTGCCGTGGGAATCCGTATCCTCAAGGTTCGAGAAAACGGATTGCCGCGCCGAGTCGTCACAAAGTGCGTTTCGCAAGAGACGCCCAAGTGAGGGCATCCCTTGCTGCACTCCCTTGTTCCTCCTTTCCCCAACAAAGCCTTCGGCTTTGCCGGGGGGCCCGAGAAAAACTGACTCGCAATGACAGAAGTTTTCGTGTGAAGAAATCAATTATTTTTATCGAAGGCCTTGATGAAGTCGCACAGTTTTTCCACGCCTTCAACGGGCATTGCATTATAGATGCTGGCGCGCATACCGCCCACCTTGCGGTGGCCCTTCAGGTTGACGAAGCCGGCGGCGGTGGCCTCCTGGACGAACTTGGCGTCCAATTCCTCGCTGCCTGTGCGGAAGGTGACGTTCATACCGGAGCGGGAGCCCTTCTCCGCATGACAGCGGAACAGACGGGAGCTGTCCAGCACGTCGTACAGCATTTCAGAGCGGAGGGTGCGCAGCTTCTCCATGCCTTCCAGACCGCCCTGCTCGTCGATCCAGTCCAGCACCAGCCCCAGCATATAGATATTCCAGCAGGGCGGGGTGTTGTACATGGAGTCCTTCTCGATCATAGTCTGATAGTTCAGAATGGTGGGGGTGATGGGCAGCTCATGGCCCGCCAGAGACTCCTTGATGATGACCACGGTCAGTCCGGCGGGGGCCATATTCTTCTGGGCGCCGGCGTAGATCAGGCCGTACTTGGATACGTCCACCGGGCGGGACAGGATGTCAGAGGACATGTCGCACACAAGAGGCACATTGCCGACCTGGGGGACATACTGCCACTCGGTGCCGTAAATGGTGTTGTTGGCGCAGTAGTAGAAGTAGCTGGCCTCCGGATCCAGCTTCAGCTGATCCTGGGCGGGGATATAGGAGTGGTCCCGGTCGGAGGAGTCGGCGGCGATGTTTACGGTGCCGTACTTCTTGGCCTCCTTCATGGCCAGGTTGGAAAAGTTGCCGGTCACGGCGTAGTCAGCCTTGCCGGCTTCCCCCATCAGGTTCAGGGGGATGGCGGCGAACTGGCCGGTAGCGCCGGTTTGAAGGAACAGCGTCTTATAGCCCTGGGGGATGTTCATGATCCGGCGGAGCTTTTCCTGGGTCTGGGCGTGAATCGCCATGAAAACCTTAGATCGATGACTCATCTCCATCACTGACATACCACTGCCGTGGTAGTTGGTGATCTCTGACCCGGCGCGCTCCAGCACAGACAGAGGCATGGTGGAGGGACCTGCGGCGAAGTTGTAGACACGATCATTCATAGTTTTCGGAAACCCCTTTCAAAGAAAACTCTAAAGCTATGCCCATTCGTGTGTAATATAGGGGAATGGGATTGCTACCCATTATAGGCAAACAGGCGGCGGAATGTCAATCCCAAAGGGGGATAAAACCTAACAAATCGGAAGTATTTTTTCGGGTATATTCAGAAAAATGAGGGAGATAAGACAGAAAAAACGGGAGTTTCCGCAGGAAAAATACGGTCTCGCGCGGGGTGTATACGGCCTCCTGTTACAAAAACACCGCTCTCTGTCCACGACTTGTGGACAGAGAGCGGGAAAGGGGACGGGATGGGACAAAACGGAAGCTAAAATCCGGATTCGTGATTTTTTAGTAGCTGAGCATCAGCTTCTGAACCAGATCAACGAAGGCGGGGCGATCTACGTCCAGCACCACGAAGGTGTTTTTCACGGGGAACTTCTTATCGCTCCACAGGTCGGTGACTGTTTTTCCGTTGCAGAAGGTGCTCTGCGTCTCTACAAACACGCCGGCTTCCTGCCCCTGGAACAACTGGGGGTGAGTGAGGAATACCACGGGGCACGCATCGTGGAGACAAAGACCTGTCTGCTGTCCCCCGCGCTCCAGGAAGGCCAGGGGCAGCTTGGTGCTCTCATGGAAGAAGCGGCATACGGGGGAGTCGTGCTGTCCCAGGTCTGCCACCTCCTCGGGAGTCAGATAGGCGGACATGGTCACATCCAGGCCGCACATAACAATGGGAACACCGGATTTGAATACCAGCTGTGCGGCGTGGGGGTCGGCGTAGATATTAAACTCGGCGGCGGGGGTCGTGTTGCCCTTAACGGCGCTGCCGCCCATAATGAGGATGCGTTTGAGCAGGGACTTGATCTGGGGATATTTGCCCAAGGTAATGGCGATATTGGTCAGGGGGCCTACCGCAATCACCTGCAGCTCCCCATTGGCGGCCACAGCGGCCTCGTACAGGGCGTCCCAGGCGGGCTTCTCCTGGTGGGGGGCGGGGGATTCGGGCAGGGTGGCGTTGCCCAGACCGTTTTCTCCGTGGAAGTAGGCGGCGGTGCGGGCCTCCTGCAGCAGGGGGCGGTCTGCGCCCTTGTACACCGGGTAGTCCGCGCCCACAAAGGCGCAGATGTTCCGGGCATTGGCATAGGTGTGGATCAGCTCCACGTTGCCCGCCACGGCGGAGATGCCCTTTACCTCCAGCTGAGGCAGCCTGTTCATCACAAGGAAGGCGACTGCATCATCTACGCCGATATCCGTGTCGAACCAGACGGGAATTTTACTCATACCGGCACCTCTCTTCCGTCATAGGACTTGACTGCCTCTACAATCAGGTCTACAAAGGCCTGACGGTCTACATTCATAAGGCAGCGGGCATTGGGAGCCTTGCTCTCGGCATAGCCCCGGATATCCGCGATGGTAGCGCCGCGGCAGTATTCGCCCGCCGTCTCTACCTGCACATTGTACTCCCCGATGGTAAAGATCTCCGGCTTGAGCAGCACAGCCACGGCGCAGGGGTCATGGAGGGGAGCGCCGGTATAGCCGATGGTGCGGTGGAACTGGTAAAAGAACTCCAGCCACTGGGCCACGACTTCTGCCACCTGGTTGCCCACGGCGCGGATGCGCTCAAAGTCCTCGGGGAAGATCAATGCCTTTTCCGTCACGTCAAGACCGGCCATATTCACCGGGATACCGGACTGAAATACGATCTGGGCCGCCTCCGGGTCCACCAGAATGTTGAACTCAGCGGCGGGGGTCCAGTTGCCCGTGGCGATGCCGCCGCCCATGAGGGAGATGCAGGCGATCTTTTCCTTCAGCTCCGGATGGGCCAGAAGCAGGGCGGCCACGTTGGTCTGGGGGCCGGTGGAGACGACGGTGACCGGTTCGGTACTTTCGCGCAGCACCTGGGCCATCAGCTCCACTGCCCCAAGGGGGGACAGCTCGGCGGCGGGCTCGGGCAGGGCGGGGCCGTCCAGACCGCTTTGACCGTGGATGTTGCCCGCGGTAATGGGGTCAGACAGCAGGGGGCCGGGGCGGCCCATGGCGACGGGAGCGTCAATGCCCAGCAGAGTGCAGATGCGCCGGGCGTTGTAGGTGGTCTTTTCAATGGTCTGGTTGCCGGCGCAGGTGGTCACGGCCCGGATATCAAAGACAGGGCTGGCCTTAGCGAGCATCCATGCGATGGCGTCGTCGTGGCCGGGGTCGCCATCCAAAATGAGGGGGATCTTTTTGGGTTGACTCACAGTATCATTCCTCTCTGAAAACGTCTGTCCATTCTCGTCTGTTTCCCTTACAGAGGAGTGCGGGGCGAAATGGAGTTAAAATATCTGCCGCCCGGCGCGCCGGGCGGCAGATGCCGGATCATTACTTTTTCTCCGCCTCTTTCAGGGCGGCGGCAGAGTGCTGGCGCTTGACCTTGCTGCGGAGGACCAGAGCGAAGACCACCAGACCCAGGATGGTCACCAGATAGGGGATGGGGGTGACCAGGTTGGAGTCGATGCCCTTGGAGGAGACCTTGATGCTCAGGGCCTGGGCGAAGCCGAAGACCAGAGCGGACAGCATGGAGCCCAGAGGCTCACCGCCGCCCATGGCCTGGGCCGCCAGAGCGATGAAGCCGCGGCCGGCCACCATGTCCAGAGACCAGCCCATGGCGTAGTACATAGACATAAACGCACCGCCGAAGCCGGCCATCAGGCCGGAGAAGCCGATGGCGATGTACTTCACCTTCAGAACGCTGACGCCCACGGAGGCGGCGGCGTTGGGGTTCTCACCCACGGAGCGGATGTTCAGGCCCAGAGGGGTCTTGTACAGCAGCACCCAAGTGAGGAACACCAGCAGGAAGGCGATATAGGTCAGGATAGAGTGACCGGACAGCACATCACCCACCACGGGGATATCCTTGATGAGGGGGATGTTCCAGGAGGGGATCTGGTTGACGGCCGTGATCAGCGAGGTGGTGGAGGCCAGAGGCTTGCCCTCGGTGATGTTGGTGATGACCTTTACCAGGAACAGGGTGCCGCCGGAGCCGATCATATTCACGGCGATACCGGTAAGGATGATGTCGGTCTTCAGGTTAAAGGCGAAGAAGCCCATGAGCAGAGCCTCCAGCACGCCAACGATCAGGGCCACCAGAAGGCCAACGAACCAAGAACCCGTCCAATAAGAGGTGAGGGAGCCAAACAGGGCGGACATCATCATAATGCCCTCCAGACCGATGTTGGACACACCGGCCTTTTCACCCACCACAGCGCCCAAAGTGGCGAACAGGATGGGGGCAGTGATACGCAGTATAGCGAAGAAGAAATCGGGAGTCAGGATCAGGTCCAGCATCTTACTTCACCTCCCCTTTCTCTTGAGCCTCTTGCGCGGCCCGTTTCAGCTCCTCCTGAGTGCTCTTGACCACCAGCTTCTGCCGGTAGCCGGACAGGAACTGCTCTGCTGCGAAGAACACAAAGATCACAGCCTGGAGGATGTCGATCAGCTGAGAGGGAACACCGCAGTAAGTAGACATCAGGTTACAGCCCTTGTTCAGATAGGCCATAAAGAAGGCGGCCAGGGGGACAAAGGCGGGGTTGTTGCCGGCCAGGATGGCCACGGTGATGCCCGTCCAGCCATAGCCGGGCAGGGTGTTCCAGTTGAAGGTGGTGTAGCGGCCCAGCACCTCGATGCCGCCGCCCATACCGGCCAGCAGGCCGCCCAGCACCTGGGAGAGGATGACCACAGCGGCCACCTTCATGCCGGAGTACATGGCGAAGTCCTGGTTGATGCCGATCATACGGATGGAGTAGCCCCACCGGGTGCGGTACATAAACAGATACACCAGCACCACGAAAATCAGAGCCACCACAAAGCCCCAGGACAGCTTAGAGCCGTTGTCGATCAACTGGGGGATGGCGGCGTGGGCCTGGAAGGGGTAAGACATGATCTGTCCCTTGCTCTTGTCGGCCAGATGGCTGTTCAGCAGATATTTAATAAAGTACAGCACCACATAGTTCAGCATCAGGGAGTTTACCATTTCGCTTACCCCCAGCTTTGCCTTCAACACAGCGGGGATGAGCATCATGGCACCCACGGCAAGGGCGCCGGCCAGTATGGCAGCGATGGGAAGGACCACGGGGGGCAGGGGGGCGTAGATAGCCACCATAGAGGCCACGAAGGCGCCCAGCATGATGCCGCCCTCGGCGCCCAGGTTGAACTGGTTGGCGGAGAACATGACGCAGGTGGCCAAACCGGTGAACACAATGGGAATCATAGCGGCCAGCACGTCGGACAGGTTCTTCACGCTGATGCCGCCGCTGCTCTTGAAGGCGGGGCCGATGAGCAGCTGACGCATAGCGTCGGCGGTCTGGGCCAGCTTCTCGCCCGCGCCCGCCCCGTCAGAAGAGACGAAGATCAGCAGAGCGGCTACGGCCAAGGCGATCAGGATCGCCGCAGTGCCCCGGACCAGACTGAAAATAATACTTCTTTTTTTATTCATGACAGACCCTCCTGATCTCATCAGGTGTCTGATGGTTCAGACCCAGCATATACTCACCCATGACCGAGTCGGTCAGATCGTCAGTCTCCTCGAAGTAAGCGGCGATTTTGCCGCCGTACATGACGATCAGGCTGTCGGACAGCTCCATAACCTCGTTCAGGTCGGCGGAGACCAGCAGCACCGCAATGCCGGAGCGGGACAGCTCTACCAGCTTCTTGCGGATAAACTCGGTGGCGCCCACGTCGATGCCGCGGGTGGGCTGGTCGGCAATGATCAGACAGGGGTCGTTGGAGAACTCACGGGCCACCACAACTTTTTGAATATTGCCGCCGGACAGGTTGTCCACCCGCTGGTCCCGGGATTTGCACAGCACGGTGTAGTCCTGGATCAAGCGGTCGGTCTCCTCGTGGATGGCCTTCATGTCGAACAGCAGGCCCTTGTTCAGACGTTTTTCGCCGCAGCGGTCAGAGATGATGTTCTCCTGGATGGAGGCAGCTCCGGCAATGCCGTAGAGCATACGGTCTTCCGGCACCAAAGAGACGCCCTTCTTCCGAATGTCCCGCTGGGAAAGGCCGATGATATTCTCGCCGTTTACGGTGACGGTGCCGGAGTTGGGGGTGTTCAGGTGGAACAGCATATCCACCAGCTCTTTCTGGCCGTTGCCCTCTACGCCGGCGATACCGAGAATTTCGCCCTTGCGCACCGAGAAAGACACCTTGTCCAGCATCTTCTTGCCCCACTCGTTGACATACTCCAGGTCGCGCACCCGCAGCACTTCGTCTGTGGGCTTGGCGCGGTCCTTTTCCACCTTCAGTACCACGTCGCGGCCCACCATCAGGCGGGAGATGACCTCCGGCGTGACGTCGCTGGTGTTATGGACGCCCATGGAGCGGCCGCCGCGGAGAATGGTCATGCGGTCGGTGATCTCCATGATCTCGTTCAGCTTGTGGCTGATGAAGATGATGGTATAACCGTCCTTCTTCAGGTTGACCAGCTCCCGGAACAGCTCGCTGGTTTCCTGGGTGGTCAGTACGGCGGTGGGCTCGTCCAGGATCAGGATCTTGGCGCCGCGCACCAGCGCCTTCAGGATCTCTACCTTCTGCTTCATACCCACGGGGATGTCCATCACCTTGGCGGTGGGGTCCACGTGCAGGTTAAAGCGCTTGGAATATTCCTCCGTGAGTTCCACGGCTTTTTTCTTATCAATAAATAGTCCGGACTTTTTAGGCACCATGCCCAGGACCATATTTTCTGCCACAGTCAAGCTGGGAACCAGCATGAAGTGCTGATGCACCATACCGATGCCCTTGGAAATGGCCACCGTGGGAGAAGACAGGTTTACTTTTTCGCCGTTGACCCAGATCTCGCCCTCGGTGGGCTGCTCCAGGCCAAACAGCATTTTCATCAACGTGGATTTTCCGGCGCCGTTTTCTCCCATCAGGGCGTGGATCTCACCCCTGCGGATGTTCAGGTCTACGCCCTGGTTGGCGGCGATGCCGTTGGGATACACCTTAGTGATCCCTTTCATTTGGACAACATATTCCTCTGCCATGAGGGGTCCCTCCCGTTCTTGAGTTAAGGGCGGAGAGCAAGCAGCTCTCCGGTTGGTATTAAGAAAGAATAAAGGAGCCAATAGGGAGAGAGGGGGCTGGAGAGACCCAGCCCCCTCTGTTAGGGATATTCAGTTTATGCTTTGATGTACTCAGGGACGGACAGAATCGCGCAGGCCGACGATCTTGTTGTCGGTGTCGCCGATGGCGGTGTCCACAGTCAGAGTACCGGCCTTGATGGCCTCCTCGGCGGCAGTGATGGCGGCCTTGCAGTCGTCGCTGGCGAAGGTGGCGAAGTTCTTGTCGGTGACCATACCGACGCCGCCCTCGGCCAGACCCAGCTGAACCTCGGTGCCCCAGTGCTCGCTGCCGGCATCCAGCTCGTCAAAGACCCAGATCAGGGAGTTGCCGATGTTCTTCAGACCGGAAGTCAGGGTGATGGCGGCCAGGTCAGGACCGAAGGTCAGCTCCTGGTCGGAGTCAACGCCCAGGAAGTAGGCCTTGCCGGTCTCCAGAGCAGCCTCGGCGGCGCCGTTACCAGCGTTGCCGGCCACGCCCCAGATGACGTCGCACTTGTTGTCGTTGATCATGGACAGGCCGAACTCCTTGGCGATGGCGGTGTCCACATAGTCGTTGGTGTAGCGGGTGTCGACCTTGATGTCGGGGTTCACGGACTGAGCGCCCTCGATGAAGCCGAACAGGAAGTCGTTGATGACGGGGGAGTCCACGCCGCCCACAAAGCCGATGACAGCGTCCTCGTTGATCTTGTCGATGGAGGTGTCAGAGGTGACATAAGCGGCAAAGATGCCCATCAGATAGCCCATGTCGTTCTGCTTGTAGGTGATGTTCAGAACGTTGGAGTTCTGGCCGGCGTAGGTGTTGTCGTCGAAGATGATGTACTTCTGCTCGGGGTACTTGGTGGCGACTTCCTTCAGGTAGTCGGGCATCTGGTAAGTACCGCAGATGATCACGTCGTACTCCTTGGACTCGGACACCTCGTACAGGGTATCCAGCCACTTGGGCTGATCCTCGGCGGTGCCGCCCAGCTCGATGGTGCGCAGGGTGATGCGGCCATCGGCCTTCAGGGTCTGCAGGCCGGCCTCGGCGGAGTCGAAGAAGGACTTATCGCCCAGGTTGCCGTTGACAACATAGGCCACGTTGTAGACCTTCTTATCAGGGGTGCTGGTGCTGGTACTGTTGGAGCCGGGGGTGGAGACGTTGGGGGTCTCCTTCTTGCCGCAGGCGACCAGAGACAGGGACATGGTCAGAGCAAGGGCGAGAGCAAGAAACTTTTTCACGATACTAACCTCCTAAAAAATATATTCCAAAGGGACGTTCTAAGCCAAAATAACGTATTCGGAATGAATTAATTGTATTCTTTTTCTATCCGCTTGTCAATTTATTCTGGAGTGTTTATCTTTTTTATACAAAACGAAAAAGGATTTGTTGCCATTTCTGCCAAAAATCCAGAAAGAAAAATTCCTTGACGGAAGACGGCGGTGGGGGGTAACATGGGGAAGAATGATATATGTACACAGCGGAGGGACAGCCGCAAAAGAAAAGGAGGATTCTATGCTGCATACACAGTTTCCAAAGCTCGACCTGCATCTGCATCTGGATGGTTCTGTGCCGCCGGAGACGCTGTTTCAGCTGGCAAAGGAGCAGGGCGTTCCGGTGCCCGGTGAGACGCTGGCGGGCTATCTGGAGTATATTCGCCGCTGCGCCCAGTGCGGCAGCGTGAACGAGTATTTAAAGATGTTTGATCTGCCCGTGGCCGTGATGCAGGACGGGAACAGCCTGACCCGGGTGACCAGAGAGCTGATCTGCCTGCTGTACCGCCAGAACCTGGCCTACGCGGAGATCCGTTTCGCCCCCCAGCTGCATACCCGTAAGGGGCTGAGTCAGGCCGGAGCGGTAGAGGCCGTGCTGGCAGGGCGGGAACAGGGCTTGAAGGAGTGCCCCGGATTTAACGTGGGCATCCTGTGCTGCATGATGTGCATTGGGCCGGAGACTGCGAATTGGAAGGAGAACGCCGAGACGGTGGAGGTGACCCATGCCTATCTGGATCGGGGTGTTGTGGGCCTCGATCTGGCCGGAGCGGAGGGCATCGTGCCCCTGAAAAACTTTGCCCCCCTGTTCCAACGGGCGGCGGAGCTGGGGATCCCCTGCACCTGCCACGCCGGGGACAGCCAGGGACCGGATACGGTGCGGGATGCCATGGACTTCGGCGCCAGGCGCATCGGCCACGGACACCATATTTACGATGATCCGGAGCTGGTGCGGAGGGCCATCCGGGAGGGGATCACAATTGAAGTGTGTCCCACCAGCAACATCCAGTGCATGACCCAGCCCTCTTACGGGCAGCATCCGGCCAAAAAACTGCTGGATATGGGGCTGAACGTGACTATCAACACGGACAACATGACCTTTGCCGGGGTGGATCTTGAGGCGGAGTACGGCCACTGCCTGGGGGAGATGGGCTTTACGCCGGAGGATCTGGTGAAAATGAGCGAAAACTCCATCCGCGCAGCCTTCCTGTCGGAGGAAAAACGGATGGCTCTGCTGAGCCTGCTGGACCAAAAACAGTAAAAAAGATTAACTATTAAAAGTCAACCCCAAAAAATGAATGGTGGAGGTGAAAAAGAGATGGAGCAAAAAGGGTATAGCAAAGCTGAGACCTTGTCAGGCCCCTGCTGGCTATTCGAGTAGTTG
>Ga0129313_1001432_pt1 | contig 15076 bp, 12 predicted proteins | sample O1105metagenome_FD_94436 | JGI IMG/M metagenome (GOLD analysis project Ga0129313, IMG submission 94436) | Orangutan group fecal microbial communities from fecal samples from Wisconsin, USA - O1105 metagenome | ecosystem: Host-associated > Mammals > Digestive system > Large intestine > Fecal... | reverse complement strand
GTTGTCTTACCGTGGTCTACGTGTCCTATTGTTCCAATATTAACGTGTGGTTTGCTTCTTTCAAATTTTTCCTTTGCCATTTCTTATTCCTCCTCAATTAGAAAACATTTTTATTTTCACTTTATATATATTCTTAATTATTTTTTAGCTAATTGCTCTTGAATACTCTTTGGAACTTCTTCATAGTGATCAAATACCATTGAGTAAACACCTCTACCTTGTGTTTTTGATCTTAAAGTAGTTGCATATCCAAACATTTCAGATAATGGAACGAAGGCTCTAATAATTTGAGCTCCATTAATAGCTTCCATACCATCAATTCTTCCTCTTCTTGAGTTTACATCTCCCATTACATCTCCCATGTACTCTTCTGGAACTGTAATTTCAACTTTTTCCATTGGCTCAAGTAATACTGGGTCTGCTTTAGCCATAGCATTTTTAAATGCCATAGATCCAGCAATTTTAAATGCCATTTCTGATGAGTCAACTTCGTGGTATGATCCGTGTACAAGTCTAATCTTAAAGTTGATAGTCTCGTAACCAGCAATTATACCATTCTTGGCTGCTTCTCTTATACCATTATCAATTGGAGCAATATATTCTTTAGGAATAGCTCCTCCTACAACAGCATTTTCAAATACATATTCACCTTCGATTGGCTCCATTTCTATTACGCAGTGACCATATTGTCCTTTACCACCTGATTGCTTAGCATATTTAGCTTCAGCCTTAACAGCTTTTCTAATTGTTTCTTTATAAGCAACTTGTGGTGCACCAACGTTACATTCAACTTTGAATTCTCTTGTTAATCTATCTACGATAATATCTAAGTGCAACTCACCCATACCAGCGATGATTGTTTGACCTGTTTCTTGATTAGTATAAGTTTTGAATGTTGGATCTTCTTCAGCAAGTTTTGCTAAAGCTATTCCTAATTTTTCTTGACCAGCTTTTGTCTTTGGCTCAATAGCTACAGATATAACTGGCTCTGGGAATTCCATTGATTCAAGAATTATTGGTTTATCTTCAGAACATAAAGTATCTCCTGTTGTAGTTCCTTTAAGTCCAATAACTGCTCCGATTTCACCTGCTTCTAACTCTTCTACTTCTTCTCTATGGTTAGCATGCATTTTAACAAGTCTTCCAATTCTTTCCTTTTTACCCTTAGTTGAGTTAAGTACATAAGTACCACCTTTCATTATACCTGAGTAAACTCTTGTAAATGCAAGTTTCCCTACAAATGGGTCAGTAGCAATTTTAAATGCTAAAGCAGACATTGGAGCTTCATCTGATGCTTCTCTTGAATCTTCTTCTCCATCTAACGTAGTACCATTAACAGCAGGGATATCTAGTGGAGATGGTAAATAAGCAACAACGCCATTTATCATTTCTTGAACCCCTTTGTTTTTATATGATGATCCACATATACATGGAACTATTTCATTTGCTATAGTAGCTTTTCTTAAAGCAACATGTAATTCCTCTTCAGTGATTTCTTCACCTTCAAGGTATTTTTCCATTAAAGTCTCATCAGTTTCTGCTATAGCTTCTACCATAGCCATTCTATACTCTTCAGCCTTATCAGCTAATTCTGCAGGAATTTCTTCAATTCTTACATCTGTTCCTAAATCATCATAAGTTATGATAGCATGATTAGCTATTAAGTCTATCATTCCCTTAAAGTTCTCTTCTGCACCTACAGGAATTTGTATTGGTACTGCATTAGCTTTTAATCTATCTCTTACAGTCTTAATACATCTAAAGAAATCAGCACCTGTAGCATCCATTTTATTAACATAAATCATTCTTGGAACACCATACTTGTCTGCCTGTCTCCAAACAGTTTCAGTTTGTGGTTCAACTCCACTCTTTGCGTCAAGTACTGTAACCGTTCCATCTAGTACTCTTAATGATCTCTCAACTTCAACAGTGAAATCTACGTGTCCAGGAGTGTCTATAATATTTAATTCATGATCATTCCAAAAACATGTTGTTGCAGCAGAAGTAATTGTTATACCTCTTTCTTGTTCTTGAACCATCCAGTCCATTTGAGATGCACCTTCATGAGTTTCTCCTATCTTATGAGTTTTACCAGTATAAAATAAAATACGCTCTGTTGTTGTAGTTTTACCTGCATCTATGTGAGCCATAATTCCGAAATTACGAAATTTCTCTAAAGGGTATTTTCTAGCCATTCCTATTTCCTCCTCTTAACGAGTAATTTTAAATTCGACAAAACTGTTTTGGCCTTAGCCAAAACAGTCTTTGTATTAGTATCTGTAATGAGCAAAAGCCTTATTTGCTTCAGCCATTTTATGAGTATCTTCTCTCTTCTTAACTGCAGCTCCTGTGTTGTTTGAAGCATCGATTAACTCATTAGCTAATCTTTCTCTCATATATTTCTCGCCTCTTTTTTCACAAGCTAGCAACATCCATCTAATACCTAATGTTTGTCTTCTCTCTGGTCTAACCTCGATAGGTACTTGATATGTAGCTCCACCTATTCTTCTAGCTTTAACCTCAAGTAATGGCATTATATTGTTCATAGCTGCCTCAAAAACCTCTAGAGGTTCTTTTCCAGTTTTCTCACGAATGATATCGAAAGCATCATAGCATATTTTTTGTGCTACACCCTTTTTTCCATCTTCCATAACACTGTTTATTAATTTAGTAACAACTTTTGAATTGTACATTGGATCTGGTAATACATCTCTTTTTGCAATAAATCCTTTTCTTGGCACTTTTCTTCCCTCCTTAACATTGTAAAATTAACTCATAGGTACTCGATATCTCTACCGCAAAGTGCTCTGCTCTTATAATCTATGTAAATCTATATAAATTCGAAGGCATAGCACTCTTTAACTAAGACCTATTTTTGTTTTGGTCTCTTAGCACCGTATTTAGATCTTGATTGTAATCTGTTTGCTACTCCAGCAGAGTCTAAAGCTCCTCTAACTATGTGGTATCTGCAACCTGGAAGGTCTTTTACTCTTCCTCCTCTTATAAGAACAACGCTGTGCTCTTGTAGGTTGTGTCCTTCACCTGGAATATAAGCAGTTACTTCGTATCCGTTTGTAAGTCTAACTCTCGCTACTTTTCTTAACGCTGAGTTCGGCTTCTTAGGAGTACTTGTTTTAACTACAGTACATACTCCTCTTTTTTGTGGACACTCTTTTAATGCTGGTGCTGTAGATTTTGAAGCTAATGTCATTCTACCTTTTCTTACTAATTGGTTTATAGTTGGCATTATTTCACCTCCTTAAAATAATTACTAATGCTTATCTATTCACACAATAATATTATGATAGATATTCTATAATAAATTAGTCATTAGCAAACCTTAAATTATGAGTGCAGTTGCAGCTGAAACATCAATTCCACATAATACACCTAGTTCTTTCATAGTATCAATTTCTATAATTTCTAGGGATCTGTCTACTGCTAATTTAAGTATAGGTTCTAGTAGTTTGCTATCTGCATCTTTTGCAACATACAGCTTACAACCTAGATTGTTCTTTAAGGCTTTAGCTGTTTGCTTTACTCCAACAACCTTTTCCCCAACAAGTCTAGTCACCATACTAACCCCCCTCATAATTTCAATTCATAAAGTGATAAAATACTATTTTATCAATCACATACAAAATGTATTTTATCACTTTATATAATTCATGTCAATAGAACTAACTCTAAGATTAAGCGTTAATTTCTACCTCTGCAACTGGCTGATTTTCACAGATTTCAATTCCCCTGTATCTATTCATACCAGTTCCAGCAGGAATTAACTTACCTATAATTACATTTTCCTTTAATCCTACAAGCGGATCTATCTTTCCTTTGATAGCTGCATCTGTAAGAACTCTTGTAGTCTCTTGGAATGACGCTGCTGATAAGAATGAATCAGTTGCTAGTGCTGCTTTAGTTATTCCTAATAGTGCAATCTTACCCTCAGCTGGTTTTCCACCTAGTGCTAAAGCCTTTTCATTTGCTTCTTCAAAATCAAATATATCCATCATTGTTCCTGGTAGTAACTCAGTATCACCTGATTCTTCTACCTTTATTTTTCTAGTCATTTGTCTTATAACTACTTCAAGATGCTTATCGTTTATATCAACACCTTGTAATCTATAAACTTTTTGAACCTCAGATAAAAGATAGTTTTTAACTCCCTTAACACCTTTAATTCTTATTATGTCATGTGGATTTACTGATCCTTCAGTGATTTCATCTCCAGCGTCTATTATATCTCCATTGATTACTTTAATTCTTGAACCAAATGGTATTTCATAAGTAAACTCTTCACCGGAGTTACTTGTCACTATAACAGTTCGCTTTTTCTTAGTTTCTTCCATTCTTACTGTACCTGCACAGTCACTTACTATTGCAAGTCCCTTTGGTTTTCTGGCTTCAAATAATTCTTCAACCCTTGGAAGACCCTGAGTAATATCTGCTCCAACAACTCCACCTGTATGGAATGTTCTCATTGTAAGCTGAGTTCCTGGTTCTCCTATAGATTGAGCTGCTATAATACCAACAGCCTCACCTATGTCGATTTTTTGAGCTGTTGCCATGTTCATACCATAACATTTAGCACATACCCCTATTTTAGCGTTACAAGTAAATACAGATCTTATTTTAACTTTCTTAACGCCGGCTTTCTCAACTTTTTCTGCCATAGCAGCATTCATATACTCATCACATTTAACTAGAACTTCTCCTGTTTCTGGATGAACTATATCTTGAGCACTATATCTTCCAGAAAGTCTTTCACTTAGTGGTTCAATTACTTCATTTCCTTCTTTAATTTCACTAACTTCATAGCCTTCTTTAGTTCCACAATCCTCTTGTCTTACTATAACATCTTGACTAACATCAACAAGTCTTCTTGTTAAGTATCCAGAGTCCGCAGTTTTAAGGGCAGTATCAGCATTTCCTTTTCTAGCTCCGTGAGTAGATATGAAATACTCTAATACTTCAAGTCCTTCTCTAAATGAAGCTCTGATTGGAAGCTCAATGATTTTACCTGATGGACTAGCCATAAGTCCCCTCATACCTGCTAATTGTTTAATTTGGCTCTTAGATCCTCTGGCTCCCGAGTCAGCCATCATATTTATAGGATTAAACTTATCTAAGCTATCCATAAGAGCGTCAGCTACTTCCTCAGTTGTTTTTGTCCACTTATCTATAACTTTTTCATATCTCTCATCTTCAGATATGAATCCTCTTCGATACATCTTTTCTATCTTTTCAATAGTATTATCAGCCTCTGCAAGTAATTCTTTCTTAATTTCTGGAACTTCCATGTCAGAAACAGCTACTGTTACAGCTCCGATAGTAGAGAAATGATATCCTTTTGCTTTTATATTATCAAGCATCTTAGATGTTTCAGAAGGACCATATAATGTGTAACATTTATCTATTATATTTCCCAAGTTTTTCTTACTTACTAAGAAATCTATCTCTAATTTGAATTCATTTTCAGGTAGAGTTCTATCAACAAAACCTAGATTTTGAGGTATTGATTCATTAAATATAAGCTTTCCTAATGTAGTATCTATAATTCCATAACGTTTTTCTCCATTAGTAATTTTAGATACTTTAACTTTAATAGCTGCATGTATATCTACATCTTTAGCTTCATATGCCATCATCACTTCTTCTGGTGACGAGAACATTCTTCCTTCACCCTTAGCGCCTTCTTTGTCTAATGTTAAGTAATAAGAGCCAAGAACCATATCTTGAGTAGGTACACAAACTGGTTTACCATCTGAAGCTTTCATAATATTGTGCGCTGCAAGCATTAAAAATCTTGCTTCTGCTTGTGCTTCAACGGATAGAGGAACGTGTACAGCCATTTGGTCTCCATCAAAGTCAGCATTATATGCTGTACATACAAGTGGATGTAGTTTTATAGCTCTTCCTTCTACAAGTATTGGTTGGAAAGCTTGAATTCCTAATCTATGAAGTGTTGGAGCACGGTTAAGTAATACTGGATGATCTTGAATAACCTCTTCAAGGACATCCCATACTTGAGGCTGAACTCTTTCAACCATTCTCTTTGCACTCTTAATATTATGTGCAACTCCACTTTCAGTTAACTTCTTCATAACAAACGGCTTAAATAATTCTAATGCCATTTCTTTTGGAAGTCCACATTGATACATCTTAAGTTCAGGTCCAACAACGATAACTGAACGTCCAGAGTAGTCAACACGCTTACCAAGCAAGTTTTGTCTAAATCTTCCTTGCTTTCCTTTAAGCATATCTGATAGAGATTTTAATGGTCTATTTCCTGGACCTGTTACCGGTCTACCTCTTCTTCCATTATCAATTAGTGAATCTACTGCTTCTTGAAGCATTCTTTTCTCATTTCTAACGATAATATCAGGTGCTTGTAAATCTAGCAATTTTTTAAGTCTATTATTTCTATTTATTACTCTTCTGTATAAATCATTTAAGTCAGATGTAGCAAATCTTCCACCATCTAATTGTACCATTGGTCTTAAATCTGGTGGTATAACAGGTATTACATCTATAATCATCCACTCTGGTTTATTAGTTGATTTTCTAAATGATTCTACAACATCAAGTCTTCTAATAGTTCTTATTTTCTTTTGTCCTGTACTTGTTTTAAAATCTTCTTTAAGTTCTGCAGAAAGCTTATCTAAATCTATATCTTGTAATAAGACTTTTACAGATTCTGCACCCATTCCTGCTACAAAGCCATCATAACCATATTTATCTACGGCTTCTCTATAGTCTTTTTCTGTTAATATTTGCTTCTTATCAAGTGGAGTATCCTTTGGATCTAACACTACATAAGCAGCAAAATAAAGTACTTTCTCTAAAGAACGTGGTGACATATCAAGGATTAATCCCATACGAGATGGAATTCCCTTAAAATACCAAATGTGAGATACAGGGGCAGCTAGTTCTATATGCCCCATTCTTTCACGCCTTACTTTAGATTTTGTAACTTCAACTCCACATCTGTCACACACTATACCTTTGTATCTAACTCTTTTGTATTTACCGCAATGACATTCCCAGTCTTTCATTGGTCCAAATATTCTCTCGCAGAACAGACCATCTCTTTCCGGTTTTAATGTTCTATAGTTGATTGTTTCAGGTTTTTTTACTTCCCCTCTAGACCACTCTCTGATCTGTTCCGGTGAAGCTAACCCTATTTGTATTGCATCAAAATTATTTAATTCAAACAAGGGTACATCCTCCCTTCAATTTAATGTTCATCATTAAAATCATCTAAAACTAAATCACTGTCTAGGTCAGATTCTATATCAATATCTAAACCTGAATCTAGATTTGACTCTAATTCATCATCGAAATCATCTAATTTTATGTCTTCAAAATCTGAATCCTCTTCTACATCTGATGAATCAGTATCTACTGGCTCAATATATTCTTTTACAGGTTCTTTAGTAAAAGAATCTTCTTTACCTTCTATGTTTACCTCTAAATCTTCAACTTCGTCATCAACAGATTCTTTAAGTTTAATTTCCTCATGATTCTCATCTAAAAGTTTAATATCTAAGCACAATGCTTGAAGTTCTTTAATAAGCACCTTAAATGATTCTGGAACTCCTGGCTCAGGTATATTTTCACCTTTTACAATAGCCTCATAAGTTTTAACTCTACCTACAACATCATCTGACTTAACTGTTAGAATTTCCTGAAGTGTATGAGCTGATCCATAAGCTTCAAGGGCCCAAACTTCCATCTCACCAAATCTTTGCCCTCCAAATTGAGCTTTACCACCCAATGGTTGCTGAGTAACTAATGAGTATGGACCTGTAGATCTAGCATGTATCTTATCATCAACTAAGTGATGCAGCTTTAATATATACATGTAGCCTACTGTAACCCTATTATCAAATGCTTCTCCTGTTCTTCCGTCATAAAGTACAGTTTTACCATCTCTATTATATCCTGCTTTTTCTAAGCAATCTTGAATTTCTGTATCTAAAGCACCATCAAATACTGGAGTAGCTATATGCCATCCAAGTTCACTGGCAGCCCATCCTAAATGAACCTCAAGTACCTGACCTATATTCATACGTGATGGAACTCCTAGAGGGTTTAAACATATTTGAAGTGGTCTTCCATCAGGTAAGAATGGCATATCTTCTAATGGCAATACTCTAGATATAACACCTTTATTACCGTGTCTTCCCGCCATCTTATCTCCAACAGATATTTTTCTCTTTTGAGCTATATAACATCTTACTAATTGATTTACACCCGGTGGAAGTTCATCAGCATTGTCTTTTGTAAATACTTTTACATCTACAATTATACCAGCTTCTCCATGAGGAACTCTTAGTGAAGTATCTCTTACTTCCCTTGCCTTCTCTCCGAATATAGCTCTTAATAATCTTTCTTCTGCTGTTAGTTCAGTCTCTCCCTTAGGAGTAACTTTACCTACTAAAATATCTCCTGATCTTACTTCTGCACCTATTCTTATTATTCCACGCTCATCTATATCTTTTAGAGCATCCTCACCTACGTTTGGTATGTCTCTTGTAATCTCTTCTGGTCCTAGTTTAGTATCTCTAGCTTCTGACTCATATTCTTCAATGTGAACTGAAGTAAAGATATCATCTCTTACTAGTTCCTCAGATATAAGCATAGCATCCTCGTAGTTATAACCTTCCCAAGTTATAAATCCAATTCTAATATTTTTACCTAATGCAATTTCTCCTAAATCTGTAGAAGGACCATCAGCTAAAACCGTATTTATATCAACTTTTTCTCCTTTATCAACTATAGGACGTTGATTTATACAAGTACCAGAGTTAGATCTCTTGAATTTTAATAGGTTATATACATCTGTACCACCATCTATATCTCTTTTTATTCTTATTTCATTTCCACTAACATAAGATACAACTCCTGCATTCTTAGCCTTAGGTAATACTCCTGAGTCTACTGCAGCTTTATATTCTATACCCGTACCAACTACTGGTGCTTGTGTTTTTAGAAGTGGAACTGCTTGCCTTTGCATGTTTGATCCCATCAGTGCACGAGTAGCATCGTCATTCTCTAAGAAAGGTATCATTGCTGTAGCAACTGATACAATCTGTCTTGGAGAAATATCAATTAGATCTACTTGCTCTCTTGGTACTATTATAACTTCTGATTTTTCTCTAACAGTAACTTTTTTATCTATGAAGCTTCCATCTTCAGCTAATGGCTCACTAGCCTGTGCTACAAGATAATTATCTTCTTCATCAGCAGTTATATATATAATCTTATCTGTAGCTTTACCTGTTTCCTTGTCAACAACTCTATATGGAGTCTGCATAAATCCATATTCATTAACCTTAGCATATGTAGCTAATGAGTTAATTAACCCTATGTTAGGTCCTTCCGGTGTCTCTATAGGACACATTCTACCATAATGAGAATAGTGAACGTCTCTTACTTCAAATCCTGCTCTTTCTCTTGATAGTCCTCCTGGTCCTAATGCAGATAATCTTCTTTTGTGTGTTAACTCAGATAATGGATTTGTTTGATCCATGAATTGTGATAGCTGTGAACTTCCAAAGAACTCTTTTATAGCTGCCACAACAGGTCTTATATTTATTAAAGCCTGTGGAGTAATTATTTCTTGATCTTGAACAGTCATTCTTTCTTTGACTACTCTTTCCATTCTTGATAAACCAATTCTAAATTGGTTTTGTAATAATTCACCTACAGATCTTAATCTTCTATTTCCTAAATGGTCTATGTCATCTACATAACCTATTCCGTACGCCAATCCCAACTCATAGCTTAATGTAGCATATATGTCGTCTCTAATTATATGTTTTGGAACCAACTTGTTTGCGCTAGCCTTTATTTGTTCTTTAATTTCATCTTCATTATGATACGTTTCTAATATCGCTTTTAATGTAGGATAGTGAACATATTCTTTAATGTTTAGCTCAGAAATATCAAAGCTTACATGTTTAGATAAATCAACAAAGTTATTTCCTATAACTCTTATAACTCTATCATCAACCTGAATGTCTACAGAATTTATACTTAAGTTTTGTATTTCCGCAGCTAATTCTCTACTTATTTTATTTCCCTTTTCAACTATAATCTCACCTGTAGAAGGATTAATTATATTTTCAGCAGCTATTTGATTAGTAATTCTCCATTTAACAGCTAACTTCTTATTAAATTTATATCTACCAACTTTTGATAAATCATATCTTTTTGCATCAAAGAATAAAGACTCTATCAATGAAATGGCACTATCCACAGTTGGTGGCTCACCAGGTCTTAGTCTCTTATAAATCTCTAGTAATGCATCATTCTTTTCTTTTGTATTATCTTTTTCTAAGGATGCTTTAAGTCTCTCTTCTTCTCCAAAAACTTCAAGAATCTCAGCATCACTTCCATAGTTTAGCATTACCCTCATAAGTACTGTGATAGGTAACTTCCTTGTCTTGTCTATTCTTACATAAATTACATCATTAGAGTCAGTCTCGTATTCTAACCAAGCTCCTCTATTTGGTATAACTGTTGAAGAAAATAACTTTTTACCAGTCTTATCAACAGTATAATTATAATATACTCCTGGAGATCTAACTAACTGACTTACTATAACTCTTTCAGCTCCGTTAATAACAAAAGTTCCTTGATCAGTCATTATTGGGAAATCACCCATAAAGACTTCTTGTTCCTTTATTTCTCCTGTTTCATTATTTTGTAACCTAACTTTCACCTTTAATGGTGCTGCATAAGTAGTATCTCTTTCTTTGCACTGCTCAACAGAATACTTAATGTTCTCCATATCCAATTTATAGTTGACAAATTCTAAAGATAAGTTGCCAGTATAATCTTGTATAGGATTAATATCATCAAATACCTCGTGCAATCCTTCAGCTAAAAACCAATCGTATGAATCAATTTGAACTTCGATTAAGTTTGGCATTTCAGCTGTATCTTTTACTTTGGAAAAGCTCATTCTTTCCCTTTTACCAACTTTTACAGGATGTACCATATAATTTTCACCCCTTGTATAAACTAAAATAACCCAAGACACACTTTCCCCTAGGACTTTGTGTTTCGGACTTACACTTATTCATCATGCAATTCTATCCAACTTGTAGAAAAATATTCACATAATTATAATTCTATATAAATATACGAAGAACTTTTTCCATAAATATGGACGTATACATGACTTGATTTACTTTATTCGCATTGAATTATATTATCATTATTTTTATTTAATGTCAATATATAATAAACTTATTTATTAAGTTATCTTTATTTCTTTTGTTACAAAAATGGAGTACTTAATTTAAGTACTCCACAACGTAAATCCATTGACTTACTATTTTACTTCTACAGTAGCTCCAACTTCTTCAAGTTTAGCTTTCATGCTTTCAGCATCATCTTTGCTTACAGCTTCTTTAATTGTTTTAGGAGCTCCATCAACTATATCTTTAGCTTCTTTTAATCCTAATCCAGTTAATTCTCTAACAACTTTTATAACTTTTATTTTTCCAGCTCCAGCATTAGTTAATACTACGTCGAACTCAGTTTTTTCTTCAGCTGCTGCTCCAGCAACTGCTCCACCTGCAACTGCTACTGGTGCTGCTGCACTTACTCCAAATTCTTCTTCACAAGCCTTAACTAACTCGTTTAATTCTAAAACACTCATATCTTTTATAGCTTGAATCATATCTTCTCTTGTCATTTTAAAATGCACCTCCGAAATTTTTAAATTATATTTTTATTTTCTCTACGTTTTCTAAATTCTTACTTAGACTAATTACTCTGCTGCTTCTTCACCTTTTTTCTCAGCTATAGCATTTAATAAATATGCTAAGTTTGAAAGTGGAGCTTTGAAGCTTCCAAGTAGTTTTGCAATAAGTACATCTCTTGATGGAATTGATGCGATCTCTTTAATTTGAGCTTCACCAAATAACTCACCTTGGACTACTCCTGCTTTTAATTGAAGTTTTTTATGAGTTTTTGCAAAGTCATTTAAAACTCTAGCTGGTGATGTTGGATCATCATATCCTAAAGCTATTGAAACTGGTCCTTGAAGATATTGATCTAATCCTTCAATTCCTAATTCCTTTGCAGCTAATGTAACTAGTGTATTTTTATATACTCTATATTCAACACCTGCTTCTCTTAGTGCTTTTCTTAATTGTGTATCTTCTTCAACATTTAGTCCTTGATACTCACTAAGAACAACTCCTTGAGCTTTTTCTAACTTTTCCTTTATTTCAGCAACTTTTGCTTCTTTTAAAGATCTATTTTTACTTTGCACTGTGTATCCACCTCCTTACAGCTTTCACTGTATATTAAAAAATTAAGGTCTCTCCGTAGACACGAAGAGACCAATAAAATCATTTATTAGCATCCTCGGTAGGTATTTAGTTACGCTTTTTAGCACCTACTGTCTACGGAATATATTCAACTTTTGTATTATAGCACATTAAAAATTTTAATGCAATATTAATCTAACACTTTTGTTGGATTAATTTTTACTCCTGGTCCCATAGTTGATGCTACAGTAACAGATTTAATATATTGTCCTTTTGCAGCAGCTGGTTTAGCCTTAACAATAGCATCCATTAAAGTATGGAAGTTATCCATTAACTTTTCAGATCCGAAAGACTTCTTACCAATTCCTACGTGAACTATAGCTGTTTTATCTACTCTGTATTCAACTTTACCAGCTTTAATATCATTTAGAGCTTTTGCTACATCAAATGTAACAGTACCTGATTTAGGGTTTGGCATTAAACCTTTAGGTCCTAACACTCTACCTAGTCTTCCAACTACACCCATCATATCTGGAGTAGCTACAACTACGTCAAACTCAAACCAGTTCTCCTTTTGGATTTTATCTACTAGTTCTTCTGCTCCAACGAAATCAGCTCCAGCAGCTTCTGCTTCTTTTGCTTTATCTCCTTTAGCGAAAACTAATACTCTAACAGTTTTACCTGTTCCATGAGGAAGTACTACTGCTCCTCTTACTTGTTGATCTGCATGTCTTGGGTCAACACCAAGTCTTACGTGAACTTCTATTGTTTCATCGAATTTAGCTTTTGATGTCTTTATTGTAAGTTCCATAGATTCTGCTGGTGTGTATAGAGCATTCTTGTCTATTAACTTAGCGCTTTCTATGTAATTCTTTCCCATTTTAGCCATTTTGCATCCTCCTTTGTGGTATTAACGGTTTTTGCCTCCCACCGAATTAATTGAAATTACTCTTCGATTACTATTCCCATGCTTCTAGCTGTTCCAGCTATCATGCTCATAGCAGCCTCTAATGATGCAGCATTTAAGTCTGGCATCTTTAATTCAGCTATTTCTTTAACTTTAGCTGCTGAAACTGTTGCAACCTTAGTTCTGTTTGGAACGCCTGATCCACTCTCTATTCCAGCTGCTTTCTTTAATAATACTGCTGCTGGTGGAGTTTTTAGTATAAAACTAAATGATCTGTCTTGGTAAACTGTAATTACAACTGGTATTATCATACCTGGTTGATCCGCAGTTTTTGCGTTGAACTCCTTACAGAATCCCATAATATTTACACCGTGTTGACCAAGTGCAGGCCCTACTGGTGGTGCTGGTGTTGCCTTTCCTGCAGGAAGTTGAAGTTTTATCATTCCTGTTATTTTCTTAGCCATGAGTTTACACCTCCTATATTGTGGTAATCGGACTTTTATAAGTCCTCCCACTTAAATAGAATTTAGTCTTTTAGACATCATTCTACTAAGTCTTAAAGTTTTTGTATTTGATTAAAATCAAGTTCAACAGAGGTTTCTCTGCCAAACATGTTAACTAATCCTTTAATTTTATGTTTTTCTATAGATATTTCAGTAATTGCAACAATGAAGTCTTCAAATGGTCCTGATACAACCTTCACTTGTTCTCCAACTTCAACATCTACAGTAACTTGTTTTTCAACTATTCCCATATTGTGAATTTCATCTTCTGTTAAAGGAACCGGTTTTGATCCAGGACCTACAAATCCAGTAACCCCTCTAGTATTTCTAACAATATACCAAGAATCATCAGTCATAACCATCTTAACCATCACATATCCTGGAAATACTTTTCTTAATGTAACTTTTTCTTTGCCATCCTTGATTTCTACTTGCTCTTCCATAGGAACTTGAATGTCATGAACGAATTCTTCAAGATTTCTATTTTCAATAGCTTTTTCAAGATTAGCCTTAACTTTATTCTCATATCCAGAATATGTATGAACTACATACCATCTTGCTTTTTCTCCTGTCATAGCTACAGGGGCGTAATTATACCGTCCCCTTACCTCCCTTTTAAATTATTTAAAAATCAAATTAAAAAGGTTTTTAAAACCAGCATCTAACAAACCTACAGTTATTGCATAAAGAAGACAAAAGCATATTACCGCCATAAGAGCTTTCTTAAGCTCATCTTTTGTAGGCCATGTTACTCTTTTAAATTCCGCTTTTAAGTCGATAAAAAACTGTACTATCTTCATTCGTTTTTTAGGGTTAATTGCTTTACCCTCAACTTTTTCAGCCATAATTTTCACATCCCCAAAATATTTGAAGTTCTTAAAGAACTATTTTGTTTCTTTATGAAGTGTATGTTTGTGGCAGAATCTGCAGTATTTTTGCATTTCGATCCTGTCTGGATTATTCTTTTTATTTTTCATTGTGTTGTAGTTTCTTTGTTTACATTCAGTACATGCTAAAGTTATTTTAACTCTCACAATCTACACCTCCTAGTTTATGCGTATTTAATTTTATTTATAAAACCAATAATTTTTTCTTGATAATATATCGTTAACTGCAATTGCTACTTAAACAACTTATCACAAGTTACCACTTATGTCAATTGTAAATAATTCCTTGCAATCATTATACTATAAAATTATTAAAGATACCTTATTGATTTTTCTTTTAAAAGGACTAGGTTTAGAACCCAGTCCTATTTTAAATCTTAATTATTCGATTATAGAAGTTACAACTCCTGATCCTACTGTTCTTCCACCTTCTCTGATTGCGAATCTTAATCCTTCATCCATTGCGATTGGAGTGATTAATTCTACGTT
>Ga0129313_1001429_pt1 | contig 15083 bp, 8 predicted proteins | sample O1105metagenome_FD_94436 | JGI IMG/M metagenome (GOLD analysis project Ga0129313, IMG submission 94436) | Orangutan group fecal microbial communities from fecal samples from Wisconsin, USA - O1105 metagenome | ecosystem: Host-associated > Mammals > Digestive system > Large intestine > Fecal... | reverse complement strand
CCTCGCACGCTACCACAACCCCGACATTGTGCTGTTCCATTTCACACACAAGCACGAAAACCAAACCCCATTCGTGCTCCCCACCCCAATGTCTGGCTCCGAATATATGCGCCACAACAACCTGCGCGCGTCGGCATGTGGCTACATCTTCAAGCGCTCTGTGCTCGGCGACCTGCGCTTCACGCCAGGCATATTGCACGAAGACGAAGAGTTCACCCCACAGCTTATACTGCGTTGTGAGCGCCTGTTCAGCACCGACGACAAGTGTTATTTCTACCGCCAACGCAAAGACAGCATCATGCACAGCGACAACAACAAGCACCTATTGCAACGACTCAACGACACGGAGAACATCATTTACCACCTGTTTGCGAAAAAAGAGACGCTACCAATAGGTGACCAGCCTGCCTTGAAACGTCGCATAGACCAGCTCATAATGGACTATCTGTACAACACGATGTGCCTGACACATTCAATGCGCGAGGTGGAAAGCCGCATAAAGCGTCTCGAAGCCAAAGGACTATTTCCCCTGCCAGACAAGGGCTACACGAAGAAATATTCTGCCTTCAGAAAGATGATTGCAACGAAGACAGGACGCAGGCTCATGCTTGCCATGATAACTTTCAAGCAAAAGATATAACTTACTGTTTACCAACAGCATAAACAACACAAGAACGTTCAAATCTACACAAGATGAGAATTCTCCTATTGGGCGAATACAGCAATGTACATGCCACATTGGCCAAAGCGCTACGCGCCTTAGGACATGAGGTACTGGTCGTGTCCAACGGCGACTTCTGGAAAGACTATCCGCGCGACATAGACCTCTCTCGGAAAGGCGGACGCTACGACGGAATAAAATATTTGCTGAAGACATACAGCCTGCTGCCACGCTTGCGCGGCTATGATGTCGTACAAATTATTAACCCCATGTTCCTTGAACTGAAGGCGGAGCGCATCTTCCCAATATATAAGTACCTGCGCCGTCACAACAAAAGAATGGTGCTCGGAGCCTTCGGCATGGACTATTATTGGGTATCTACCTGTTGCGACAAGAAGCCGTTAAGATACAGCGACTTCAACTTTGGCAACCAGTTACGCACCAACGCCGACGCCATCGCTATGCGTGCCGACTGGCTAGGAACCAGCAAGGAACATCTCAACCACATGATTGCCACAGACTGCGACGCCATCGTCTCCGGCCTTTACGAATATGACGTGTGCTACCGCATGCACTTCCCCGACAAGACGACATACATTCCCTTCCCCATCGAGCTAAAAAAATCGGCACAAGCCAGCTACAGACAAGGCGATAAGCTACGTTTGTTCATAGGAGTGAACACCGCTCGCAGCGCCTACAAAGGCACCGACATCATGCTGCAAGCCGCAGAAGACGCCGCCAGACGCTGGCCCGACAAGATAGAGCTGAGAGTGGCGCGCTCCGTCCCATTCGACACATACAGACAAATGATGGAAGGGTCAGACGCTATAATCGACCAACTGTACAGCTACACGCCGTCGATGAACCCGCTCGAAGCCATGTCCAAAGGTATAATATGTATTGGTGGCGGCGAGCCCGAAGCCTACGACCTGATTGGCGAACACGAGCTGCGCCCCATCATAAATGTGTTGCCAAACTACGACAGCGTGTACAACGCCATCGAGCAATTGGCCCTTCACCCCGAACGCATCGCCGTCCTGCAACAGCAGAGCATAGAATACATCCATCGCCACCACGACAGCGTGAAAGTGGCGAACCAATATTTGGATTTATGGAACAGCATAACACCAACAACCTGACAAAACAAGAAAAACAAGAAAAACAATAAACAACAAAACAATGACAATGAACATCAAAAACATCATTCCACTGCTGACATTTGCGGCACTGCCAATGGGAGCAATGGCACAAGACGGCCTCAAATCGGGCCTCAACAAGTCAGACATGGACCTCACCGTGCAGCCTGGCAACGACTTTTACCAATACGCCTGCGGCGGATGGATGAAACACAATCCGCTGCCCGCCGCATACTCACGCTACGGCAGCTTCGACATGCTTGCCGAAAACAACAACCAGCGCATCAACTCCATACTGCAAGAGTTGCTCAACGGCACAGGCTATACGAAAGGCTCCATTGAGCAAAAACTCAGCGACTTCTACAAGCTCGCCATGGACAGCACACGCCGCAACAACGAGGGAACAGCACCCATCAAGCCGTTGCTGAAAGAGATGGACAAAGCTACAACCGTCAACAAACTGAAAGCTGTACAGCTGCGCCATGCCATCTTCGGCTATGGAGTGCCGATGAGAATGGGATTTGGTGCCGACGAGAAAAACGCCGCACAAAACATACTTAACATATCGCAGGGCGGAATGGCGTTAGGTCAGAAGGAGTATTATCTCGACAACGACGAAGCCACAAAGACCATACGCGAAGCCTACAAAAAGTTCATTGTGCGCATGTTCACCATCTGTGGCTACGGCAAGACTGCCGACCAGGCCATGACCGACATCATGAAGGTAGAGACCGCACTGGCACAAGCGAGCAAGTCGCGCACCGAACTTCGCGACGTAGAGGCCAACTACAACAAGATGACAATGGACCTCTTCGAGAAAAACTATCCTCACCTCGGAGTGAAACAGCTGATGCTCGCCGAGGGAGTGAAGGCCGACTGCCTGTCCGAACTCGTGGTGGGACAGCCTGGCTTCATGGCAGAGGCAGACAAACTCTTTGCTGGCTTGTCGCCAAGAGAGCTGCGCCACTACATGCAGTGGGACGTGATGCTCAGCGCCTCAGGCTATCTTAGCGACGCTATAGCAGAGGCAAACTTCGACTTCTTCGGCCGCACCATGCGCGGACGACAGGAAGACTACCCTCGCTGGAAACGCGCTACAAGTCAGGTAGAGTCACAGATGGGCGAAGCCCTCGGTCGCATCTACGTACAGAAATATTTCCCTGCCGATGCCAAAGAGCGCATGCTGGAACTCGTCAAGCAGCTGCAAACCTCGCTTGCCGAGCGCATCGGCGAACAGACATGGATGGACGACGCCACAAAAGCCGCCGCTATAGAGAAACTGAACACATTCTACGTAAAGGTTGGCTATCCCGACAAGTGGACCGACCTGTCGGCTCTGAACATAGACCCCAGCAAATCATACTACGAAAACGTGCAGGCAGCACGTCTGTTCTGGAAGAAGCTCGACATCGAGAAGAAAGCCGGCAAACCCGTAGACCGTGACGAGTGGTTCATGTATCCGCAGACAGTAAACGCCTACTACAACCCGACGACAAACGAGATTTGCTTCCCTGCAGGCATACTGCAGCCCCCGTTCTTCAATATGGAGGCTGACGACGCCTTCAACTACGGAGCCATCGGCGTAGTGATAGGCCACGAGATGACCCACGGCTTCGACGACCAGGGCCGCCACTACGACAAAAACGGCAACATGACAGACTGGTGGACAGCTGCCGATGAAGCCAACTTCGCCGCTCGTGCTGGCAAATATGCCGACTTCTTCTCTGCCATAAAGGTGTTGCCCGACCTCAACGCCAACGGCACACTGACACTCGGCGAAAACATTGCCGACCACGGCGGACTGCAGGTGGCATACAACGCATTTGTCAACGCTACCCGCGGCAAGGAACTTCAGACTATCGATGGTTTCACACCCGCACAGCGTTTCTTCCTCGCCTACTCTGGAGTGTGGGCAGGCAACATAACAGACAAGGAGATAAGAAGCCGCACCAAGAGCGACCCCCACTCTCTCGGCAGATGGCGTGTCAACGGCGCACTGCCCCACATCGATGCGTGGTATGACGCCTTCGGCATAAAGGCCGACGATAAGATGTATCTGCCCAAAGAGCAGCGTTTGCAACTTTGGTAACACCACCACCACATCGACATCAGTCGCCCTAAAAATCAAAACGTCGGACTTTTCGCATAAAGTCCGACGTTTTGTCATTATATAGCGCCTTTTGCTGACGCCAATTGTTAACACATCTTAAAAGTCCGTTGATTTTCCCACTACGCCCATTTGACCTCGTCAAAGGGGCCTAATGACAACATCACTACGGCCTAATGGCAAACCCAAATGGGCACTATCATTTTGTCACATGACCCACTTGTCACATTAGGACATAGCGTATCGTGACGCAAAGCTGTCCTGCAAGCACATACAACAAGAACAGCGGAGCAAACAACCGCAGTCCAGCGACGAGCGCACCAACCACGTCGTCGATGCTACACAGCACCTCACTCGCGACACCATAGGTTATGGCGCACACACAGACAGACAGTGCTGCATACGGCACTATGCCCTGTGAGAAACTACTTGGAAACAGGCTGCCAGTCACGCTAAGCAGCAACGCATGTGGCACAGCGGTAAGCAACAGAAGCACTGCCACAAACACCGCAGCCTCAACGGCGACAAGGCGCAGAGCCACACGCTGTCTGTAGACGAGGGCACGCATGTCAAACGGCACCCTCCACAACAGGCTGCGCTCCATAGTCCCCACAGCCATTGCCCACAGCATAAGCCACACCAGCGTGACATGGGTCATGCCGTCAGACATATGTCCGAACATCCACCTTACGCCGTCGCTACTCAGTACAGACCGCATGTGTATGTCCGGCCACAACGACGTGACACCCCACGACCCCACGACAACAGCCACCTGCAAGACAGCCATTGCCACGACGAGCACGGCAAACAGCCGTGACAGGCGCCGCACCAGCGTGACACGTTTTTTCCGGTCAGACATACACATTTTACTCTTCATCTGCCACAAGATTGTCTATATCGAGCACACGCAGTTCCAACGCCTTGACCACAAGACGTGTCGCGTTTATACCTATGCCTCCTCCACCGTTCGGGAAGAGCTTCTGCACGAGTTCGTTTTGCCTCTTTTCCAGACTCTTCACGCCAAACGGCATACCCTTGAGGTTTGAAATCTGCTCTTTTGTATAGCCCAACGCCAAGTGGCGGAGGAAGCGTTCGTCATATTCGTCTATCTCGTAGTCTATCACTGCCTCCTGATGGGCTATGTCGCTGTTTACGTTTCGTTTGAAACGGTCTACTATCTTACACAGTATGGGCTGGTTAAACACCATGCGCTTGCCATACATCACGCTTGCCACGTCGCTGCGTGTAAGCATCTCACCCGTCTTGAGTATGATGCCGTCGCACCCTGCGTCAAGGGCATCAACCCACAGTTTCTCGTTCAATATCTCGCCCGTAAATATCAACACCTTCACATTGGGATGTGCATCTTTCACGTGACGGCATATCTCCACACCTACCGTCGTAGAGCCGCCAAGCCCCAAGTCGAGGAGCACGAGGTCGGGCAACTGCTGCTTCATCAAGCGCCAGAAGTCGGGTTCGTTACCTGCCGTGCCGATAATCTCGGCCTCAGGAATGTCGTTGCGAAGAATGCCCTCGGTGCCTTTCAGCTCCAACGGCACGTCTTCCACTATTATGACTTTGAATTTTTCCATATCTTTTTGGTTACCGTTATTTCAAATCTTGTGCCTCCCCCCTCTTCGATGAAAGCCTGTATGCCACAGCCACGGGCATTGGTCAGCTCGCCATATTCGCGCAGTATCTGCCGACAGACAAGCAACCGGAAATCTACCGTGGCAGGAGTGAACAGATCGACGAGCTGCTTTTCCGAGAGCCTCAGCCCTTCTACCGATGCCGTCAGGCAGACATAGCCGTTGCCCATGTCGCGTTCGGCAAAGTCAAGCTTCAGCACCGACGCCATGCGGCTTATCAGTTCCTTCACATAGCCGAGCAGCGAGTAGTCCATCCGTGCGCCTGCTGCCATCTGCCTCATAGCCTGCTCACACAACAACGCGAACAGCTCGCGGTAGTAATAAGACAGTTCTCTCACTGCCTTGACATCGGGCTCGGGGGTGTCGACAAGGCACGTGATGCGGCTGGGGTAATACATCGTCTCATGTTTCAGCGTCGAAAGACAGTTGTCAAGCACGCTGTTGCTGACATGCAGACGGTCGCGCTCATACTGTAGCCTCTGCAGTTCGTCGTCGAGCAGACTCTCCTGCCCGAGGCGTCCGTTGTCGTTGTCTATCTCCTGTAGCAGCGTCTGCTCTATCTCTTTTACCACAGACGCCAGCTCTTGCATTGGTCCACTGTCGTGTGTCTTGTCGCGTCCGTCGCCCCACAGTCTTACTATCTGCGCATATTTGTCCTCGGACGAGTTGTCACCAAGCAACACACCATTTATGGCACTCACCTTCTCCACCGCATTGCGGTAACGCAGGCGGTAGCGGTAATAGACCAGATAGTAGGCAGGAAACATGAGTACCAGCAACACTGTCAACAGCACGATTGCCACATTCTTGTTAGTCTCCGACCGCTTCATCACCTCCACATAATCGGCAAGAGTGTTGTCGGCACTGCAAAGGCGGAACAGCTGCGTGTACACCTTATTATTATATTCGTACGCATCCCAGTCATGGAGCGCTAAAGCAGCCACCGCACTCTCGTTGCGCATGTCGAGCACAATGCTGTAGTTGCACTTGAAGCCCGACCTGAACCATTTAAACTCCGCCGCTCTCCTGGCATCGCCATACTTGCGCAACAGCAGACGGCCCTGCGGATGCAACGACAGGTAATAGGCGTTGAGCCACTGGCGACAGCTGTCAGCATAAGCCAGTGCTTCACGATGGCGCGCATTGAGGTTGCAGAAATACACACTATCGGCAAATGCTCCTGCCCGTGACATATAGAAAGTGCTGTCTTGCTTCACCGAAGCGTTGCCCACTGACGGCATGAACACAAACATTGCCAACACCATCAGTGTGCGCACCACACCCTTTGGCAGCCTGAAGTAGAAGCGACTGCCACAACCCTCTTGGCTTTCTGCACCGATGGCACACACGGAGAAGATGGAACTCAACTTCTTGTACTTCTCTATTATGCCTTTACAGTTCATCAATCCAAAGCCGTGAGAGACATGCTCAGACTTTGCAGGCTTATGGTTGCCAGTCAGACTCTCATCCACTATTATCTTGTTGCAGAACAGATTGGCAACCTGCTCGGCTGTCATGCCGTCGCCATCGTCGGTGATGGATATTTCGACATAGCCGTCCACCGCCTTACTGACGATGGTGACATGACCGCCTTCTGGCGTGTGTTTTCTCGCGTTGTCGGCCAGTGTGTTAAGCATAAAGAGCGTGAGGGTCTTGTCTGCCTTTACCACATCGGCGGTAGGTTCTATCTTGAAGTCTACACCTTTGAGGCTAAACTCCATGCGTCTGCCTGCGATGACGTCGAACAACTGCTGCAACGGGAAGCTCTCAACCTTCACAGTCAGGTCGCCACGCCGCATCTTAATCCATTGCGTCAGCGCGTCGTTGTATTCGTCTATCTTCTCCGCGAGTTCAAGCATATAGCCATATCGTGTCTGCCGCACCTCTTGACTTTCACGACAAGCGACCAGTTTGTCGGCTTCGCTCACAATGCGGTTTATGAGCGGCATGATGCTGTTGGCAAGCGACACCTTTGCTCTCTGTTCTATATTGAGCCTTTTGTTGTCTTGCAGCTGCATCGATGCCACCGCTATCTCTTCCTGCTTTTGTTCTATACTGTCTTCAAACTGCTCCAGTTCACGCTCGCGCTCGCCCTTCCACTCTCTGAGTGGGGCAAGCAAGATATCCTGTGACACGTTGTAGCGCCCGTGCCGGCGTCTGTAGTTCAGCCACCACAGCAGCACCGACATAACCACAACAATCAGACAGATGGCTACAATCATGACGTTGAGCTGCAGGGCTTGCCTGTCGAGCACATCGGCACGGGCTTCGAGCAGACGGTCCTGACGCGTGAAATCCTGCATGTCAAGATAGATGTTGCGGTTGTAGTCGCTGAGCGGTTTCATATCCATGGCAGAATAGACCAGCGATAGCTGTTCGCGGATAGAAGCGATAAGGTCGGGCGCCCGTTTCACACGTGGGTTGTCTGACAAGGCGTGGTTAAGACATATCTCAGCCGACTGATAGTCGCCGATGTGCCAGTAGCACTGTGCGAGCGTGCGGTAAGCGCCTGCCGTCTGGTACACATCACCATACTGACGGAACAGCCGCAGCGAGCGTGTAGCCAGGTTTCCTGCGAGCAAAGAGTCTGCCATGTTGTCTACATTGACAAACTCTATCTCTTGCATGTTGCTACGTTTGAGCATCTGTAGGTCTGACTTGTCCTGCATGTGTTCGCTGAGTCCCTGCAAAGAGTTAGCTTCCCAATAGGGATAACCGTACTGTCGCGAAAGAAGATAGCAACGCATGAGATAGTCAAACTCTCTCTGTCGCACCTCCTCCCGTGGCATACCTCGCAATATGCCGCCAGAACCGATGTTGTAATAGTAGTTGAGCAATTGCGCCGTGTCTTTCACTATGCTGCCGTTAGGATCTATCTCTTCAATGGCTGTGACGCCATAGTCAAGCATGCCTATATAATAAAAATATGTAGACGCCACAATATGAAACTCGCTATGAGCATAGACATACCGTTCCCACTCATGGGCATCGAGCACATAAGACTCATCGGCAATGCGCGCTAACATCTGCCGTGCCGACTGCATATAAGAATAAAAGTCTTTGTTTGAGGACTGACGTTGGCACAGACGCATCATCTGCACGTTGGCGACAAGCTGTTCTAAAAGATTGTCTGACACGCTGATGGCGTAACGCAGGAACTCTTCTGCACGCGTATAGTTCATCTTCGCAATGCTTACAAATGCCAAGTTGTTGTAAGCCTCTGCTATACCTGCGTTGTAGCCTGCCGCCCGCGCACTATCGAGGGCTTGCAAAGCGTACTGCCTCGTGAGTTTCAGGTCTCTGTAATGACAGGCATACGACATGGAGTTGAGTCTATCGGCGGCAGCGCTTTTCTGCTTATTGCCGCACGACAGGCACAACAAGACGGCAAACATTACCGTCAATAGCCCAAGTGATTTCTTCACCTTTCTCATTACAAAGTGAGCAAACGTAAGTTATATACTGCACAAAATTATGAAAAATGATTTAATCCTTAAAATTTAGCCATGCAAATATTAAGCCAGCACTGCGCTTTTAATGTTTTTTCTATAATTAAGAAATAGTTTTTCTACAACACAGTAAGGTAACGACATTACGCTCACGGCTCAAAAAATAAGGAAAACTTTCAGGTAAAGCATGGCGTTTTCTCGCTCATTTGCAGTATCTTTGCAGATTATAAGCGACATCGCGGTAAAAATTTCACTGTTGCCGCGACAACTTGCAACAAACGCAAGTTAAAATGCGTCTAAACATTCATAAACAATACATCTGCAAAATGACGAACAAGATATTGCATAATATGTTGCACCTCTGCGTGGCCCTGTCACTCGTGGCAGCAGCCGTGAGTTGCAGCAATTCCGCCTGCAACGAATTTGATAGACTGCTTGTAACGCTTGCCGCAGACGACGCTACAATAGACCATGCCGACTGGGAGAAGATAGTTTCATATATTGACGCCAACAAAACCAAGTTGTCTGACTTCTACGACGGCGACACGCTAAGCGTGGAAAAGGTGAAGACATATATCTCAAAAATGTTTGATAAACGCCGTCCACCGCTCCACATCGAATTCACAGGGATAGGTCAAGCGGAGCACATGGCTATAAACATGTACCTCGAACGCTCGGGCAGCATGACGCCATACGACGCGCCGCAAGGCGACGGCACGTTCAAAAGTGCCATCGTCAGGATGTTGAACAACCTGCCAGGCGGCAACGACGACAACAAGATATTTGTCGTAAACAGCACCATAACAAGCTATCCCGAGGGTTTTGCAAGCTTCATTTCTGACAACAACATATTTGAAGCAACGAAAGGTATGGGGGACCCGAGCTACACAGACTTCGGCGCTATTTTCGAGACTCTGCTCAACAAGACTGGCGACAACGAGCTGGGGATTCTTGTCACAGACATGATTTACTCCACGAAAAAGATGATAGGCACCAACCCAACAAAGGTGTTTACCGAAGCACAGGGCATGATTAACTCGGTGTTCAAGGATGTCGTGAAGAAGAAATCAATGCTCATCATAAAGATGCGCGGAAGCTACAATGGACCCTACTACACGTTCTGCTCACCAAACGCAGGTACTACGTACAACGGACACAGACCTTATTACATCATCGTGGTCGGCAACAACGACAACATAGCAAGGCTGACAAAGGACCCAGAATATGGCTCTTTTGCCAAGTTCGAGTCACTGCCTGGCTACCAAGCGATGTATATGTTTAACACGTCTGACGAATATCGACCCTACTACTCGCTGCTGCTCCGCAACACCAACATACGCGGACGGTTCCAACCAGAGCACGGACAGCCGAAGGCCATCACCCGCATAAAAGGAATGAAGGCCGACTCCAACTCTGGCGATATGCGTATGGTGCTGGCTGTAGACCTTAACGGCATGCTCATTGCCAAAGACTATGCCACCGATATAAGCAACTACCGCGTGATAGCAGACTCGCCTGTAAAGTTATTGAAAATCATGCCTATAAACAAGGAGGACATAACACCTGCCGAAAAGAAGTACATCGGCTCTGCTACACACCTCTTTGTGCTTGAAGCAAAAGACATAAGCCACAAACAGGAGGTAGAGATAAGGCTGCAAAACAGGCTGCCTGCATGGGTGGCAGAATCGTCGAGCGACAACGACCGCGACACTGACGCGCCGAGATTTGCAGACACGACGTTCGGACTGCGCTATCTGCTCCAGGGCATCTACGACTCGTATGAGCGCAACTCTAACGGTGAGCCATACTATTTCAGCATGAAACTCAGTTTCGACGACTAATGACAAGACGCACGACTTGACCAGTATAGCAGTGCAAAGCTACGGACCGCGTCAAGCGTGCGACCATAATAAGAATAAAAACAGACAACAGAAGACATAGCAAAATGAAAAACAGTATTCTTCTCGCAATCGGACTTATCGTGACAGCAGCAGCAATTGCTCTGTCCGACACTCTGTTCGAGGCGTTGTATTTCGACAACGAGTTCTCTAATGAGATGTATAATAGCCATTTGTACTTCACAAACATACTGATTGTCGCCATCACCGCATGGGGACTGGCGGCTATCTATTATTACATCATCAACTCAGTGAGCTTCTCGCGTTGGTACCACTGGCTCATGGTATTGGCAGCAGCAGTTGTAATCTGCCCTATCGCAAGCTATTTTCACATCACAGGCACAATGGAAGAAATGCAGCTTAACTTTGAACATCAGGCGTTCCATTTTGTTCTCACAGAGGCATTTGTTGAGGCGGCAATGTTTGTCATAGCCTCTTTCTCTATAAGATGGTGGAGTTCGAATTGCAGACACACGCCGTTCCCGGAATGACACCCCCAGAGGCTGGGAGACTGGCTTTCACCACAACAATAAGAATCATACAAAAGCACAACCATTCATAAAAAATAGAACACAGTGAGACTATTTCTTTTTCTGGTAGGCGGTACTGGCTCAAGAGTTTTGCGACCGCTGATAATGCAACTGGCAGCAGGCGTACTTCCTACTGACGACAACGGAAACAAGACGCCGCTGGAACTTGTGCCTATAATCATAGACCCGCACAAGGCGAACGAAGACCTCAAACGCACCGAAAACCTGTTACGCAACTACCGTCAGCTGCATAACAGCATATATGGCGATAAGGTAGACGTCTGCGACGGGTTCTTCGCAGCCAAGATTTCAACACTCAGCGACATCACTGCAAACACACAAGACATACCCGACACGTTCCTGTTCAATCTTGGAAGCGTAGACTCTAAGAGATTTGCGGAGTTTATCGGCTTCAACACTCTCGACTCTGCAAACCAGGCTCTGTGCTCAATGATGTTTTCAAAATATCAACTCGACACAAAGATGGACATCGGATTTGTAGGCAGTCCCAATATCGGCAGCGTAGCCATAAACCAATTCAAGGACAGCAACGAGTTCAAGCAGTTCTCTAATGTGTTTCAAAAGACTGACCGCATATTTATCGTCAGCTCCATTTTTGGCGGCACGGGAGCAGCGGGCTACCCCATCATCGTGAAGAACATACGTAACGCCGATAACAACACCGCCGTCAACAACCGCGGCGACTTGCGCAATGCAAAGATTGGTGCGCTCACAGTCTTGCCATACTTCAATATACAACAAGACGAGAACAGCCCCATCTCACGCGCCGACTTCATATCAAAGACAAAGTCGGCACTGTTCTATTATCATGACAACCTCACTGGAATAAAGAAAGACGGGAAAGACACGGGGCTGTCGAAGTTAAACGCATGCTACTATCTCGGAGACGAGATGGGGTCGATGCCGTATTTCAACGACCCTGGCGGCAACGGCCAACGCAACGACGCACACATTGTGGAGTTTGTCGGAGCACTGGCAATACTTGACTTCTTGCAGACCTCGGACGACAAACTACAGACTGTCGACGGCGTGGCAGTAAACCCGATTTTCAAAGAGTATGGGTTGGCAAACGACAAGACTCAGCTAAGTTTGAGAGACCTTGGACTGCAAAGTAGGATGATGATTGACAAGCCGATGGTCAAGTTTCACTTGGCTTACATGTACCTTACAAACCAGTTAAGGAACGACATAGGAAGAGGATATACTGAAGACAAGCCTGAAATCACGCAGTCTTTCCTTACCTCTACCTTCTACACTACGCTGACATCGGGATTTTATATAGGCTACCGCCAATGGCTGAAAGAACTGAAAGGCAACATGCGCAGCTTCGTACCGTTTAACCTCGACACCGACAAGCTGAAGGAATGTATTACTGATGTGCAACCAAAAAGCGGATTCTTGAAGTCGGCAATCGACTATAAGACGATATTGTCAGCTATGAACTCTGCCTCGCAAAAGGCGATGAAGACGTCACGATTTGAGTCTGGAAACGTCGCCAGTAAGCTATTGTCGCTGCTCAACGAGACTTTGGACAAAATAGTAGACGACAAATTCAACGGTATCGTATAAGCCGATAAAAAGACAAAACCTATGAGCAAGATATTATCATACAATAACAAGACCACTGGCGAGGGGTGGATAGACCTTAACGGCCAATACTCCGCCGACGAGATAGAGATGATTGCCGACCCGAATGGCGGACTGTCACAGACTCCGCGTACAGCTATCCCAAGTCCGTTTGCACAAATGGATTTGGTAAAGAACGCGTTCCAGCGACTGTCACTGCATCACAACCTCCAGGGCGAAATCATGGACGAAAAGCTTGTCGCCAATGCCCTTGACATAGCACAGCTGATGTTCAACTTCGACGAGTTGAGCCAAAAACTGCATATCGTGGAATGGAACAAGGACGCGGAACTGAAGCTCCTCAAACAGAACATGCAGCACAAACTGCTCGGCGAGACGCTGGAAATGTATCTTGAGCAGGACAAAGAGGCGTTCAACTTCGACAAGATGGACAAGATGTTCTTTATTGTCTATGGCAACCAAGTCATAGGTGCGACCTCCCCTGTCACGCTGTTCTTCGCTACGCCTAATGCTGAGAAAGACACGTTTGACATACCAGTGGAACAGAATGTGAAGCTGTTTGACCTTTGGCGTCCGCTGTATATGCGTGAGCCGCGCTTTGTAAAGTACATCTATGCACTCTTTACCGCTTACCCGCAACTGAAGCAATGGTGCGGCGAAGTGAACAACTACATCATTCGATGTATGGACTTTCTGCCTGCGGAACTCCACAGTCAAATCATCGATGAGATTGGCAACCCGGTGGCATTAGACTACGACAACGTAGAGAAAGCACGCAACTTCTTGTACGCTAACTACAAACAGATGGACAACGGGATAGAAGTCCTGGGATTTCCGCTATATAGCGTCAAGCAGCAAGATATATACGAGGCAATACAAAGCAGCGATTTTAAAATTACACCAACACGCAACGACTGTGGCGAACGGCTCCCATTGGTGCTGCAAAACCGTCTGAACGCACCAGCATCTGACCCATTCCGCTATGTCATAGGCAACTGGGACGACGCTACTGTCATAGAACCGAAAGACTGGGCAGCAGACCCCGAGCAGCGCATCTTACCCTCTACAAGCCATCAGTACCCCTGGCTCACAGACAACGACTTCCTACAGCCGAGCCTGATAAAGCTTGACTTCACGATGAACCGCGACTGCTTCTTTGACGGCAGGCTGTCTGCGACATCAGCAAACAACGACGCAAAGGACTTCTTATTGCCCATAAAACCGCTGTTCTTCAAGTATTTCAACACGTGTGACCTATGGGGAACCATCGGCGGGAAGCCCGTATTTGAAATGCAACGCAACAGCGTCGGACAGTCAGAAAGCGTGAAAGTGACGCTGCGCATACCCGTTCAAAAGCAAGGACGCTACATCACGCTGACACGAACTTATGTTGAATCGAGCAACGGCAATATGTCTTTTGACCCCAAGACAAATCTTGGGCGATTCATAACTGTGCCGTTTGCCATGACAATATTCCCGTTTGTAAGATGCGCGGAGGCCAATCACTACAACGTGCAGCTTATCGACCGTGCCCTCGGACAAATGGAACATTGCAGCGTGTCGCTTGAATTCATGCACGATGGGTTCTGCAACAAGCTGGACGAACAGCTCGTATGCTGTCGCGAACGCAGCATAAAGGCAGAAAAACGAGTAGGCTCTTACTATTACAGAGTGGGCGATTCGTTTGATAACATGCGTGTAAACATCTCCGACAATAATGGTAACAGCATCGTGCAAGGCATCTTGTGCCCACAATGGGGACACTACGTGCCAGGACACGAAGACTACACTTTCGCCGTGGACTTCGGCACTACAAACACACATGTGGAGTTTATGCACGGCACTGCCCTACCCGAACCCCTGACAATTGACACCGCATCACGCGACCGTTTCACCGCAACGCTCTACAATGGAGACAACATGCTCTACGACGCAATAATGAAACAGGAGTTCTTACCTAAAGAAATCGGTACCGACTACAGTTTTCCACTTCGCACAGTACTGTCGGAAAGCGAGCGCATGGACGCATGCAACATTGACGAGAT
>Ga0129313_1001425_pt1 | contig 15122 bp, 11 predicted proteins | sample O1105metagenome_FD_94436 | JGI IMG/M metagenome (GOLD analysis project Ga0129313, IMG submission 94436) | Orangutan group fecal microbial communities from fecal samples from Wisconsin, USA - O1105 metagenome | ecosystem: Host-associated > Mammals > Digestive system > Large intestine > Fecal... | reverse complement strand
GATCCTGAATCGGCAGGTCTACACGCACATTGTTCAGTGCTGACAGGCACATTCCTTCCAGAATTTCATATCCGTGATATGCTGTATCAATGTTGCAGCTGTGAACTTTTGAATCATCCTCCATCCACTCTGCAAACTCTGTATAGTAAGGTGTCTGAATCGGAATCTGCTGATGATTTCTCCAGCCTGGATCCTTTCCTTCTATCAGACGACCATTTGTAGCCTTTGTGCATGCTCCCCAGAACCCGTCTGTCTCAGCATATACATAACCTTCTTTACCATAAACAGTCAGACGATTATCACTGCTTCCATACTCCGGTGGGTTGTGAGCCTCTGCAAGATATCCACACTCTACATAAGCATGTACTCCATTTTCCAGTTCCATAGTACCAAGCAGGTAATCTGGTGCCGGATGGTTATCATCCAGACAAATCGGACCGTGTACATGTCCACATACCCATTTTGCACGATGTCCGCCATTCGCCCAGAGAATATAGTCTACATAGTGTGTTCCAAGCTGGCTGAACCAGGCCTGACACTCTACATGTATTTTTGTGATCTCGCCAATTTCGCCGTCCTCAATACGTTTCTTTAGTGTCTGCATCTGGGACAGATATTTCTGCTGATGACAAACAACTGCTTTGATTCCGTTATCATGGCACAACTTTACAATTTTCTTTGCCTCCTGAAGACTCTCAGCCATCGGTTTTTCAAAGGAAATTCCTTTTACACCGTATTTTACTGCCAGTTGAATGACAGAAAGCCGGAGATCTGGATATGTAACAAACACAAATATTTCCGGTCTTGTCTCCTTTAACATCTCTTCTGCATCCGTAAAAAGTGGTACATCATCCAGATGGTATTCCTCTGCAACTGCTTTCATCTTAGGCTCATCAATATCACAAAGACCTACTACTTTATAATAATCTGGATTTTTCCAGAAGCCCGTGAAGATGAATCTTACCACGGACTCCGAGACCCATTACCGCAACTGTATGCATACTCATAGTCTCTTTTCCTCCTGAGAAAAAACTTTTTTGTATCTTTACTGAAATATCTCTTCTTCCAGCAAAGTCTGCTTCTGTCTGATTGCTTACCTGTGAATCTGCCGGCACATATATTTTCCGTCCTCAGCAACAACCCCGTCACTGTCTGTCTCTGCACGCGGGCTTTCATCTTCCACCATAATCCAGCCAAGGTATCCTGTCTCTGCCAGATATTTGATAATTGCAGGATAGTCAATCTTTCCTTCTCCCATAACAGCCCATTCATTCTGAGCAATACGGTCTTTAAAATGTACGTGGCGGATCAGATCTCTGTGTGCTTTCATCTGTTCAATTGCACTCATACCACCATTCTCAATATGTCCTACGTCCGGAGCCCAGCCAATAGCAGTCGGCTGAATCAACTCAAACATGGCTTCATAATCTTCTTCTGTACGAAACAACGAATTCTTTGCACTGTTCGGATGGAAACAACATACGATTCCTGCCTCTGCTGCCTTAGCCGCTACAGATGCCATGCAGTTGATCAGACATTTTCTTCTTTCTGCCAATGCTTCACCTTCTCCTCTAGGTACATTTCCTGCATGATGACTCAGCATAATCTTGGCATTTGGAAAATGTTTCACGAATTCAATTGCTTCACGGCTTAACGCTGCTTCTTCCACATTCTCCTCCATGCCATTCCAATCCTGATGAAGAACAAGTGCCGCAAATTCCATGTTATATTTCTCAAGCTGTTTTTTCACACCTTCCGGGTCATGGAACCATGTTCCAAGCATGTCGATTTCGCACTCAATGCTCTGAAATCCTGCCTCTGCTGCCACTTTAAGCATTCTCGGCAACTGACCAAAATGCTTTCCCATCTTCCATGGATAGGACTGACAGCCAAATTTTAAATTGTACACTTCTTCCGACCTCCTTTATAATTTTCTATAAATGTCCGCATCAAACTCATTGTATAAAATACCGATAAATGCATAAATATTCTTATTTATTGCAAAATTGTCTGGATTTTTTTACAAAAAAGGCTCTCAACACATAATCTCGCATAATTATGTCGTAGAGAGCCTGTTTTATTGTCGCGATGCAGCTAATGCATTACGTAAGATACTATACTAAAGCTTTGATAGCAGCAATCTGATCTTCATTCAGATCTAAGATATCGCTGTTGTCCATGGATGTGTTGGAGTCCTCAATCAGAATCATCTTTGTATCCTTGCATGTTACTGTGTTATGCCACAGTGTAGCTGGGATATTGTAAACCTTGTTTGGCTCCATCTTAACTGCCTTGATATCAAGACCGCCTTCTACTTCATTTGCATAGATCAGTGTGCAAGATCCGGCAACAAGTACGAAAAGCTCATCAGTCTTGTTGTGACGCTCCAGATTGTTGATTCCTGTGATGTCGTTAGCTGGTTTCCAGTTTTTGATACCAACTGTCCATTTCTCGTTCTCGAATACTCTCTGCATTCCTTCCCCGTCAAATGAATAATTTAAAATTTCCATGATTCTTATCTCCCTTTTATATAATAAAATGAATTTAATCAGATTCTTATGCTAATGTTGCTTTGCATTTTTCAACGATGTTCTCAGCTGTAAGTCCATAAGCTGCAAACAGTTCAGCTGGTTTACCGGATTTTCCGAATTTATCCTGGATACCAACTCTTTCGAATTTAGCTCCGGCATGTCCTGCAAGAACTTCTGCTACAGCAGATCCAAGTCCACCGATCACAGAATGCTCCTCAGCTGTTACGATACCTTTGCACTTCTCGTTCATAGCAAGGATTGTCTCAGCATCGATAGGTTTTACTGTGTGCATATTAACAACTGCTGCAGAAATTCCTTCTGCCTCAAGCATCTCAGCTGCTTTTAATGCGATTGGTACCATAAGTCCCATTGTGATGATGCAAACATCGTTACCATCTTTTAAGATGTTAGCTTTTCCCGGGATAAATGGTGTATCCTCTGTTGTGATATCCTCACAAACAGGTCTTGCAACACGGATGTAAACTGGTCCGTCAATCTCTGCTGCTGCAAATACAGCTTTCTCCATCTCTGTAGGATCACATGGTACAAATACCGTCATGTTCGGCATCTCTCTCATAAGGGCAATGTCCTCGATAGACTGATGACTTCCTCCGTCCTCTCCTACTGAAAGTCCGGAATGAGATAATCCAAATTTAACATTTGTGTTTGTGTATGCAATAGAGTTACGAATGATCTCATAAGCTCTTCCTGATCCGAAAAGAGCAAATGTGCTTGCAAATGGAATGTATCCTGTATGAGCAAATCCAGCTGCCATACCCATCATATTACACTCTGCAATTCCTGCGTTAAAGAAACGATCTGGAAATGCCTCAGCAAATGTAGCTGACATTGTTGCATGTGCAAGGTCTGCATCTAATGCAACGATCTTATCGTTCTTCTGTCCTAATTTAACTAATGCTTCTCCATAAGCAACTCTTAATGATTTTCCCATCTTCTTACGCCTCCAATTCTTTCATAGCTGTCTCGAACTCTTCTGGTTTCAACGGTCTTCCGTGCCATCCTACCTGATTCTCCATGAAGGATACACCTTTACCTTTGATTGTGTGGCAGCAAATGAATTTTGGCTTACCAGATACTGGAGCCTCAATTGCTTTGTCAATTTCTTCGATGTTATGTCCATCTACTTCAAAGCATTCGAAACCGAAGGCTTTAAACTTCTCAACGATGTTTCCAAGTCCCATAACCTGATCGTTAGTTCCATCAATCTGAAGTCCGTTATAGTCAAGTAAAACGCAAAGGTTATCAAGTTTGTAATGAGCTGCTGCCATAGCTGCCTCCCATACAATACCTTCCTGACACTCGCCATCACCAACTACTGCATATACTTTGTAGTCAGCTTTTGCATGCTTAGCTGCAAGAGCAAGTCCTGTTGCCAGAGACATTCCCTGTCCAAGAGATCCTGTGTTCATATCAACACCTGGAGTCTTGTTGCAGTCCGGATGTCCCTGAAGATGGCTGTCAATCTGACGAAGGTGTGCCAGATCCTCTTTCGGGAAATATCCCAGATCTGCCAGGATTGCATATAATGTAGGGCAAGCATGTCCCTTACTTAATACGAGACGGTCTCTGTCTGCTTTCTTAGGATCCTTAGGATCAAGATTCTTCATCTCATCATAGTAGAGAGCCATAAGAATCTCAACACATGATAATGATCCGCCCGGATGACCTGACTGGCAGGCAAATAAACTCTTCAATATCTCTTGGCGCAATTCCTTTGCTTTTTTCTCGTAATTCATTTTTCTTCCTCCTTATATTAACCTTTAACAGCTCCTGCTGTTAATCCCTCAACTAATCTCTTCTGTGCAAAGAAGAACATGATACATACTGGAATGATTGTAATAATTCCACCTGCTGTTAACAGACCCCAGTCAACTCCAAGCTGACCGATCAGACTCTTCAGTGCTACAGGTATTGTTCTTGTCGCATTGTTCGTAAACATTACCGCAAATGTATACTCGTTCCATGATGTCATGAAGATATATACACCGGTGGCAACAAGGCAAGGACCTAATATAGGTAAAATGATCTTGAAAAATGCCATCCTTCTATTACATCCATCAACCAATGCTGCTTCTTCAAGTGATAGTGGCAAGTCGTTAAAAAATCCATTCAGCAACCATACAGAAAATGGAAGTGTGAACGTTGTATATGCGAGTACAAGAGCCCATGGAGTATAAAGTAACCCCAGATTTCTCATTATAGAGTATAATGGGATTAAAAGCAATACCGTAGGGAACATATTATTGCTTAAAAACAATGCCATCATCGCTCTACGTCCTGCAAATCTGTATCTTGAAAACGCATATGATGCTAATGTTGATGCTGTCAGAGAAACAACTGTTGTTACTGCCGCAACAATAAAGCTATTCTTCATGGCAGCCAGGAAATTTACTGTTGTAGTAAACAGTTTCGTGTAGTTCTCCCATTGAACTTGTCTTGGCCAGTATGTAACTGCTCCGTATAACTCTGTGTCCGGTTTTATAGATGTAATAAATGTCCAATAAAACGGGAACAGGATGAAAAGTAATATTACGATCAGTGGAAGATATAATGTTAAAAATCTCTTTAAGAATGATTCCCTCTTCATACTACTTATCCTCCTCTCCAAATGTAAAGATCAAATACGGAACTGCAACCAGGCAAAGTACAAGTGCAAGCAAGATTGCCATTGCTGATGAGTATCCTAAGTTCAATGCCTGAGCTTTATTAAACACATATACACTCAGTGTCTGTGTTGCATAAGCCGGTCCACCTTCCGTCATGTTGAAGATAACATCGACTGAGTTTGCAACCCAGATAATTCTCAGAAGTCCTGTGATAAAGATTGTATTCTTAATACTTGGAATTGTAATCTTAAATAACTTCTGGAATCCTGTCGCGCCATCCATGTCGGCTGCTTCATAAAGTTCTCCTGGAATTCCCTGCAGTCCTGCAAGAATCATCAGTGCAAAGAATGGAATTCCCTGCCAGATAATCGTTACTACAACTGCCGGAAATGCTGTATTCGCCTGTGCTAAAAATGGTATGCTCTTATTAATTATGTGTAATTTCTGAAGAATGTCATTGAGTACACCATAGTTACCGTCATACATCCATCTCCACATAAGACCGATCAAAATACCAGGTGTGACCCATGGAATCAAGCTGACTGCACGGACAACACCGCGGCCTCTGAACTTCTTGTTAAGAAGCAACGCCAGTATAAAACCAAATACAAACTGAAATCCAACGCCAAATACCACCCAGAGAATCGTCTTCCAAAGTGCTTTCCAGAACAGCTCATCTTTAAATGCCGCGATGTAATTTGCAAGTCCAACAAACGCAATGTCATTCGGTCTTCTCAAATCATAACTCTGGAAACTCATTCCAATCGCATTAACAACCGGAATGAATACTACGCACAAAATGATAATCAGAGCAGGTGCTACCAATAAATATGGATAGATACTTTTCTTTTTTACCATCGTGTTCTTTCCCTTTCAATCAGACTGCCCTGCCAGTTGCCTGACAAGGCAGTTTCATAAATCAATTATTATCTAGTTGTTACAAAATCTAGTTCTACTCGTTAAGAGCTTTGTCCAGCTTATCCATACACTCTTTAGCTGTAATCTCGCCTGTCAGAGCCTGAGAAATTGTTGCTGGCCAATTACTGATCCACTCAGTTGTTGTATCTTTTACCGGAACTGTACCCGCGATATCGACACCTTCCATAGATACTTTCATGAATTTGTCATTCTGGAAGTAATCTTTCTGCTGAACAGTCTGGCTTACTGGAACCTGTCCTGTTCCTTCACACCACATTTCCTGTCCTTCTTCTGTTGCAAGATATTTCATCCACTCAAATGCTGCTGCTTTGTTCTCGCAAGAATCGAACATTACAGTCTCTGTATCTCCCATGGATGTCCACTGTCCTTTTCCTTTCGGAATAATGAATGCATCAACATCATCACCAAGTTCTTCTACCATACCTTTAGAAGATCCGATATGATGTATGAACATAGCTGTCTTTCCAGACTTAAAGTTAGCAACTGTCTCGTTGAATCCATCGTTCGTAGCTGACTCTGGAACATATCCGTTCTTATACAAATCGATGAAGTCCTGCATACCCTGTACAGATGCATCAGATGTCAGATCATCAAAGCTTCCGCCTTCACCATAGATGAAGCTTCCCCATGGCTCCTGTCCACCGGAAGCACCACGCATACCAAATCCGTATACGTCTGTCTTTCCATCACCATCTGTATCCATTGTACATTTCTTAATGTCCTCAAGGAACTCATCGTATGTCTTAGGTGTCTCTGTGATACCAGCCTCTTTGAAGATTGATGGTCTGTAGTATACATAGAGTACCTGAATGTTCCATGGCATCAGATAAAGTGAATCGTCAGATCCGCCTGCCTTTTTCATTACGTCGTAGATGTTGTCAGAAATGTCATCTTTCTTATCCCATGCATCAACATAAGGTGTTAAGTCTGCAAGCAGGTTGTTGTTTGTGAACATCGGTGTTGCGGAAAGCTTAAAGGTTGCTACATCCGGTGCTCCACCACCCATAGCTGCGTTGAACAGTGTGTTGGAATATCCTCCACCATCCCAAGGAACTTCTTCACCTTCAACAGTGATTCCGTACTTATTCTCCTCGTTGAACTTCTTGATGATGTCCTGCATCAGGGAAGAATAATCTGTGTTATCTGCCCAATACTGGAACTTGATTGTGCACTCTTTGATATCATCGGTTGACTGAGCTTCTTCTTTTTTGTCTGAGCTTCCGCTATTGGATTTAGATCCGCAAGCTGTCATTCCGAGTACCATAGCTGCTGTCAGTAATACTGCTAATAACCTCTTTTTCATTGCTTGTCCTCACTTTCTATATTTTGTTGTAACTAGGATCTCTGACTGATAACCTGTGCTTTCCTGATCCTCTGTTTCAGCCATCTTCCTAACGCAACGAAGAACTTTTCGAACTGAAATGCCTTGCGAATTGTAAACGCTTACATTTTAATTTTTAAAAAAATCGTAAGGCATTTACCGTCCTTGTAAGCTCTTACATTTGATAGTTCAATTATATCCTTTTGACACTTTCCCGTCAATAAAAGAAAGTACCAAAATAGGAAAAGCTCTTTTGTTACATTTCACCAAGAGTACATTGTATACTCCTACACTTCCTCACGAGTTTCACAAAAAGCACGCATAGAACTGACCACCATTCGATAAATAAAATCTGCTGCGAACTCTGGTGTACAGGACTTTTTATCGGCAAGCCAGGTCTTTACAAATCCAAGACAGCCATTCAGGCAATATGCATAAAAGTAATCCATCTGATCACTTTTTTCTGGAAACATCTGCTCTAACACTTTCCTGCTGTTTCTTGCCAGAATAACTTCCACTTTCTGAATAAATCGCATATCTCCGTAAGGTCCGACCAAAGCAGAAACAATCTCTCGATTGTTGTCTAACACTTGAAATATGTCCTGAAGAAAATAAAATCCATTATCCTCTCGCTTTTCAATTGGATGCTCTCTGATTGCACGTTCCATCTCCTCTGCCAGATCATTCTCAATCTCATACAACAGCCCTGATATATCTGGATAATGCAAATAAAAAGTAGATCTGTTAATATCTACCTGATCTACCAATTCTTTTACTGTAATCTCACCTACACTTTTCTCCTTCATAAGCATGGCGAGCCCATTTCTAAGCTGGGTCTTTGTCTTGCGGACCCGACGGTCTGTCTTCTTCTGCATATGTTTCCTGCTCTTTCTTTCATTATAATGTTAAATTTTTATAACATATTGATATAATGCAACATTTTTAATATTTTCTGTCTATTAATCAGCACTTTTTAACCTTTTAACGGTTGTAAATCACTTTCTTCCTTAATATAATACTTTTTGATAAGATAATCAACATCGTATCTATTACTAGAAAAATATTTACACAAAAGGAGCATTTTACTTATGAGGAACGCATTTCGGATTTTCCGCCGGGACATGAAACGTCTGCTTCGCAGTCCTGCTGCCGTGCTGGTCATGATCGGCGTATGTATTATCCCCTCTCTGTATGCCTGGTTCAATATTGCAGCCAATATTGACCCATACAGCAACACCTCCGGCATTAAAGTAGCCGTTGCCAATAACGACAAAGATGCAACAAGCAATGATCTTACAATCAATGCCGGGAATGAAATTATTAAAAATTTAAAAGAAAATGATCAACTCGGATGGACTTTTACGGATGAAGAAAATGCTGTTGAAGGAGTCAAATCCGGAAAATATTACGCGGCAATCGTAATTCCGGAAGATTTTAGCAGTTCTCTTCTTAGTATCCTCTCCGGCAAGATGGAGACTCCGAAACTGGATTATTATCTTAATGAAAAAATCAATGCAATTGCACCAAAAATCACAGACAGTGGTGCCAGCACAATCCAGCTTCAAATCAACAATACCTTTTCATCCATTGCATCTGAATCGGTTTCAAGTGTATTAAAGCAGTCTGTTACTGACCTGGCCGGTACTATCGATACTGTCAATTCTGATCTCGTGTCAATGCTTGACAAAGTAAATGATAATATTGCCGAGTACCAAAAGATTCTGGATTCCTTCAATTCCAGTGTCGGTGGTACACAGACTTTAATCGATAACGCAAAAAGTGCCACATCTGCTTTAGGCGACGCAGCAACTTCCGGTGCAAATGCACTTTCCGATGCAGACAGCGTATTAAAGGAGACACGAACAGCTACCGGAGACTTCACTTCCGCATTATCCCAGTCTATTTCAAATGGTCTGAGTATTATTGAACAGGCTTATGGCCAGGCTTCTGAAGGATTCGGCAAGCTGTCTGGCCAGGCTTCTGATATTAATCAGAAAGTGGGAAATGCTTTGAATAATGCCCAGGAAGTCAATACCAAAAACGGTGAAATTATTGCAACACTGCAACAGCTTGCTTCACAATTACCGGCACAGTCCGATACAATCAACTCTGCTCTCGCAAAACTTTCTGAGCAGAACCAGAGCAATCAACAGTTGATCAGCAGCCTGACTGCCGGAAACGATGGTATTAGCAACGCACTTTCCACAACAACCAATACACTTTCACAGTTGGAAACAATCAACAAAGCAAACTTAAGTGGTATTCAGAGTCTTCGCACTTCTCTCGATGAAAATGTATTTTCACAGTTGAATCAGACTATGGATATTTTTTCCAGTCTGATAGGTGAACTGAACGGAATACTGAACGGTGTACCTGCTACCACTGAGCAGTTAAACAGTATTCTGACACAGCTTGGCACAAGCCTCACAGAACTGAACAACGTACTGAATGGAACACAGTCCTCTCTGAATGCCGTAATCAACCGACTGGACAACGTCCGTACCGACATCAATGCGATTACAAGTTCTGAGACATTCCAGAAGCTTACCTCTTTGGAAGGCATTGATTCCGATACGATTGCTGAATTCGTATCATCTCCGGTAAATGTGGATACAGAAACTTACTATTCTGTTAAAAACTACGGTTCTTCCATGACACCATTCTATTCGAACCTGGCAATCTGGGTTGGCGGAATCGTCCTGATTGCTATCTTCAAAATGGAAGTGGACCGTGACAGATCCATGCGTTCTTACAGTGCCACAAATATGTATTTTGGGCGCTGGCTTTTATACATGCTGCTAGGTCTTGTCCAGGGACTGATCGTATGTGTCGGAGATGTATTTCTTCCAGGCGTTCAGTGCCGTCACCCATTTGCGCTGGTACTGACCGGACTTGTATGCTCCTTTGTATATGTCAACATTATTTATGCTCTGTCACTGACATTTAAGCATATTGGAAAAGCGTTATGTGTAATCTTTGTCATTCTTCAGATTCCAGGATCTTCCGGAACCTATCCGATTGAAATGACACCGGTATTTTTCCAGAAAATACACCCGCTTCTTCCATTCACTTATGGAGTTGCTGCGATGCGTGAAGCAATTGCAGGCATGTATGGAAGTGTTTATATCCACAACCTTTTAATCTTGCTCTGCTACGTTCCGATTGCACTTTTAATCGGACTGGGAATAAGACCTCTTCTGGCAGGACTGAACCGCCTGTTCGACCTGAAGCTGTCTGAAACAGAATTTATGGTCTGCGAAGAACCAGATGATCAATTAAGCAGGAGCGCTCAGTTGTCTATGCTTTTAAAAGCCTCTCTTTCACAAGACGATTTACGTACACAGACCGCTGAGAAAGCTCAGAATTTTGAACAGAATTATCGGAAAATGATTCGCTATGGTTTCCTTGCGATCATTATTATTCCGTTGATCTTCCTGATACTGATGTTCAGTCTGGAATCGAAAATTGTATTTTTGGTTCTTTGGATCATATCTATCATCGCCATCGCAACATGGCTTATTATTGTAGAATTCATTCACACAAGACTCGCCGAGCAACAACAGCTGGCTGGTATGTCTTTTGATGAGATGGTGAAAAAATTCCGTGGAAAGGAGGAGGAATAATCATGAAAAATATTCTTCGCATTTTTAAGTATGATTTAAAAAAGATCCATAAAAATGTCATTGCCATGATCGTTATTATGGGAATCACTGTTATTCCGACTCTTTACGCGTGGTTCAATATCGCTGCAAGCTGGGATCCATACGGAAATACAGGAAACTTAAAAGTTGCTGTAGCAAGCTCTGATGAAGGTTATAGTGGTGAACTTCTCTCAGTAAACCTTAACCTTGGAGATCAGGTTCTTACAACTCTTAGAGGTAACTCGCAGCTTGACTGGACATTTACAAGTGCTAAGAAAGCGAAAGAAGGAGTAAAATCCGGAAAATATTATGCGGCAATCGTAATCCCAAAAGATTTCAGTAAAGACATGATGAGTATTTTCACATCCAATGTAACACATCCTGAAATCAAATATTATATCAATGAAAAGGAAAACGCAATTGCCCCGAAAGTCACCGTAAAAGGCGCAAATGCCGTACAGCAGCAAATTAATGATACATTTGTACAGACGGTATCCCAGACCGCATTAGAAGCCTTTCAGCTTGTTAATAACGTTGCTGACGAGACCGATGATCAGACAATCGCCGACAACCTCTCTGCCGCGCTGGTGCAGATTTCAACAGACTTATCCTCTGCCGCCGGAACTATACAGGCATTTTCCGATATGGCAAATTCTGCGGCAATTATGCTGAATACTACTACGGAATTCTTAAGTCAGTCCGGTTCCGGTACAAAAGCCAGTGTAAATGCTCTGGGCGTGGCTGGAAATGGTATTGATTCCCTGAATTCAGCTTTAACAGGAACAACAGATTCCATCAACCAGGCACTTTCACAGAGCGCTTCCTTCTACAGTGCGGTATCCACCTGTGTCGGAAATGCACTGGATTCCTATAATTCAGACGCACAGGCTTGTGCAAATGCACTGAATACCGTAAGTGGACGTGTGCAGAATCTGATAGATGGTTACCAGTCACTGGAAAACTCTCTGAGCCAAATTTCTGACTCTATTACTGAGCCACATTTAAAAGGTATGCTTATGCAGGCAATCGGCAATATTCAGAAAGCGAAAGCTTCTCAAGAAGCAATCCGTAATGCCATTAACGATGCAGCTACTGGTATTACTTCCGCAACTGCAAATGCAACCGAATTAAAGAACAATATTGACGGCTTGATCGCCCAGAGTAATTCTTCAATCAGTACTGTGAAAAAAGATTATGAAAACAATGTTAAGGGTAGTCTGGATGATCTGGCAAATGATCTGACTAGCACAGGCAGCTCTATTACTTCACTGCTTGGACAGTTAGATAACAGTCTGAAAGACATTTCCGGGGTGACAGGCTCTGCAGCCGGAAATCTCACAGAGGTACAGAAAGCTTTATCAGATTCCGCTTCTCTTTTAAATGAAGCATCCGGTAAAATGTCTAATGCAGCAACTGCAATGCTATCTTCCGATGACAACGGCATTCAATTACTGACCAGCCTTCTCTCTGAGGATCCGGAGGCAATTGGTTCATTCCTTGCATCACCGGTCAAGCTTAATGAAACACATATTTACCCTATCGAGAACTATGGATCTGCTATGGCTCCATTCTACTCAACACTCGCGATTTGGGTCGGCGCAGTTGTAATGGCTGCCATGTTAAAAGTAAATGTTTCAGACAACTTAAAGCACAAATTGAATAATCCGAAAGAACACCAGTTATATATTGGACGCATTCTTCTTCTCCTTTGTATAGGATTTTTACAGAGCGCATTGATCTGTCTTGGCGATCTTTATTTCCTGGGCATCCAATGTGAACATCCTGTATTATTTGTACTGGCAGGATGCTTTAGCAGTCTTGTATATGTAAACATTATTTACGCTTTGACTGTTTCCTTTGGAGATATCGGTAAAGCAATCGCAGTTGTGCTGATGGTCATGCAGGTAGCCGGAAGCGGTGGAACTTTCCCAATCCAGTGTGCGCCGGAATTTTTCCGGAAAGTATATCCTTTACTTCCATTTGTTCACAGCATGAATGCAATGCGTGAATGTATCGCCGGTTTCTATGGCATGAACTACTGGATTGAACTTGGAAAACTGGCACTCTTCCTGATTCCGGCATTGTTACTCGGTCTGATTCTCAGGAAACCAGTCATCAAGTTAAATGATGCATTTACAGAAAAATTGGAAAGTACACACCTGATTTAAAATACACAAAATACTCCAGTAAATTCGTTTCGAAATGCACATAAGGCATTTATAGATAGAAAAACCCCTCTGAAATATTTCATCTTAAAGATGGATATATTCCAGAGGGATTTCTTTATCTTACATCTGATACGTCCTTTTCGAGTTTATTTATTTTCCGATCATATGTATAAATTCCATTAATCTCATCTTCGATATCACTCCACTGCGTATAAACACAGCCACACAGCCCTTCCTCTTTTAAATGTATCACCTTATCCTCAAGTTGTTCATATGCCTTTTTGTACTTTGAAACAGTCTTATAACTTCCATAACCATATTTTTTCTCCGATGCTACGTGTCCTTCCACTCCAAATGTAAAACCACCATATTCGCTTAATACCGCTGCACGGATTTTTTCCGGTTTTACTTTTAATGGAAAGAAATAGTTATGTACACTCTGAAAATCTCCCGTTCCCTGATCAAACCAGCCGCTTGCTGAATCAATCATACTCCCAGGATCCAGGTTTCTTACCATATCTGTAATTTTCTTCGTTTCAAATTGTCCCCAGCCTTCATTGAAAATTACCCAGGTACATATACTCGGATGGTTCTTTAGCAACTTAATAGTTTCTTTCACTTCACGAACAAATTCATTTCTTCCGTCTTGATTCTGACGAGACAGAAGTCTGGAATGATTGTCTTTCATTGTTAATCCCGGCCATGACATCACATTTGCAAGATATGTTACAAACCAATGATGATACCTTTCACCACCATTGACCATGTCCTGCCATACAATCATGCCTAAACGGTCACAATGATAATACCATCGCTCCGGTTCAATCTTAATATGTTTTCTTACCATATTAAATCCCATTCGCTTCATTTCGCGAATATCAAAGATTAATGCTTCATCTGAAGGTCCCGTATACAAACCGTCTGGCCAATACCCTTGATCTAATACACCTTTTTGAAAATGTTCCTTTCCATTTAAATACATACGCGGAATATTATGTCTATCATTCTTTATCTCGAATCTTCGTATTGCAAAATAACTTTCTACTTCATCTACACATACATTTCCAGGTCTGTATCCTTGCATCGTGACATGCATATAATAAAGATATGGCTTCTCACAATTCCAGCATTTCGGATTTGGTATCTCCATTTCAATCCATGAATTCGTCTTACCTTGTACTGTCATCATTACTTCCGGCAGCCTCTGTAAAAATGATTCTGTTTCCGTCAAATTGCTTCCAGAATCTGAATAAATCTCAGGAAAACGAATCTCAATTTCCACTGGAATTTTTTCATTAATTTTGTTGGATTCGACATATATTTCTATTTTTACAGTCTCTAAACAGCCTTCTGATCTTTTTTTCTCAACATATTTCTTAATCCTTGTATCTATATGTTTTACCCATTTGTCTGATACTTCCTCCAGCCAAACACTCTGCCAGATTCCACTCTGGGCCATATAAAACATCCCGCCACTCTCCAGCTTTTGCTTCCCTCTGGCATGATAAGAAGTGTCAGAATCGTCCTGAACCATAACAACAAGCTCATTCTTCCCCTCACATATATAGTCTGTAATATCAGCAGAAAATGGAAGGTATCCTCCTATGTGCTCTGTCACCAGGGTATCATTCACAAAAACTTTACACATCTGATCTACCGCTCCAAAATGTAACAGCATATGCCTTCTTTCAGTCTTTCCATTCCATCTTTCGAACAAAATTTCTTTTCTATACCAAAGATACTCCTCAGGCTTCAGCTGCCTGGCTACACCTGATAGTATACATTCCGGTGAAAATGGCACTAAAATCTTACCATCATACTCTACAGGTCTTTCGCTGTTTTCCGTAAATGTATATTCCCACTCTCCATTTAATATCGTATAATCTGTATTCCTG
>Ga0129313_1001419_pt1 | contig 15177 bp, 11 predicted proteins | sample O1105metagenome_FD_94436 | JGI IMG/M metagenome (GOLD analysis project Ga0129313, IMG submission 94436) | Orangutan group fecal microbial communities from fecal samples from Wisconsin, USA - O1105 metagenome | ecosystem: Host-associated > Mammals > Digestive system > Large intestine > Fecal... | reverse complement strand
GGGCAACAAGAAATACATGAACATGAAGCACTTGGAGGCGGCTCTGGACGACGCCTCTATTGCCGGCTGACTTCACTCAGCCGAGCCTGCAAATAAATTTGCGCATAAATCTTGACGGGACCAGAGTCAGGTAGTGCATATACAAAATAATAAAGCTAAAGGCTCATCAGACATTTCGCCTGATGAGCCTTTGTAGATTTTCTGCTTGTGCCGTTTCTACGGTAGTAGTCCGGCAGTGGTACTGCCACCGTGTTCCGAGCGTACTGGCAGCTTGCCGCAATCTCGGCCTTGTTGAGTCCTAACTATGGGTCCTGAGAACCTCCCAGTATGCGCGGTTAGGCTTGCTGCTTACCTCTTTCAAAAAGCAAGGGCTAGAATAATCCAGCCCTTGCTTCTTAGTTTCACAGCACCTTTCCGGTGACCTGCAACGCCAATTCCAAATATTCACGATACTTTACTTTCTTAAAAGTTTCAATGCTCGCCGTACCGCCCAACGCCTGGAGAGGAACACATCCATAACACTCATCATCTTCAAGATTTCCCTCCCGTGCTCTAACGCTTTCATACAACGGCAAATCGAAGTACTTTTCGGCGTAAGCGCGATCATTGATATCCTCGAAGAAAAAATCCGAACCAGACTCAAGAACTTTTGTAGTCCCCCGAACAATTGAAACCATGCAGATATACTTATTCTTTTCCCACGTAAGGATATCGCCAAATGCAGTTATGGCAAAAGGAATTGCCGTTTTGGCCTGTGCATAGCCATCCGTCAAAATCGGCACTAACTTCTCCGGCATGGTAAAGCGAAGAAATCCATCTAGGCAGGTATCGTCCATTTTTTTGATTTGTAGCTGTATATTTGCGGGTAACTGCAGAATCATAATTACACCTCACTTAATTATTCCACGCTCAAATTAACATTCATTTTGATGTTGTCAATCTCTTCGTTGGAAATATTGTTTTTGTTAATATACGCTCTAACAGCAGCCTCCAGTTTACCCGCTTGACCACGCCATTGAGCACCTATCGAACTGTTCACATCGCTATCTCCCATGCCCGTCACATTATCAGGGTTACCACCGGCAATTTGATCCGGATCATGAAGGGCAGCTTGGGTTTTAAGCCACTCATCAGCAGCTTTCTCAGCTTCTTCTCTTGTCATACCCTCTTTACGAAAATCAGCTATCTTATCAGCTCTTGCCTCCTCACGGGCTCTTTGCTGTGCCGCAGTTCCTTCCTTTGTGTCTCGTCCATTTTCTTTATAGCGTTCTCGGTTTCTCAGAAAATCTCCGATCGTCAGATTGTTCAGGCCATTTTCTTGCCCTTTTACCTGCCGATCGTATTCTTTCTTGTCACAACTGTCAGGGCATCTAAATGAAATGTTTACAGGCGGCTCCATCCGCTTATCTGTTACATCCTGTTTATCCTCCCCGTCCGTTTTTACGTCATCAGTGGCAACACTTCCTGCATCACCGGCATCGACATCCACCGCATTTAGAACCAAATCTTTCAGCCGTTGATTCCCACGAATTTCCAAGCCTGTTTCATCCGTCGGCTCTATCTGACCGACATCATCAGCAGAAGCTTCCAACGCGTCCCAGCCGAATTTTCCGTTTCCTGATTCAGGCGGCAATTCCCATAAATCATTTTGGCCGCTGGTTCGTTCAACATCTCCCCAGTCAAATTTTCCAATGCCTGAGTCAGCGGGCAGGTTCCATTTGTAGCTTGCGTTGTCACTAACCTCTGGAGGGGGCGGTAACTCTATCGGTGTTCTTCTTTCAAACGCCATAATTACATCAACATCCTTCGCAATTCTAGTTTTCGATTTTCTGGTATAACATCCGGAGCCAGAGTTAGATAATAAAACAACTGCTCTTGTACAAGTTGTGCCAAATCATCTTGAACTTGCAAACTTTCTTGGATTCGAACATTGATATATTGCCTTGGATGCATCTGCTTTGTGGCAGCTTTAATTAAAGAGTTTCCCTTTACGGCAAAATACAGGATTTGTGAAAGGATCTTACGGTCAGGAATCTCCCCAGTATCCAAGGCGTTCATCAAGACACGCTTTGCGCCCGTTTCAATATTGCTCTGTCCAATCCACAACTCCGTATGCCGTTTATCTACATCTTTGAGTTGGCCTAATCCCAGCAACCATCGAAAAAAGTTGTTGTTTGCGGCAAGGGTGTTTTCCGTTTCCTCGGGTTCGTACTTATATTCTTCCCAGCCTTTATCCTCTTCCCTGAACTCTGTGACTTTGCACAGCACCGGTTCGAGCCAGTGATTTTGGTAGACTGCCGCCACACCGGTGTCTAGGCGGGAAAGCTCCACAATCTGGTTGTCATTCAGGCCGGCCGCCTTGCCCACCAATTTACGGTCAGACTCGTCCGGCAAACGCAGAATGATTTTTGTATTTGTGTTACGGATAACCGCCGCATCCAGCAAACCAGGTGCCTGATCGGCAATGATAAAGCCTTCACCATAGGTTCTCATTTCCGCAATAGCATTGGTCAGCATCTCAACCGACTTGCCCTGAAGGTTTGCGCCCTCCTGGCTTTGTTCGGTAGATGTGCGCCGCAAAAGGTTGTGAGCCTCTTCTAGCACGGTAATATGCCTTAGCCCTTTATTGGTCTTACAGTCCATTGTCCGTTGGGCCATGCGATGCTCCTGAAGCGCCAAGATCAGAATTCCCATCAGCAGTGCCTTCGTTTCCTGTGACCCCACCCGACTTAGATCAACAATTACATTCTCGTCGAACAGCTCCTCATCCTTAAGCGCATCGGCAGCACAAAGAACCTGACCATTGATGCCGTTGGTGAGTGACTCCAAGCGGGTTAACAATGCGCCCTTGTAGTCCCCCTGAGTGTCGTTGGAGAAGCCCTTACTATCCACCACCTCCGGCAGAGCGTTCATCACATCACGGAATGTCGGGAAGACCTGATTTTCCTGGCTCTTGTCATAGTAAGAAGAGGCTTGCAAGCTCCAGCCACAGTTGATATAAGCTTTTTCAATAGAAGCTTTCAGAACAGCGGGCATGGCGGCAAACATCGGCCAGCAAGCATTAAAAATCTCCACAAGACGGTCAATATGCTCCAGAACATGTGTGTCGTTTGGGAAAGCAAATGGGTTCAATCGCAGCAGCTTAGCTTTTCTAGGGTTGGTTCCGTAGACCTGCACATCCTTTCTGCCGCCAAACACATCTTTGTACTCTCCCTTGGCTGGCTCGATAACCAGAAAATGCGTTGTTTGTTTTTTTTCTTTTTCATACGGACACAAGCCATTCAGTATGGTGTATACAGCGTTAGACTTGCCCGCACCAGTGGATCCAGTAATGAAAGTGTGTGCTGTAAGACTATCCTTAAGCAGAGGGACCTTTGTGCCTTCTTCAATCACTCTCATATGGCAAATACTGCCCAAGGTAATTGCAGTTGATTCATCAATTTCGCTCTGCTTTTGCGCAGTTGATTCATCAATTTTGCTCTGCTTTTGCGTTGAATGCAAAATAACCTCTCGGCCAAATGGAGCACACTCGAAAACAGGAAGGCCGCCAACAGATTTTCTCGGAAAATTTAACGCCCTAGCCAATTCTCTTCCCGACAGAGTAGTGGTTGGAGTAACCAGCGCAGGGTACATGAGTACTGTTTCGTCGGAACTATTTTTGAGACCAAACACTGGATGTGCGATTTTCTGAACGCTCTCAAGAATCACTTTCGCTCGTTCCTTTTCTTCTTCGCCATCCCAAATATGTACCGCAGCGTCAGACATGAATGACCCTTCTCCTTGTGTCAGAGCCAAGTACATATGAGCAACATTCTGCGTCGTTTTATAATCTTCGGAGAGCACATAGGCAGCGAAGTCCCACATCCCCATCGCTTGACACTGTTCCATGCGTTTCATCTGCTGCTCAATCCGCTCCATACAATGCTTGACCTCATAATTGGTATAGGTCATGGTCTGGCTCTGATTTCCTCCGACCTGCATGGTCGTTCCCGCACTGTATCCAACTTGGCTACTAGCAGATACACTAGCAGATACACCAGCAGATACACCAGCAGATAAGCCAGCAGATAAGCCAACATTTGCATTAGACATAATAGCGGCAGATTCAGACAGTCCACTTTGTTTATTGATCTGGGCAAAGGGACTGATTGCAGTATACTGATTGTAGAGACGTTGATGTCGATCCGTTTGATTCAGTACTGGGGTAGCTATCAACACAACCGTGTAAGGTTTGATTTCACCATTTTCCTGAGGAGCAAGCCCATCTAATAGCTTTTCCATACTCTGGCTGATGAAGTCCTCTGATTTATCCGATACCAAGGTTGACACAGTTGCAACGGATTTAACTTTCTCATTGTGTTCAACCGACTCCTTCAGGAATTTTGGAACTCCATACCCGTAATCGCCCGTGCCATCTGTGTTTTCTTTGATCTCAACACCTGGGAAATTACCTTTTATTGCGGCAGACAGTCTACTATAAAAGGAGTCAACTACCGCAGGATCACACTGCTCTTCGTCTGTATTACTAACTGCCATCACCACCTGGCATCCCGACTCAAGGCGATTATAAATAAGAGCTATATTACAGTCTTCTTTGCTCAAAACCTGATAAACATTAATCAATTTATCAAGATTCTTTTCTGTTGGATCGGTCACCCATTTCGTAATATTAAAATAGCGGATACGGTTTAATTCATCCAGCCCGTTCCGAGAAGCAGAAAGAGGGCTATACAACGTCTTTAACTGGCCAAGATATGCATGATATACATCAATACCGATCGTCCTTAAATTGCGGTTGATTAAATCCTGTACCTGCTCGTCCTTCATATCTGACATCCACATCAGATACTTTTCTCTTTCTTTTTCTACCTCCTGAACTTGCCCAGGTGTCAAGGCTGCCGCTCGAGTAACTCCGTCGGTTACCTTATGTGTCGCGCTCGTCACTTTTTTTGAAAGATATTGATTTGCATTTGCAACAACACCCATATCCCATCCTCCTAATTTGCCTTACTGTCTCACTCTTTGCTCTTTTTTGTTCGACGGTCTTCTAACTTTTGGTTGATAATATCAATCAAATTATTTGCTACAAACTCAACATCTTTGAGCTGTTCCTCGGTCAACTTTTTCCACAGTTCTTCTATCGAAGAGATAAAAACGTATCCATAGAAAGCTACCATCCTTGCAACCTTTTCAGATTGGTTAAAGGAAGAGAACTTGACTTCAAACCCCTCTGTTTTCTTGGTTTCAAGCAATGCTGTCACTTTTTTTCCATATCCCATGTCAATCGGACTAATTAACCCCCAGAAAGCATTTTCGAAGTCAATGTTGCACTCTTTCTTAATCTTATTAACACTATTTTCGCTGATAACTGTATTGTACGCAGCACCAATTTTCGTGAACATATTTATAATTCGCCTATTTGCAGAGAAAACATTAGCAAGCGGAATCTTATCCCAGAATCCTTCCTTTGCTGCCTGTACATACTCATAAATAATATCCTCACATAGCTGGCGTTTTTGCGCCTCGCTAACCTTCTGAGCGGCAATAAATCCTCCTTTGATAAAGTCGGGCAGTTTCTTCAAGGTGACATTTACCAAATCATCAAGTCCAAATGCCGCAATTGGAGGTACGCCTCTCATCTTAAACTCTCTTGCACACACCTGAACAATGTCAATATCATTCATTCCCTCAGTTTCATTTATTTTTCTAATCTGAGCTTCAAATGCATTGACCTCACTCTCATCCCCAATGCACTGCGTCAAAACAATAATAAATGGAACGCCAATCGAATAAAGATTTTTGATGAACTCTAACTCCGCACTTTGATATCTATTGCTGCCGGAATTGATGCAATACCAAATCGCATGAATCCGGTCGAACTGATTCTCTAAGTCAGCTCTTTCAGCAATTGTTTGACGGATAGAGCTGATAGACTCCTTCGTTTTTTCCGAGTCGAGTTCAAGCCCAACGGTATCCCAAATATGTATAGGAATCTCAGGGTTCTGATATTCATTAATGTGATCTGTGACCGGCTTACCGGTGCCTGTGGCAGCTAGATCAGCATCAAAAATTGCGTTCAGCAAAGTGCTTTTTCCAACACCCGTTCCCCCAGCTACCATAATATTCGCTGTTGGCAAGCTGTCTCTATCAAGGCTATCGACCCGCTTGCCGAGTTCTTCTTCCTTCATGCGAATCTTCTGCTCATTTGTGTAGGTGTCCATCATTTTTTCCTCATTTCTTTCTTTTTTTTATCTCCGCTTTAATGCGGGCCGCCATCAAATCGCTATCCTGCAAGTCCTTATTGGTCGAACAGGAAATAGCATCAATTAACGAATCAAGATAGGTCTCTCCAACGGTTTCTATATATGCAGGAGCTGCAGCGGCACTCAATATAGGAAAGATCATAGCGGGCGTTACAATAGCAGCCACAACTACGTTTTCAAACAATTGCTGTGCAAACCGCTTTGAAGAATTGAGCCTTGCGATGCGGTTCAATTCTGTGATCATCTCAATACACAGACCATGTACAAACGGGATACATCCTACCGGAATTCGTCCGATTTTCTTTGCTTTCTGTGAGTGTGACGCGATACAGCTATTCCCTAGTACTCTAATCCTATCGATTGTGTTTTCTCGGTTGCGCGTCAACCTTTGCAACTTGTCCTCCAGAATTCTAACCTTACAACTGTTATAGTCAGAAACAGACCTTGCAAGCAACTCCTTTACGCCATAAGCCTCAATTACTCCATTTCGAAGCGAGTAATCCTTGGCCAAGACTCGTACAACTGGGATTTCCGAGAACTCTCTCCTGATTTGTTCTTCGAGTTCACTTTCTTCATTTGCATAGCACTGCGTTAAAACAAGCACAAACGGGATTTCATTCTCAACGGACATACTTCGTATCAGTTGAACTTCATAATCTTCAAAACGGCTGCTGCGCCAATTCACACAAAACCACACCAGAGTAACATCATTTTCTCTTTCTCGATTCTGCGCTTTTCGGATCAGTTCCTCAATTTCTTTCAGAGTGCTCTGCGTAATTGCACTATCGATTTCCAAGCCAACCGTGTCATACATTTTCACTTCTTTGGCGACCTGACTATAATCTGCATTTTTCAGAGCTTCTCTTTCTACAGAAACAAGCATCTTCCTGCTGTATACGCAGTTCTCTCTAGTTACGGCCTGTCCGCTTCCGGTTGGCGCCAAGTCTTCTTCCAAAACTGAGTTAATCAGCGTGCTTTTACCTGCGCCAGTCTTCCCCATAACAACCAGATTGACAACATCCATCTTATTTCCCCTCAAATACAAACCGATTTATGTCCTCGATTCCGAATGCCGGAATGACAGAACCGGTTTTTATCGTCTTATCTTTTTCCAAGACTGGAATAACTCTGATAGGGTCAAATTCTCTTGAAAACTCATCAACAACACGCTCTATTTCATTCTCTTCCTCATAGGACTGTGTCAAAACAATGAGAATGCTGATATCCGGATACAACTTTTTGACCCGTCTGATATAATCCACCTCTGCATTCTCATACTTTTTTACTCCAAAACAATAAATTAACGCTGACAATCCTGCATCGGCAAGGTTGTCAAAATAGTTTTCGGCAAAGCTCAAACTACCGTCTCCTATCTGCATTCCTGGAATTTCATAGAAAACGATCCCAGATTTATTGTCCGCATATTCCTCAATACCATTTTCGTTTGTGCACCGAATATCTAGGTGCTTGTAGTTGGCAATTGCCTTAATTACATCTGTTTTCCTCGATCCGCTCTTCCCAGCAACTGCAACTTTTGTCTTCTGGATACGACAAGTGATATTTTTCTCAGAAAAACCTGCATCTATGGTTTTTTGCAGCAAAGCAAAGTCTTCGTCTTCACCCTCAAATACAATATCGACACCTCTTTCTGCACGATTATACTTTTTGGGTGAACTAATGATCTCGATAATTTCTTTTGTGTGATCCTCTATATTCGAATTACAGTACTTGCTTCTGGACAGTTCTGATACGTTAGCCACAGGGTGCCATTCGCCTCGCTCATTTCTGATATAAAACGCAAGGGTGCTCCGTTCTGAATCGGATACAATCTTTATTTGGTTACGCGTCATAATCAAAGGCCTCCATCACCTGAGTATTTCTTATTACGTGTTACACTTCAGAGCTCAACAATAGTTATCTCTTTGACATTGTCCCCTTGACTCTTCAGCCACATCTCAATCCCTTTGCCAAACACCTCAGCCTCAACAATCCAACCATCACCGGTTTTCTCTCGTACCTCTGCTGTTGGCAAGCGATCCAAGACTGCTTCAATCGATGGACCCGTATACCGAAAACGTATTTTTTGTAGCTTCCCTCCATACATGAATTGGACTCGTTTACGAAATTCCCCTTCTTCAAAACGGTCAGCATACGGAATTGAAAAATGTTCTCCCGTTCGTGAAAGACTGATAATTCTGTCAACGCGGTAGATAGTCGGATATATATCATAGGGATTTTCAAACAGTTCTTTTTTATTGATATTCTGCAAAAAACCAGCCACATAAAAATAGAACTCCGAAAACATTAAGCCGACTGGCTCTAACGTACGCTTTACCGTTTCCTCCGTTCCAAGTTTTCGGTATGTAATCCTGATAACTTCTTGGGAGCAAATAGCTTGTCCAATCTCCCACATGCTTTCAAGAACGGGCTTGTTGTGATGCGGTTCGATATAGTGAAATTTCTCATTCAGCAACAAGCTGTTGACTGCTTTTCTATTCTGCGCAGGAACGCAGCACTCGATCAACTTATCCAATATAGGGAGCATTTCATCTCTGCGAAGAGATCGGCTATCCAAAAGAATCTTGCAAACAGCCAAAATTTCACTATTACTCAGTCCCCTCGACGCCGTTTCGATCAGGCGATACCCTCCTGACTGCGGATCAAGGACAACATCCTCCATCAGCATTTGATCTGAAAGAAAGCAGCGTATGGATTCCATATCTCTTTGAATGCTTCGCGGAGAAACCTGATACTGTTTTGACAACTCATGCTTATTCAAAGACTCTCCACGCCCAAGGCGTGAATATATCTCAAGCAAGCGGCTGGATTTGCTTTCCGGTACTTGTGTCACAATATTCCCCCTCAATCTTAAGTGTCTCTCATACGTCATGGTTATTATAGCACATACACTGGACAAATAATGTCCAGTGTAGAAAAATGTCTCTTTTTGTCAAAAATATAGAACGAAATCGGGCTGCGAATTGCAGAGCAGCAAGCCCTCAAGTTTTGCATTGATCCTGCGGTTGTTGTAGTAGCAAAGCATCCTGCGAGCAAAACTCGCAGGATGCTTTGCTACTTGAAAATATCTCCCGGCGTAAACTGTCTTACCTCTACGCGATCCTGAGCTTGATTCCTCTGTAAATCCGCCTTTTGAGAATACGAAATAATGGTAATTCAGCCCCTTGCCAAAAGCAGATACATAGTCCCGAATCAATGGCACTTGCGTTCACCGTTGCAAAACGGTACCGGAACCGGAAGAAGTTCTCTGCCAACAGATCGATGGTTTTCTTTCTGGTTTTCTCGGTCAGCGGAGTTTCCTTCTTGACGATACCGAGGTCGATTAAGGTCTTGAGGTATTTGGATATCCTTGCAGAACTCATTGACCAAAGCCGTTTTTCCGACTCTCCGTTTGCCGTAGAGCTTTAGCAGTTAGTTTTGATTCTACAGATTTAGAAGCTGCAAGTCTAACTTCGTGTTGTCAATGTAGTGCCGGTACATCATTTCCGCAGGCAACAATCGCACCTGAATGTCCTGCAGTCCCAGTTCACTTAACATAGCAAGGGATACAGTTCCTTTTTCGATTATTTCCGTCGAAGCAGTCGGCATAAGGAAACAATTCCTTACTATGCCGATATTGTGGGCTTCCACAAAAGGCTGAAATGCCAATTGGTACAGATACTGCTTGGTGATGGATTCGATACCTGGCTGACCACGCAGTTTTTTATTGTGTTCCAGTTGAATATTGTAGTATTTGGCATCAAAGATGATAAACTGATAGTCCCCAGCGACATTAACGATGGAAATGAGGTCTGGGATGAGCGTATCCTCGGCCTGCTTCACAAACGGCTCACCGTTCGGTGCAGCCCCAGACCACTGCGGATTATCAATTAAATCAATGAGTTTCTTGTGCCGCATTTCGTGGTATTGCTCGGCCAACGGTACAGGCAGTCGCAGTCCACCGATTGGCTTCTGTAACTGGTTGTCCATTACCTCTGCACAAACTTTTTCCCATACCAGGTTGAAGCTATTTGTGCCGAACATACTGAAGCAGTCCAAATCGTCCAGTGCGCTGCTGTTTGCTATGTAGGCATACAGCGTTTTCAGTAGAAGCTGTTTGCGGGTATTGAACTGGACATTGAGTTCTTTGACAATGCGCTCCAGGACATATTCTTTGTCACCAAAATCCTCAATCTGTTCATTGGAAATGTCAACACCCATAATATCGAACAAATCCAACAAATCGGCATCCCTCAACTCTGTGGTACAGTGAGTGAGGATACACTCATGCAGGCGCTTAAAGAAGTCAAAATCGTCATTCACACGCTTTACGGTCAGCAGTTCTGGGTAATACGGTCGGTTGTTGCTGAGAAGAGTGAATGTTTCATTGATGGTTTTATCCCAGAGGATATCACCAGCCCCGTTGGTTTCGATAATATCCTGCGTGTTGGTATAGGGACCATACTCGAAATAGTCCTGGAGGAGAAACAGCATAACAGCAAGCATGTTGAATGCACTGCTATCACTCGTATCGTTGTACATACGAATAATCTGTTCCTTGGAATTGTATTTTTCTAGCACCTTCAGTACCTGTTTCAGTTCGGCCTTCGGAGCGGTGGCATCGAGCAGATACTTGGGATAGCATTTCAGCACACGCCCCTCAATGGTAATAACGCCCACAAAGGTGATCACATACAGGTATTCGTTTTCACCGACCCCAACATCAGCTATTTCGATGTCTTCGTCCACCAAATCGGTAAGTTCCTTCTGGTTATCATTTGCTTTTACAGCTTTCAGTACGCCATATTCTTTCAGCCGCTTCAGAATGCGGACAGTCTTTTCCTCGGAGCAACGAAACTCTTTAACCAGGTCTTCCTGGGTATAGCGTTTTTGTTCTCGCAAAAATACTGAAATCATTCTGCATCATCCTCTGGAATAAACTGACTACTGATTGCTTCGCAGAAAATGAACACGCCCTTGGCGTCAAATTCACTGCAAATTTTGGAATACTGGTTCTTATCCTTTTCATCACAGCCACCGAACAGCGTAGTGCGCTTCTGTTTTGCGGCATCATCGAATAGATACATAATGACCTTGTTCTTAAAAATGCGGGTGAACATGGCATCATCGATCATTTTACCTTCCGGCAGGTTTTTCTTGGAAATGAAGTACGGACCCATCAGTTTGTCCTCGTTCACCTTGTAAGTGAGCAGTTCGCCATTGATGGCTTTGCGAAGCGCATTCCATTCCACAATGCGGCGTTGCTCACCTTGACCGAGAATGACCTTTTTACCAACAATTCCGGCTTCATTGTCATCGATGCCCAGATAGGTGAAATCCCATCTACGTTTGAACGCGGTATCCATTGGAAATACGCCTTGGTCAGCACTATTCATGGTAGCCCAGATGAACATGTTGTCTGGAATGCGTATTTCAGCGTAATTGTTAGGACTGCCGCCAAGTTCTTCCGCCAGATATTTTTTGATGTCCTCGGATGTCTGGATCGGATACTCGCTGACCCCGTCATCACCACGGTCGAGCAACTGGAATACATCACCGAACACAGCAGCAACATTGGCACGGTTGATTTCCTCGATGATAAGCAAGAACGGTTTGATGTCATCTGTTCTGCTGTTCTGGAGGGCTTTTACATAGGTTCGCATAAACGGACCAGGCACATAAGAATATGTGATTGCGTCCTTGCCATCGCTGTCCTTGCAGGGCACCGGCTTATATGTACCGACAAAATTGGCGTAGGAGAAATCTGGGTGGAAGGTCACGCGCTCGTATTCGCCGCCATCAGCAAGCAAAACATCCTTTTCATGATTCAGAGTGAAACTTTTACCAGTACCGGGAGCGCCGAAGAGAATTCGGTTGCGTGGATAGCCACTGCAATAATTGGTCCTGTAATGTATATCTCCGTCTGCTACTGTTTCAGCAGTCCATTGATGAGCAATCGCCTGCTTGAATGCGTCTCTAAACTCCGAGTCCTCCGTAGCTCTGCTTACAATTCTGGCAATGAAATTAGAGTCGTTTTGCGGCATATTCAAAAGAGTTGATATAGGCGAAATACACCAGTCGTTACTCCGGCTAATTTGCTTTCCCCCAAGCCACCAGCTATAATCTGTTAAGAATTTCATCAGGTAATCAGTATTTAATGTGGCGGCTTGCTCGTCCTCCAAGTTGCTGTCAAAATAATCCCTGACCTTTGTACGGAAAGTCTTCGTTAAATACTGATCTGTATTATCTCTGAGTGCTGTAAATATCTTATCATCAAGTTTCCCTTGCTCATGTACCAAGCCAGCCAACACTTCTTGATTTTGATTAAGCACTCGGTATGCAATAGTGCGATATCTGCCTATTTCCTCGCAAAAGTCCATTAGGCAGACAGCCAAAGCAAACGATTGGCCGGAAACATAAATATACTGCCTATTGGGTGTGGTTGCTCTCAAGGTTCTTTCATAGAACTCAAATGCGTAATCAGGGAATGTTGTCTTAAGTGCTTCCGCAAAGGTAGCGCTTATTCCAAACTCGGCAGGTTGTGAGAAACCAGAGACTCTCTCCTTTGTTGCATTAACCAGCGAGCCCAAATCCTTTAGCGTCCGAATACTGTCGTTATGGGGCATAATATCACCTCTCGTTTCTCACGGGTATGACATTCATTTCTTCAAGGATTCTTCCTGCAACTGCTCGGATGACAGGCACTGCAACAGAGTTTCCGAACTGCTTATATGCCTGTGAGTTAGACACGGGAATAATAAAGCTATCAGGGAATCCTTGCAAACGAGCGCATTCACGTGGAGTCAATTTTCTTGGATTTTTATCCGGTCCTTGATCAATTAGAATCTCTTGACCATCTTTATAGTATCTCGCAACCAACGTACTTACATACGGCGATTCCCCATTGAAGAGACAGTACCCAAAACCGGCCCCGCGATTCAAATTGTTCTGCTTCCGCTTTTTGAATCCTTCCCAAATCGCATCTGTCAGTGTGTATTTGTCATCAACTTTTTTTTCGAGAATTTCACCCAGCTTGGTTACCTCATATGTGGGAGTCGGAAACTTAAAATCATAGTTTTCGGCTATATTGAAATATCTCTTGTCAAAACCAACGATATAGGTTCTTTCGCGATTTTGAGGGACACCAAAATCACCTGCTCGTAAGATCGCGTATTTAACATAGTAATCTAACTCGTTGATATGTGACAGGATAACTTTTAGGGTTCGTCCTTTGTCATGCGTCTGAAGTTGCTTTACATTTTCAAGCAAGAAAGCTTTAGGGCGCTTATCACGTATAATTCTTTCTATTTCAAAAAATAGTGTTCCACGTGTGTCTGCGAACCCTTTTTTCAAACCCGCCGAAGAAAATGGTTGGCAGGGAAAGCCCCCCAGCAATATATCAAAGTCAGGAATGCTTGCTGATTCAATCTTCGTGATATCTCCGGATGGTGTTTCTCCAAAATTAACCTCATATGTCTTCTGCGCAAATCGATCCCACTCAGATGAAAAGACACATTCCCCACCGAGTTCTTGGAAGGGGATACGTATACCTCCGATACCTGCAAACAAATCAATGAAGCGGAATGTGGCGCTATGAGTTGTTTTATAAAATGGTCTGTCAGATGCAAACGAACGGATTTTCTGATAAATATTCTCTGGGGGGACGGAAGTACCTTTTTCCCACTCTCGCAAGAGCTTTTCTCCGTTTTTTCCAAGGCCGAGGGCGTCAGCGAATTCTTTCACTGTGATTCCCAAGGCCTCACGTCTTTCTCGAATCTCATCATCGGCATTTATGGCTAACATTGTCTCTACTCCTTTTTATATTGTGGAAATCAGGTGGGTATTGGATGCTCGTTAAGTACCACTTTTTTTAGTTCATAGCGCTTTTCCCGCTTTTAACCCACTCTTCAAGTTCGGAACGTCTGAACTTCCATTGCTTGCCAATTTTGTGAGCAGGGACATTTTTATCTTTGATCCACTTGCGCAATGTAACCGGCTTTATGTTTAAAAACAATGCCGCATCCTCTATACTGATATAGTCTTCATTGATTGCACTGGACATACTTCCACACCTCAACTACATATGTTTTCACGTTTATCATATTCAGTATAGCAGATTATTCAATCGTCCACAAGCGGTTTTGATGTATTTCGCACCTTTTCCGCTATTTTGCGATATTTGCGATATAAGATTGCTTGATTACCTTACTACTGAATTTCTCAGGCATAGCATATTGCTACAAATCTGTGTTTGGCGTAGACTATACCATTCTTCATCCCACCGAGCTGACCGTTAAAAACTGCAATTGCTCTTGAAGAATAATCTACCATCCTCTCATTTCGTATCTGAAAACATGATCTACTGTAGTTTGGACAAATAGCGCAAACGAGATCTGTGGCTTGCACAAGAGCAGAAGAAAGCAGCTAATTAGATGCTAAAGGCCATGAATAATTTTAAGTAAGAATTCTCTGAAGCAAAGACCTTGGATCTCTCATCTGTATTCCATCAGAGTATTTTGTCCTTTCTCTGTCTTAATCTCTGATAGAGTGGGTGGTTCTGGTGGGTCCATATTGAACCCCTCCTCGGTCCAGCAAATAGACATGATCTTCCCTTGGTGGAGCGGCGCAGTCTTTCCCTTTATTCGGGTAAAGTGGTTGGTATCACATTATGATACCAACCACTTTTGCTTTATTTGAGCGTATAGAGGTTGGAGGTGTTGCTCCCATTGGGACGGTATCGGGGCAGTTTGGCAAGATAGCCGTGCTGCTCCAAATCCGCCAATGCCCGCTTGACGGTACTGCGGGAGAGATTCATATCTCTCGCAATCGTCTTGATACCGGGCCAGCAGCTTCCTGCACTATTGGACCGATCCTTGAGATACATATAGACGGATACAGCCCTGGGCGGCAGGAGTGT
>Ga0129313_1001417_pt1 | contig 15195 bp, 13 predicted proteins | sample O1105metagenome_FD_94436 | JGI IMG/M metagenome (GOLD analysis project Ga0129313, IMG submission 94436) | Orangutan group fecal microbial communities from fecal samples from Wisconsin, USA - O1105 metagenome | ecosystem: Host-associated > Mammals > Digestive system > Large intestine > Fecal... | reverse complement strand
TAGGGGTATAGCTCAGTTGGTAGAGCAGCGGTCTCCAAAACCGCGTGTCGAGAGTTCGAGTCTTTCTGCCCCTGCCATAAAAAATACTTTACAAATCGGTTTGTAAATGTTATAATAAATCTGTTCTTTGTCAGAACGTAGAGGTAAGTAAATGGCCAGGTAGTTCAGCTGGTTAGAACGCCGGCCTGTCACGCCGGAGGTCGAGGGTTCGAACCCCTTCCTGGTCGCCATTTGCTGCTGTAGCTCAGTCGGTAGAGCGCATCCTTGGTAAGGATGAGGTCGGCAGTTCGAATCTGCCCAGCAGCTCCAAAAAAGCATCGAAAACTTCGGTTTTCGATGCTTTTTGTTGCAAAAATGCTGAAAAATGTGTGGGTCAAAATGTGGGTCAACTGCCTGACCCACACCGTGACCCACACGCGAAAATGTGCGGATAGGTTCAAAGAGTACCGGAGAGGAGGTTTTGCCCCCTCTCCGGTATTTCGCATCCTTTTTCTGCTTACTTCACTTGCGCCATGAAGCTGCCCATCGTTTGTGCGGCTTCGTCCTGCTTCTGCCTCGTAGCGTGGGTGTAGGTGCGGAGAGTGAATCCGGCGTCATAGTGGCCGAGCATACTGCTGACGGTTTTGACGTCCACGCCATTTTGCAGTGCCAGCGTTGCGAAGGTGTGTCTGAGGTCGTGAAATCTGATGTGCGGCAGCCCAGCGTCCTTCAGGATCTTCTTGTGCAGATTTACGACGGAGTCTGGGTAGTACATCTCACCAGTTACCGGCGAGGGGAACATGTAGGGATTCTCGGGATGATTGCCGTGTTCCGCTATCAGCAGGTCTACGGCATCCTGCGGGATAGATACTTTTCTGACCGAAGTCTCCGTTTTGGGACGGGACAGCGTCAGTTCGCCATTGGGATTTTTGACATATTGCTTGCTGACGGAGATGGTTTTGTTCTTTGCGTCGAGGTCGCTCCAGAGAAGCGCCGTGATCTCGCCCTTCCGCAAGCCCGTGACCAATTCCAGATAGAACATCGGGAGCAGTCCTCTCCTGTCAGCGGCCTCGAGATAGTCCTTGATGTGCTCAGGCGGAAGAATCTGCATTTCGATTTTTTGAACCTTCGGCGCGATGCAGTCCTCGGTCGGATTGCGTAGGATCAGGCGTTCCTTGACCGCCCGTTCCAAGGCGCTGTGCAGCATGAGATGCAGACTCCGAACCGTGGTGCTGCTGAGTCCTGGATTGCCATGACCGCTCTTGCGGTCGATGCGACCGTTTTCCATCAGATCTTTGTAGAGCTTTTGTAAATCGCGCGAGGTCAGTTTGGTGAGTTTGATGCTGCCGATGCGGGGGATCGTGTACTGTTCGACCATCAGTTGATAGCGGTTTGCTGTTGAGATGCGGATATTCGGTTTTGCGTAGATCTCATACCAGCTCCGCAGCCATGTTGCAACCGTGTACTCATCCGCACGGCTGACATCGATTCCTCTGGTAGCCTCCATTGCGGCACTGAGCTTTGCCTTGCATTCCGCCTGCGTTTTACCAAGTACATTTTTGATGATGCGCTTTCCGGTTTCGGGGTGGTACCGGGTTTGGTATGTTCTACAACAGTACAACTGACCGTAGTGGCCAGCACGGCTGGGGCAAAAACAAATATGTTCCGGATAAGGCGGCATTCCTCAAAGCTGCCAGTGAAAGAACCGGTTCGACTGTGAAAGAGTAATTCCTTCAAACAGCCATACGCTTGCTCCTTATGTTACGAGGGTGCCTTAGGCACCGCAGCTTCTACTGCGATGCCTAGGCATCCGGTAACACGGCTCAGCAAATTTCAAATATTAAATCAGGTCATAACCGAAAAATGGAGGTTTGTTATATGAATAAGGTAATTCTCAACGGCGTGGATCTTTCCATCGAAGATGTCGTCAACGTTGCCCGCAACGGTTATCAGGTCGAGATCGACAAGGACTGCATGGCACATATCGCCGAAGTCCGCAAATACATGGAGAGTGAATGGATGCGCGATGACGCACCGGCAGTTTACGGCTTCAACACGGGCCTTGGCAAGCACAAGGACCACAAGGTCACGATCGAAGAGAGCGACCTGCATCAGTATCGTACCGTTCTGTCTCACTGCGGCGGCGTTGGCGATCCGGCTCCGGAAGAAGTGGTTCGTGCTGCCATGTGCGTGCGTCTGAACGCCTTCTGCCGCGGTGTGTCCGGCCTGCGTCCGGTCGTCGTTGAGCGCCTTGTCGAGCTGCTCAACAAGGGTGTGCATCCCGTCGTGCCCTGGCAGGGCAGCGTGGGCGCCTGCGGCGACCTTGCCCCCATGGCTCACATCGTCTCCGTTCTCATCGGCGTGCCCCAGGCCGAGGCCTTCTAGTGGAGGGTGAAAATTATGCAGTCACCACCTAAAACAGCAGTTTTCGAAAGTGATCTTGCTCCGCTGCTGTCTGCATTCGTTGCAGAAAAACAGCGACTCGGATTCAAATACAACAGCATTGAAGCATATTTGAAGAGCTTCGATACCTTTCTTCTGGGGAGAGACTGCCAAAATTCCTTGAGTAAAGAACTTATGCTCGAATGGATAGCGCCGAAAGCGCACCAAAAATCCGCAACGATTGAACACCGCATCCATATCATGCAACGCCTTGCGGATTTTTTGAACCGCAACGGTTTTTCTGCATATCGGATTCCATCTGAACTGATTCCGAGAAAAGTGCATGACTTTGTTCCTTATATTTTTACCTATGATGAGATTGCGCGAATCTTAGCAGTCGTTGATGGGTTTCAGTTCAACAAGTGTAGCCCGAAGCGCCATATCGTCTATCCTTTGTTGTTCCGTGTTCTATGCTTTTGTGGACTCCGCATTTCTGAGGCGTTGAATCTGACTGTGGGTGATGTTCATTTCGAGGATGGATTCTTTCTTCTGAGAAACACAAAAACAAGTCTGGATCGTCTCATTCCGCTGGATGACAATTTGAGGGTGCGCTTTATGGTGTACAGTGAACAGATGGGTTTTCTTAGGAAAGATGAATACTTTTTCCCCTCACCGGATGGTTCCAGATACAGTCTTGCTACAATGGACACAACGTTTAGGGATATTCTTTTCAGGGCCGGCATTCCATACCGTGGCAAGGGAAAAGGTCCACGGCTGCATGACTTAAGACACACATTTTGCGTACACAGTCTCCAAAAGCTGACAGCGCATGGTGAAGACCCCTATGCAGTGCTTCCGCTGTTGATGACATATATGGGACACAGAAGTGTGCAGGCAACCAGCCAGTACATTCATCTCTCCGCCGAAAGTTTTCCGGCTATCCTAAAGCAATCCGAATCTTTGTTTGGCAACTTAATACCGTTGGAGGACAACTCAAATGAAACATCCATCTGATTTTGCTATCTGCATTTCAAATTACCTTACCAAACACTTGGCAGGCGCAAGAAATCTTAGCCCCAATACTATAAAGTCATACCGGGACACCTTTTGCCTGCTCTTATTATTTATGAAGGAGATGAACAAGAAGATAGACAGGATTTGCTTGGTTGATATTGATGCCGACTTGGTTATTCGTTTTTTGGATTGGCTGGAAGTGAACCGCGGGAATAGTGCATCGACGAGAAATGTGCGGTTAGCTGCGATCCATGCGTTTTTTCGGTATGTGCAGTTCCAAAATCCAGAAATGCTGCTGCATTGCCAACGCATTCTTGCAATCCCGATGAAAGAAACAGAAAAGAGATTTGTGGAATATCTGCCAGAGCGGGTATTGAAAGAATTGCTTTCGCTTCCAGACCAGACGAAAAAATATGGAATACGAGATACGGCGCTACTGTGTTTGCTCTATGACTCTGGTGCAAGAGTTCAAGAACTGATCGATCTCTCCTTATTAGATATTCGTCTGGAAACACCAGCAACGATCCGGCTCTATGGCAAAGGAAGAAAAGTGCGTGTCGTTCCGCTTATGTCACAGACGGCAACCATATTGCAAAAGTATCTGAATATGTGGCAGTTGGACGCTGCGCGGAAACCAGATGATCCAGTGTTTGTCAACCACCAAGGAAAGCGACTGACCAGACCCGGAGTCACTTATATTCTAAATAAATACATGGCTCAAGTTTCTTGGATGGAGGGCAAAAAAGGGATTACTCCGCATATTATCCGCCATTCCAAAGCAATGCACCTGCTCCGTGCAGATGTTGATCTTCATTACATTCGAGATTTTCTTGGACATGTGCAGATTGAAACGACCGAGGTTTACGCCCGTGCGGATGCAGAAATGAAGCGCAAGGCATTGGAAACAGCAAATCTCGATCTTCCAGCTGAATCCCAAACAAGTTGGCAGAAAGACCAAAGTCTGTTATCCTGGCTACAATCGCTATGACAACGAAACAGAAAATTTTATCAAAAGATATTTGGGTAAGAACGGCTGAAACTCAGCCGTTCTTCGCATTTCTTTCCATTATTCAAAACTTTTCATTAGGGCGGTTATGCAAAGCTTTGCATAAAACGCCCTCCGACCTTATTGCGTGATGTGCTATGAAAAAAATCAAAGAAAAACCCACGCTCTCTGAACGCATCAAGGAAAAGGCGGTATCGACACCCAGAGAACTGCTACGCAAAGGCTTAGACGACGGCTCTGAGCGGCTGCGGACGCAGCTGCGGGATACGGCCCAGCACGGGCAGGCAGACGAGTACGGCGGCGACACTATTGAGGATACCGCCGCCCGCGGCCTGCGTCGGGCAGAAAAGGAACTCACCCGGCAGCGGAAGAAGAAACCGCAGGAGCAGCCGCCGGAGGGCGGCGCTCCTGCTGCCGATGCCACAGAGCAAAAGCCTTCTGCTATCAAGGGAAAAGATACCACTTCTGCCGGGTCGCAGCCGCAGAGCGCTGCGGAGCGTGGACGGCAGCAGGCGCGCCAGAACGCCGCGCAAAAAGCTGCCAAGGTCAAGACAAAAGATACCTATATCGGCGCACAGACAGAGACACAGGTCACAGTGACAGCGGAACCGCAGCGGCAGGGGCAGAGAGTATTCATGGAGGAACGCGGGCGCAAAGCTGCCCGATGGCAGGCAGAGCAAAAGCGAGCCGTATCGCGCCGCCGAATCAAGACGGCGCAAGCCTTACATTCAGACAGGGACGGCAGCGCCATGCCGGACAGAATGCGTTCGGAGCAGATACCGCACATCAAAGAACGGGCTGAAACCAGCTTGCCCAAACCAGCGAGGAAAAAGCACTTGCCGATGGAGCGTGACATCGTCTCTGTTTCGCCGCGTTCTAAGAAGATAGCTGATACAGCGAAAACTTTGGAGTCCGCACAGAAGCAGGCGGTCATGCTGCAAAGCAGCGCCCGCACCGCACGGGAAGCAGCGGTGCAGACAGCGCGGTATCAGCAAGCTGCGAAAGCGGCGCAGGCCACCGCGCAGAAAGCATCCCAGGCGGCAGGACGGGCGCTGCGGGCCATCCTGTCCGCCGCCAGAAGTCTTGCGGCGGCGATGATGGCGGGCGGCAGCACGGTTCTCTCGATGGTGTTAGTCATCTGCCTGATCGGGCTCCTGATTGCGTCACCGTTTGGGATCTTCTTCTCCGGCGAGGACAGCGGCACCGGATATACGATGCCGGAGGCTGTGACCATGCTGAACGCGGAGTTCACAGACCGCATCGAGCAGATCAAGGCGGAGAATCCGCATGATGAATTGGATATGGACAACGCCGGCAGTGCGGCCATGATCTCTAACTGGCGGGATGTGCTGGCGGTCTATGCTGTGCGGACAACGACAGATGCATCGTCGCCGGACGAGGTGGCGACGCTGACGGAAGAAAAGCTGGATATTCTACGACAGATTTTCTGGGAGATGAATGAGATTTCCTATTGGCTGGAGACGATCTCCGGTGGTGAGGACGAGGAAGATACCGTGATCCTGCACATCCGGGTTGCGGTGAAAGATCATCTGCAAATGGCGGAGGCATATCACTTCACGACTGAGCAGAAAAAGCTGCTGGAGGAACTGATGCAGCCGGAGTATGAGGAACTCTTCATACGGCTCACCGGCAGCTACCAGGATATTGCACTCAGCGATAAGGAAGTTGCAGAGATCATGAAAAAGCTCCCTGCAGATCTCAGCGAGGAGCGTAAACAGGTGGTGCTGACGGCGTATCAGCTTCTGGGAAAGGTCAACTATTTTTGGGGCGGAAAGTCGCTCGTCCTCGGTTGGGACTCCCGCTGGGGGACGCCTATGGAGGTGACAGCGGCAGGCAGCTCCAGCAGCGGGACCGTGCGTCCGTTCGGCTTAGATTGTTCGGGCTTTGTCGATTGGGTATTTTACAATGTCACAAGCGGTAGCTATGTCATCGGTCATGGCGGTGGAGCGTCCAGTCAGCACAGCTATTGCACCGATATTTCATGGAGCGATGCCCAGCCGGGAGACCTTGTGTTCTATCCGGGAGACAGCCATGTTGGCATCGTCTGCGGATTTGACGGCAACGGAAATGTGCTCATCATCCACTGCGCCAGCGGGTACAACAATGTGGTGGTGACGGGAAAGAGCGGCTTTACATCCATTGCAAGGCCAATATTTTATCATGAATAGAAGAAAAAAACGGACCGACCGGGACACAGTTTTCTGCGTCCCGGTCGGCTCTATATTATGGAGGTTATCCTGTGAACAAAATTCAGATCATTTTGCGGCAGTCCTGCGCAGCGTTGATGCTGATCGCAGCACTGACGATCCCAGCTCTTGCCGCGTCGCCCACATTTTCCGATGTGCCGGAGGGTTCAGCGCTGCAGGAAAGCGTTTCCGGCCTCGTGGAGCGAGGCATCACCAATGGCACCGGGACGGATATATTTTCCCCCAACGCCCCCATAACTGTCCGCCAATGGGCGGTCATGCTGTGCCGGGCTTATGGTGCGGAGATCCACGGGGAGAACTGGCGGGAGCGAAGTCAGAACTGCGTGGAGACTGCCTATGCCCACGGCTGGCTGAATGAGACGGCTGTTCAGGCATCGGACACACGACTCTGCCGGAGCAGCCTGCTGGAGAGCGGTCTGCGCACCGCGGGTGTCCCTGTTTACGATGCCTGTCTCTTTCCGGGAAACGAATCTCTTTCCGTCAGTGAGAATATCATGCGTGTCGGTCGGAAACTGAGCTTGTGCGCGGAGGGGGCTTCCGCTTCCGAGAGCGTTACCCGCGGCGAAGCGGCGCAGTTGCTTTACGCGGTTCTGACGCGGGAACTGACCGTGGAGACTCCGCCTGCGCCGGTTCCGATGGAGAATTTGGCTGGAGTCAACATTAACGAATATCTGCTGGCGCTGCGTCAGGTGCCGGAGCTGATTCTTGCGGCATTTCAGGATCAGGTCTGGACTTATACCATTGACTATGACTATCTGGCGGAGCTGGGAAAGCAGCGAGGCATAAGTTGTGTGGGCTGCACCAGCTACGGCAGCAAGCGGATCTATGTTTCCGAGGCTGCTTCGACGCTCCATGAGTTTGGACATTTTCTGGATGGACAGCTGGGTTTTCCCGCGGAGCATGAACGGCTGTATCTGGCAGAGGCGCAGAACTCCGGTCTACGGGACTATGCCAAGAGTAACAGCCGAGAGTATTTTGCGGACTTCTTTGCCTGCTATATCCGATATCGAGGCAATGAAAAAGTCATGGAGACACTGCAAAAGAATGCGCCGGAGACATACCACTACATGAAGCAGTTGGAGACAAGTGGCTGGATTCCAGACAACCGGCCATCCTGAACGGCAGAATGAACAGGGGCGGAGAAATGATCTCCTCCGTCTCTGTTTGCGCTGCGAGAAAATGGATATAGAAGTGTTTTTACTTGTGAACCGGTAAGTTCCATGTTAAACTGATAATATCAATCGTTTTTTATGAGGGGTACCCCTCATCGTGTTTGCTGCGCAAACACGATGAGCTTTCGTTACCTACCCCGCAGGAGGTTCCGCACGATGAGCCTGTTACGAAAAAGAAAATATGGCGTGGTGCTGCTTGTAGCCGTGCTGATGATCTGCGCCGTCTGCGCCCGCGTCGCCGCAAGGTACGGCTATTACGCGGAGGTGCTGAGCATCGTCCGCGCGTTGATCTACATCGGGCTGCTGGCCGCGTGGGGCATCTCCGTTCAGACGCGCATCATTCAGACTCAGGTGCGACGGTATCTTCTGGTGATCGCGGGACTGATGCTGCTGTGGCTCACGCTGCGCACGGTGAAATACAACACCTACCACATGACCGCAGAGCGGTTTTTGTGGTATGGCTACTACCTGCCCATGCTGTTCATCCCAGTGCTGGCGATGCTGGTGGCGCTGTCTCTGGGCAAGCCGGAGAACTACCGCCTGCCGAAATGGACGCACTTTTTGTACCTGCCGTCCGCATTGCTGTTCCTTCTAGTACTGACCAACGACCTCCACCAACTCGTGTTTTTCTTTCCAACCGGCGTTCTTTCCACACGCGAATACGACTATGGAATCGGCTACTATGTGGTGCTGGCGTGGATGGTGCTGTGCGCCGCTGCGGCGCTGGTCATTATCCTCGCCAAATGCCGTATCCCCCAGAGCCGCCGCTATCTGTGGCTGCCGGTGGTGCCCTTCGCGCTGGCACTTGGATACTGCGCTGCGTACATCAAGGGCGTCTACTGGGTGTGGCTGCTGGCGGGCGACCTCACGGTATCCATGTGCCTGATCATCACTGCCATTTTTGAAAGCTGCATCCAATGTAGCCTGATCCAGTCCAACACCCACTATGCAGAGCTGTTCCACGCCTCTACCATCGGTGCGCTGATTACCGACCGTGACTTTTCTGTTGCCTGTGCAGCGGAAAATGCAAGGTCCGTCGATTCCCAGACCCTGATGGCGGCAGCGGAATCCCCGGTGGTGACGGCGGACGGCATCCGCATCTCCGAAGCGCCCATCCGGTGGGGCCATGTCTTCTGGGAGGACGACATCTCGCCCATGCTGGCAGTGCTCAAGGAACTGGATGCCACTCGTGAGGAGCTGCAAAGCTACGGCTCCATTCTACAAGCGGAAAATGCGCAGAAGGCCCGCCGCAAAAAGCTGGAGGAACAGGAGCGCCTGTACCGCGCCATGCAGGAGAAGGCAGCGGCTCCGGCTGTGCGCCTCTCTAACCTTGCCAAAGCGCTGCAAGGGGTGCAGGATGCCGACGCCGCCCGCTTCCTGCTGTGGAAGATGACGGTCATCGGTGCATACCTGAAGCGGCGCAGCAACCTGATCTTCCTCGCTGACCGCGACGGCATGGTGCCGGTGAGCGAGGTGGCCCTCTGCCTGAATGAGTCCATGGACAATCTGCGCCTGCACGTCAGGCGCTGCGCATCCCGACTGGACTTTGAGGGTGAGCTGCGGCTGGAAACGGCAGCAGCCCTCTACGATTTCTTCGAAGCGGCCATCGAGCTTGCCATGGACGATCTCTCCGGCGCGGCGGCCAATGTCACCCGGAAGGAGGACGCCTGCGTCCTCTCCCTGATGCTCCAATGCGGGACGGATCTCACGTCGCTGAGGGCGGCGTATCCGGATGCATTCGTTGAAAATGAGGACGGCGTCTGGTACTGCACGCTGTCCGTCCGGGAAGGGGGGAACACGCCATGAAACGAAGCCTTCGCCGCGCCATCAAGGAGAGCGCGGACAATCTCCCCTCCGGCATCTGCTTTGCCGACAGCAACGGCGTCATCATCCTGTGCAACCGGCAGATGCACCGTCTCTGCCACGTCCTGATGGGCCGCGACCTGCAATATCTGGACGAGCTGCGCGCCGCCTTGAAAGCCCCGGCAGACGGCGTTACGCCGGTGGATGCCGACAGCAGCTCCCTGCAATTCCCGGACGGCGCGGTCTGGGCCTTCCGGGAGAGTAAAATCGCCGACACCGAGGGAAAGCGCTGCACCCAGGTACAGGCGCTGGACGTGACGGCGCTTTATGAAAAGCGCGTGGAACTGGAAGCGGAAAACGCCGCCCTGCTGGAAACCAACCAGCGGGCAAAGCGGCTCTACGCTGAGCTGGACCGCACCGTGCGGGAGGAAGAGACCTTCGCTATGAAGATGCGCGTTCACGACGATATAGGTCTATGCCTGCTGACCGCCCGCAGGGCGCTGGAGGAAAACGCGCCCCTCTCCGAATTGCAGGAGGCAGGCAAGGTCTGGCTGCGGGTGCTGGACAGGACGCTTGCCAGTGGCAGCGCCGCCGAAGAACAGCCGGAGCAGCCCTCCACCGGGGCGGCGCTTGACGAGCTGCTCTCCTCTGCCGAGGGCATCGGCGTCCGTATCCGTCTGGAGGGTAAACTGCCGAAGGACAGCGCCAACGCCTATCTGCTCATCACCGCCATGAGGGAGTGTGCCACCAATGTTGTCCGCCACGCAGGCGGCAGTGAAATGACCGTCCGCATCCAGAGCGACGAACGCTGCGTTACTGCGCACATCACCAACAACGGTGCGCCCCCTGCGGGGGACATCACCGAGGGCGGCGGTCTTTCCGGCCTGCGCCGCCGGGTGGAGAGCGCCGGAGGAACGATGCGCTTGGAGAGCCGTCCGTCCTTTGCCCTGACCATCACCCTGCCAAGAGAGGAGAACCCCAAATGATCCATGTATTGCTGGTAGAGGACAAGAACATGTCCCGCGAGACAATGGGCGGCTATATCAAAAGAAGCGGGCGGTATGAGCTGACCGCTTCCATCACCAATGCCGGTATGGCCGAGATGGCCTGTATGCGCTATGATATCGACCTCATTCTCATGGATGTCTGCACCGACAACAACGAGAGCGGCCTTGCCGCCGCAGCGGTCATCAAGCGGCACTTCCCCAAAATCAAGATCATCGTCGTGACCTCCATGGCGGATTCCGACTTCATGCGCAAGGCGCGGGAGGCGGGTGCCGAGAGCTTCTGGTTCAAGGAGACCGGAGAGATTGGCCTGCTGGAACTTATGGACCGCACCATGGCCGGAGAATCCGTCTATCCCGGTAAAGGGCCGGTGGTAAAGATCGGCCGCGCGCTCTCCAGCGAGTTCACGCCCGACGAACTGACCCTGATGCGCCTGCTGGTGCAGGGCAAGCGCGACAGCGAGATCAGCGCAGAGATGCACATCAGCGTGGATGCCGTCCGCTGGCACATCAAGGAACTGTTTTCCAAGACCGGGTACAATAACCGCGTCGCGCTGGCCTGCGACGTCATCAACAAGGACCTCATCGTCCCCGGCTTCTGACAAAATGCGATCAGGCGCCGCATCCGACAGGATGCGGCGCTCTTTTTTGAAAAATTTTTCGCCGGAGGGCAAAAAACTACCATTTCTGGTAGGGTGTTTTCTTTCCGGATTCGCTATACTTATCTTGTAAACCGCAAAAAGGCGAGTTCGGGCCGGAAAGAAGGTGATGGAATGCGGCAAGTTATTCTCAGTATGAAGGACTACATTTTTGCCGACGCGGTTGCCAGCACGCTGCGGAAGGACCCCAAGAGCGACTTCGCGGTGCAGACCACCCGCTCCCCGGAGGAGATCGTGCAGTATTGCAGGATCACAACGCCCTATGCGCTGCTGATGGAGGTAACGGGCTATCCGCCCTATCTGCTCACCGAGCGGCTGAAGACCCGGCAGGAGGTCAAGCGGGACGCACCGGACTGCAAGATCGTGCTTGTGGTGGACGAAAACTCCGAAAGCGAGCTGGCAGAACAGGTCCGGCAGGCCAAGAAGGACGGCCTCATCGACCAGTTCATTTACGGGTCTATCAGCGCGGGATATCTCGTGGCGCTGATCGACACGCTGTGACTGGCGGAACAAGCAGAACCTGACCGGCCCGTGGGCCGGGGCGGACGCCTGCTTCTGCCCCGTCTGCGGGGCGCGGCAGCGCAACAGAATTGTCATTATGTGGAGGAAAGCGCATGGGTTTTCGACGATCCCGCGGAAGCGCGAAGGAGCGCGACGCGCCGCAGACGATCTATTGCACCGCCGTCTGCCTGACCAGCACCCGCGCCAGTGAGTGTGTGGCGGGCGACCTCGATCTGCGCAGCCTGAAGAGTCCCTATATCGCCCTCCCAGCCGAGTCCACACCGGAGGAGATCGCCGCCATCTGCGGACGAAACAAGGTGGATCGTGTCATTTTGGAGATCACGGAGGAGGACGGTCCCGCCACGCTGGGCAAAAGGCTGAAGGCCGCCATGCTGCTGCGGCGGCAAAACCGGGAGATATGCGTCGAGCTGCTGCTGGACAACAAACGCTGGCCGGGGCTGTATGCCGAGGCAAAGGACTGCGTGGACAGAGGCGTGGTTTCCAAGCTGTACCTCACCGACCTCACGACGACGCTCGTAGAGACGGTCGGCGTGGAGCGGCACGGAAGATGGCTGAGCTGGCTGCTCTTTTTTACGAAGCGGGCGGAAAAGAGTGACGATATGACTGATGCAAAGCGAAGGAGGGCGGCGATGGAGAAAAAATGAAGAACAGAATAAGAGCGCCGTCCTTCCTGCATCATGGAATGACGGGCGTGCTCTCCACCGTGCGGGAGGGCGCGGGAGGCAAAGCGCACGGAAACAAGACCAACAAATTCTTTCTATAAAAGGAGGAAGAAAAAACATGAGAAAACGAATGACCAGTCTGCTTCTGACGCTGGTGATGCTGCTCTCCCTCGTGCCCGCCATGGGCGTGACGGCCAGCGCGGCAGCAAGCGGCAACGGCACAGCAGGAAATCCTCTCGTGGTTAGCAACTATGAGGACTGGAAGGCAGCAATGCAGCAACCCGGCGAGACCTACATCGAGCTGGGCGATAACATCGACGCCTCCGGGATGAACGGAGGCTACGGATTGGGTTCGGCTGACGGAGTCCGCGTGAATGGTAACATCCATCTGAACCTGAACGGCAAAAAGCTGACTCTCAAGAAATCGCAGATCGAAGCAGGTGGCGAAATCTGTTTTATCCGTGTTATTACGGGCAGCCTGACCATTGAGGACTCTGGGAACGGCGGCGAAATCGTCGGCGTGAACAAAGTGACGAAGCGCTATATGCAGCTGATCGAAGTCCAGGATGGTACCAAGCTGACACTGAACAGCGGCAAGCTGCATTTGGAAACAAATGCTGACACCAGCACGCCCAATGCGACCATTCGTTTCGAGGGAACGGTGGAGATCAACGGCGGCACTGTTTCCATTTCGAAAATGGGCGAATGGGATGAACCAAACGCTTATATCTACCGCCAGAATTTTGCGCTGGAAGCAATCGAAGGATCCTTTAGGAGCTGCGCTTTGATCAACGGCGGCACCTTTGATGGCCGCGTTTTGCTCGCCGCCAAGGCCAAGGCCTCCGGCGTTGCGGACAATGTGATCACCGGCGGCGACTTCAAGAAGTCGATCTATATCCGGAAAGATAAAGCTGTGACGGGGGATGTGCCTTTGAATGTATCCATTCAGGGCGGCACCTACCACTATACACCGGGGTATCGTACCAATCCCGCCGATCACCTGTACTATCCGGGAAAGAAAAACAGTGACCCCTTTAACCTCTTCCAATTTGCTACGTTGGGATTTAGAGATAGTGAGGGGTATTATGACGATGTTGTTTATGATGCTTTTAAAGGCGGAAGTCTGTATGAGCCCGACAAGTACGATATGGACGCATTTGCCTCCATGTTCCCCAAGAATGTGATCATCACTGCCGAGGGGCAGGAGTATGATCACTATGACCAGAGGGAAGATGAGCCGCGGCACATCATCGTTAACGATGCCGCGTTTACCGGCTCCAGCAGTGCCTTAGACCTTGCGCATCTGGTAAACAGCCACTATAAGACCGTCACGGTCACAACGCTGCCCGAGGACGCGCTGAAGAACATGACGCTGAAGGTTGGCTCGGATGGCACGCCGCTTCCCGCCAAAGGTAACTCCAACGTTTACGGTGATGTGACGCTTGGCAGCGACGGCAAACTGACAAAGACGGTCTATATCAGCGCCCTCGGCAACAAGCAGCTGAAGGAAATGTATTACAGCAACCCCAGCAAGATCGATTTCGGCTACAGGCTGAATATCTTCAAAGACGGCGTGCGCGTGGATGGCTACACAGGGGATAGCCTGACCTATGCCGCCGTGGGTGACGAAATTTCTGTCAGCGTGCAGCTGCGTGACTTCGAGTTTGAGAAAGGCGTATATACCTTCCGCCTCGGTCTCTATGCCTACCTCCGTGGCTCGGAGGCACAGATCGGTAAGACACTGGTTGGCCTTTGGAAGCTGACGGCGAAGGAAGAGCCCGCTCTCGTGGCGCATAGCATCACGGTCGATAACGGCTTCGCTCTGGTAAGCCCTTCGAGCACGGCAAAGGCTGGAGAAATCATTACCGTGTGGGCGGATGATCGCAGGGCGCATAACCAGATGTTCACGGAGTGGCACGCGGCGACCCCCGGCGTGACCTTCGCGGACATGAACCAGCAGAGAACGACCTTTGTTATGCCGGATCGCGACGTTCACATTTGCCCCAGCTACATGGATGTTTCGTTCACCAGGCAGCCGCTCGACAGCTGGCCGCAGATAAATCACGCTGGCAAGGCTTATGCTTCCTTCTCCGTGCCCATCTCCAAATGGGAGCTGAAGGAGGGTAACACCACCGTAGTCTCCAGCAATAATAGTTCTATTATCAAGGCCGAAGAAACCATCACGGTTGATATCCCCGCGCAGAGCAACGAGGTAGAAAAGACCTATACCGTCGTTGTAACGGCGTTCGGTCAGGAGTTCTCCAGCAACGAGTTCAAGGTCAAATGGGTCAACTGGCCGAAGGCTCCGGCGGTCGAGTTTACCCCCGCTGACGGAACGCAGTTCGTCGGGAAAATCGAAGTAATTGCTTCCGACGCCCTGTACGCCGGTGATGAAATCTTTGAAATCGCCTACACCACCGACGGCACAGACCCCAAGACCAGCACCACGACCACATATGCCAACACGGATACCGAGCATATCACGCTGACGGAGACCACCACCATCAAGGCAAGAACCTACAATAATGACGCTACCGCAGATGCCGAAAAGTGGGGCCCGCTGGCAGAGGCTACCTTCACCAAGTATTCCGATTCGACCCTGCCCAAGCCAACCATCACCCCGAAGAGCATGACCTACACCGGCAGCATCACGGCTTATCTGACAGCGCCTGCTCTGGATGGCGTGAAGCTGGAATACTGCCTTATGCGGACCGGTGATCCCAACACCATCGGTTCTTGGGCGCCATACGATCCTGAGACGGGT
>Ga0129313_1001415_pt1 | contig 15203 bp, 14 predicted proteins | sample O1105metagenome_FD_94436 | JGI IMG/M metagenome (GOLD analysis project Ga0129313, IMG submission 94436) | Orangutan group fecal microbial communities from fecal samples from Wisconsin, USA - O1105 metagenome | ecosystem: Host-associated > Mammals > Digestive system > Large intestine > Fecal... | reverse complement strand
GTGAAAATCCTGTTTATGAAGGACAGTACAGAAGGCGTGGAAGAAGGAAGCATGACAGCAATGAAGACATAAGTAAACAAGATGGGGACGTGTCTGGGGAAGGCATGTCCCTTCTTTTATGTGTGAAGAATGAATGTATCCTGTTTATGCCGGAAAGCACCGAGGGTGTCAGTGAGGGCCAGACCACTGCAATGAGTGGTAAAAACGACTGAATACCGATGATTTTAGACACTTTTGGATGCTAAAAGTTGGAAGAAATACCATGGTGACATCCGGCATAAACCCAGAGGTTACCGTAGCGTTGATGAAAGTAGTCGGCATAATGCTCTATATAGAGCAAAAAACGCCAGAAATGGTTGTGCGATATGCTGATTTTGACCGGTCTGAGACGCTCGAAATTGCACCTGAAATGGCGTTTTTTACACGCTATGAAAGCCCGTTGGATTATGCCTGATAGCACTTTATAAAATGACGATATTCCGATGATTTTATAAAGTGCGGTCAGGAAAAAATAGGGGGCTTCGATGACAACATCATCGAGCTTTTTGAGGTTGGTCTTGAAGATGCTATCAGGCACAAATAAGAGGACTATCGGTGAAAACTACACCTAAAACGGCACAGCGTGAGCAAGTGCCAGCGGAAATAAACTCATAGGTTACCGTAGCGTTATGAGTGATTTCAGGCATAAAGCAATGGTTTACCGTAGCGATGATGGTGTCATCTGTCATAAAAACAAGGTTTACCGTAGCGATGAAATTCTGTAAAACACACGGATTGCCGTAGAAAACTGTGAGTGAAGCAGGTATGGATTTATGAGTGCGGTCTGGCAGGAAGATATGGGCTTTCATAGCGTAATGAGTGCCGCCTGTAATAAGAACACAGGTTACCGTTGCGATGATGGTGCTATCGGGCAGGAACGCATGGGTTACCGTAGCGGTATGAGACGACTGTGAGCAATAAAGCTGTACTAGCTGTGTGGTTCACATAACTGTGCTGCGGCAACAATGTGTAGCTCACGCAGGTACAAGATTATTAAGAGCTTAAGAATGAGACGGCTCAGACTCTTTGAGATGAGTCTGGGCTGTTTTGATGTGGAGAGAAGAAGATAAGATGCTAGTTAGTGTGATCATGCCGACTTACAACTGCGGCAAGTACATCCTGCAATCACTCGATTCTGTGATTGCCCAGACTGTCACGGACTGGGAAGTGCAGATTGTAGACGATTGCAGCACGGACGATACCGCCGAAGTGCTGAAGCCGTATCTGGAAAAATATCCGAATATCCACTACTACGTTCTTCCTCAGAATGGCGGTCCAGCAGTTGCTCGGACGGAAGCTATGAAACGGGCAACTGGCAAGTACATCGCTTTCCTTGATAGCGATGATCTCTGGAAACCAGACAAGCTGGAAAAGCAGATTGCTTTTATGGAGAAGACTGGTGCGAAATTCAGTGCAACTGGTTACAGCTGGATGGACGAGGAGGGTAATGATCTGCACACTGTGTTCATTCCTCCGAAGAAAACGGATTACAAGAAGATGATTCGGCTTTCCAATCCAATCGGTAATCTGTCTGTGATGTACGATCAGGAGGCACTCGGTAAGTTTGAGGTGCCGCCGATTAAAAAGAGAAACGACTTTGCCTTGTGGCTTAAGATCCTGAAAAAGACGGATTACTGCTACGGCATGGAAGAAGTTCTTGGTACATATCGCATGGGCCGCGCTGGATCGGTATCCAGCAATAAACTGAAACAGGCAAAGTATCATTGGCAGCTGTATCACGAAATCGAGGGGCACAATGTCGTTCGCAGCCTGTATGAGCTTGGCTGCTGGGCGTGGGTAAAAGGTACCGGCATCGGGATTGATAAGAGAAAGGTTTAATTGGAATGAAAATTGTTAAACTTAAAGGCGGACTTGGAAATCAAATGTTTCAGTATGCCTTTGCAAAGATTCTCCAGAAAGAGACTCGGAGTGAAGTAAAGATTGATTTGTCATCTTATAAGGCATTAAAAGGGGATACCGTTAGAAAACCTCGAATTCTTAAGTTTAACATTTCTCTTCCTGTTGCGAACCAAGAGGATCTTATGAGTGTATGCAAAATCTCACATAGTGGAGATTCGCAATCGAATCTATACCGTATTGGATTAGTACTGGAAAGCATCCTCAACAAAAAATATCTGTTTGAAAGAAACCACGCAGGATGTTCTGCTGCTAATATGAAAAAGTGTGAATTTTTTGATGGGTATTGGCAAGATTGGCGAAACGTTGATTCCATAATGCCTGAACTGCGAGAAGAATTTACTCCTGTGGAAAAGTTGGGGCAATCAACCGAAGAAAAATTAACTAAGATTGAGGGATGTAATTCCGTGTTTGTCGGCGTGCGCCGTGGTGACTATTTGACTGTGCGCCCGGAGCACTATGGAACATTTGATCAAGAATATTATGATCGTGCGATGGAAAAAGTATCGCAAATGGTTACAGAGCCAGTCTTTTTTATTTTTTCTAATGATATCAATTGGGTTCAAAAGAACATGGACTTTTCCAAATGGAATGTCGTTTATATCACGGACACAAGTGATGACTTTGAAGATTTCATTTTGATGAGTCGATGCAAGCATTCAATCATTCCCAATAGTACCTATCACTGGTGGGGGGCAAGACTGAATGAATATGAAGGCAAAGTGGTGGTGGCACCGTCTAAGTGGTTTGCTGATGATGCACCCATCAACATATTGCCGGATCGTTGGGAGAAAGTATGAAGAAAACATTTCAATTTGGAATCTGCGGGGCATTTGATTTCGAGGAAAAGGCAACAGGCGGTCAGTCAGTTAAGACAAGAGAATTTTATCTTGCTCTATCGGAAAAGATAGGGCAAGCGAACATTTGCATATTAGAAAGTACAGAATATAAAAAGAATCCAATATCTTTTCTCGTTAAATTTGTTCACATGATGGCCAAGAGCGAAAATGTAGTTGTTTTTCCTGCACAAAAGGGTATTAAGATTTTTGCACCCCTTTGCAGATTTCTGAAGGGTCCTTGCCAAACGAAGACGTACTACGATGTTATCGGAGGGTGGCTTGCAAAAATTGTGGATGAAAATCCAGGACTGAGAAAAAGTTTGGTTGCGTTCGATGCAATACTGGTTGAAACCAATCAGATGAAAGAAGAGCTTGGAAAGAGGAATATCTCGAATGTAGTAAGGCTCAGGAATTTTAAGGCAGTAAAGCCATTACAGGAGAGCCAAGTCAAAGCCGTAACCTCACCCGTCAGGCTGTGCTACTTTTCGCGTGTAACGAAGATGAAAGGTATTGCGGATGCTGTAGCAGTTGTCAATAAGATTAACGAGCATGGGACAAAGTGTATCTTCGATATATATGGGCCTGTAACGGATGGCTATGACGAAGAGTTCAAGCAGCTGCAGAATACATTTGGAAGCGAAATAACATATAAAGGAAAAGCGGATCCTTCTGATAGTGTAAAAATCATCAGTCAATATGATCTCCAGTTGTTCCCAACTCATTATAAAACGGAGGGAATCCCGGGAGCTATTCTTGACAGCTACTTTGCAGGCGTTCCTGTTGTCGCTGCAAGATGGAATAGCTTTTCCGATGTAATTATCGAAGGTAAAACAGGAACAGGGTATGAGATGGGAGATATAGATGATTTTCTTCTTCAATTAAGTAGGTTAATCAATGACAATGAGAAAATTGTGGAAATGAAGCAATGCGCGTTAAAGGAAGCTAAAGACTATATGCCGGAAACGGTAATCGAAGAATTTCTTCAGATTACAAGAGGGGCTTAAAATGGGAATCAGTATCTATAACATCAAAAGATGGACAAAAATGCTTACCGGGAAAAGCATATATCATGTTGACCAAAATCTGGGAAAGGCATTCGAACCCGGACAATTGAAGGGCTATTTTAATGACATGACTCAAAAGGTCCTTATGGGAGACAAAAACCTTGATGAAAAGGGAATCCCTTTCTTAGAACATTCTGATGGGTCACATGTTCAAATGCCGACGATGATATTTCAGTATGGCTTAGGGGCATACGACCTTTGGGTTATAAGAAAAGAAATTGAATATTTTAATAAAGCAAAACGGTGTGCAGATTGGGCTATCGACAATCAAGAAGATAATGGGGCATGGAGCGTTTTCTTTTATATTTATCCAAATGCACCATATTCGGCGATGCCACAGGGAGAAGCGGTTTCACTGCTGGTAAGGATTTATAAGGAAACCAAGGATGAGAAGTATTTATTTGCTGCAGAGAAAGCAATAAAGTTCATGCTTACAGACGTTCGCGATGGCGGCGTTTGCAAATGTAATGATTTTGAGCTAATCCTGTTAGAGTATACACATTTGCCATTGGTTATGAATGGATGGATCTTCGCGCTATTTGGTTTATATGATTATTTCCTGCTTACGGGAGAATATGAAGAAAAATTCAAAAAGTCAGTAAATTCACTTGAAAAGGCTCTTGTGCATTTTGATTGTGGTTATTGGTCAATGTATGACGAGGATGGTAAGATTGCAAGTCCGTTTTATCATAATCTTCATATTGCACAAATGAAAGCTTTGTATATGGTAACAAAAAAAGAAATATTTAATGAATATGCTGAAAGATTTGAACGATATCAAAAGAATCGCTTAAATGAACTTCGAGCATTTGCAAAGAAAGCAATGCAAAAATTAAGAGATTAACGAAACACATTTTGATTGATGAAAATAATGCATGCTAATATGTGGATAACCATGCTAATTCTGAGCTTTTAAAGTGCGAAAAAACTCGATAGCCTGAGAGTAATTCCAAAAAGCCAGAATTGTGTTGCGGTTCTAAGGTAATGGGGAGGCAAAAAATTCTTAAATGGGACTAATATATTACGTTGCTCTTTTTATATCACTATTGAAGGACTTAAAAAATAGCAAGTCAATTGCAACACAGATTTTTTGTATGCTCTTGGTTATCCCAACCATACAAATTGGGAACCATTGGTATAGTGGGCAGTATATTGTGATGATTGTGCTCTTCTTAGTCGCTTTAAAAATGAGAACACGTTATTTGGGACAGTATACGAGTCTATATGTAGCAATGTGCGCCTTAGTTATTTTTTCCTATTGTGTTGGTTTTCTGATAAACAATGCGGAAGCTTCGATGATTTCATTACTCACTTCGGTAGTAACATTATTAAAGTACCCGCTTATTATAGGTTGTAGTGGATTAATACTATTGCGTGAAGATACGAAAGCTATCGAGAAAAGCTTTGGAACAACGCTGAAGATAATTGTTATTGTTAACCTCGTTGCTGTTATAATGCAAATGCTTACGCCAAGCATAGCCGCAAAAATAATTGACAGTTTTTTTTATAACGACGAAGCCTTGAATCAAATTGACTCGCTTGCGCAAGGAGGCAGATATATTAGGTATACCGGAATTTATAATTATCCGGCAATTCTTGGCAGTATTATGTTGATTTGCCTTATCTGGTTTCTATTTGAAAGAAACGATAAAAAATGGAATAAAGTATATTTGTCGGCCATATTAATAATTGGAATATCATCAATGTCAAAGACTTTTTATCTTGGCTGTGCTGTTATTTTAGCTCTTTGGCCATTGATAAATTTTAATTCAAGAAATCTGAAATCTTTTTTAGGCGCAGGTGTAATACTGGTGATAATTGCTGGTACATATATGTATCAACAGGAAATCTATCTAAAATTGAAATCAATTAATGCATATCTAGCATTTTACTTTTCCTGCATCTTTGATCTAAATAAAAGCCTTTCAACTCGATACGATACGGCAGTTGGTAATACAGCACCTATGCTTAAGATGATAAAAGAGCATTTCATAATCGGCTATGGGCCTATTTCGGTTAAAGGAGAAGTTATACAAGATAGCGCGTTTATGGTTATAGCTCATAATGGAGGGATAATTGCAATTATATTGATTTTTGTTTTTTATGCACACTTGCTTATTAATAAGTGCAGACTTAAGAAAAAAAGAGAGCTTGTACTATTGATGGGTTTCTTTATGCTGGGATGGGCGTTACCTGTCTGGATTTTTTCACCGGTAACACTTGGACTGATTGTCTATTTGAATGTATTGTCTGATAAATCCATATGCGATGTATGGGGGTAATATTATGAATAATGTGCATACGCTTATACTGAATCATGCGGGAATGGGAATTGGAGGAATCGAAGTTACATTTGCAAAATTAATGCGTTATTGTTTGGAACAAGGATATCGAGTTATATGGATTACAAATAGGTCGTGCTATGAAACCGCATCGTTTAGAGATGTTGTTGATGATTCTCGCGTAGAAAAAATCTTCTTGTCCACAGGAAAGAAATTACTAGGTGGCGTTGGCAATCTGGATATCCCTTTTAATACGAATGAAAATGTAACGATGATTAGTTGTGATGTGCTGAATTTTGCTGATGCTGATGGACTTAGGAAAAAGGCTAAAGTGCAAAGCTTTTATCACTTTATGTTACTTCCACATTATACAGGCAGTGCATACTACCCTGAGAGGCTCTTTAAGAAAAAAGGGATAAGAGCGTTATGCTATAAGGAATTCAAATCAATTGCAAATCGACTGGAGCAGCAAAATTGTGTAAGGGCTTTCTCTGAAATCCAATTAACAGCATATGAAGATAACTATAAAATAAAAATAGATGAAAAAGATAATAAGACACTTAAAGCAATATCCTCTTCTCCTGTATTGGATACAGGTCGATTGGAAAAACGCGCATCTGAAAGAAAGAGCAAAATTGTAATTACCACTTGTGCGCGCTTCGATTTTCCTCATAAGGCGTACTTACTTGGACTAATTGATGCTTTTAAAGTTCTAGCAGCAGAGTACGATTCATTATATTTGGTTATAGTTGGGTATGGATTGGGGCAGGACATAATAAATAAAAAAATAAGTGAGCTCCCCCCAAAAATTGCAGATAGAATCAAGTTGGCAGGTAAAAAGAGTCCGGATGAATTAATTGAGATTTTTAACAAATCAACTATTAATGTGGGCCTGGCGGGCGCTTTACTGGATGGAGCAGGATGTGGCTTGCCATCACTTGTTGTGCAACACTACTCATATGAGTGCGGTTGCTTTGGATTTTTAGAAGATGTTAAAACCGATATTGCGGAGGGACAAGGCAAACCAATCATTCCGTATCTAAAAGAGATAATTCAGTGTTCTAATGAGGAATATGTTAATCATGGAGAGAAGGCGTATGAAGTTCAAGAACAATTAAGAGAAAGCCAGCCAGAGTATATATTTGAGCAAAAAAATTCTTCCTCCCAGAGATGCTTGTCACAAAGGCAGCGTTTGTTTTGTAAATTCATTCATTGCATAGCAACAGTTAAATATAGAATTTTTAAGGAATCGGGTTTTTCTGAGGACTGAGCATGGAAAAGGAAATCGTATTAAAAAATTTTATATGGCGATTTATGGAAAGATGCGGGGCGCAAATTGTAACTTTTGTTGTCTCCATTGTTCTTGCGCGTATTCTGGCTCCAGAGGACTATGGTCAAATTGCGCTTATTACTGTTTTTACCGGCATTATGCAAGTTTTTGTGGACAGTGGTCTTGGTACGGCACTGATTCAAAAAAAGGATGCTGATGATTTGGATTTTTCGTCAGTGTTCTACTTTAACTTTGTTGTTTGCTTGCTGCTGTATGGAGTTATGTTTGTGGCATCACCGTTTATAGCAGCATTTTACAATAATCCTGCTTTGACACCATTAGTAAGAGTAATCAGTTTAACCATTATTATTTCAGGCGTGAAAGGAATTCAGCAATCCTATGTGTCTCGTAATATGCTATTTAAGCGATTCTTCTTTGCAACATTAGGCGGAACTATATTCTCGGCTTTCCTTGGAATTGGTCTTGCATATGCTGGTTTTGGAGTGTGGGCTATTGTAGCACAACAGTTGTCAAACACCACAATTGATACTTTAATCCTTTGGCTGACAGTCAAATGGCGACCCAAGAAAATGTTTTCATGGAAACGATTAAAAGTATTATTATCTTTTGGGTGGAAGTTGCTTGTGTCCTCATTGATTAACAAAGTGTACGAAAATTTTCGTAGTTTGGCTATTGGCAAGATATATTCTTCGGCAGATTTGGCATATTACAATCAAGGAAACCAATTTCCGAATGTAATAGTTTCCAATATCAACAGCTCAATAGACAGTGTCTTACTTCCAACTATGGCTAGTGCGCAGGATGATTCAATTCATGTAAAAGAGATGACTCGTCGAGCTATAAAAACGAGTACATTCATTATGGCACCTTTGATGATGGGGCTTGCTTTTTGTGCCGAGCCAATTGTACGCTTGATTTTGACCGACAAGTGGTTGCCTTGCGTTCCTTTCCTTCGCATATTTTGCATTACATATATGTTTTATCCAATTCACACGGCTAACCTGAATGCAATTAAGGCGATGGGACGTAGCGATTTGTTTTTAAAATTGGAAATAATAAAAATGGCAGTTGGCATGGGATTACTACTATCTACTATGTATTTTGGCGTTATGGCTATGGCGTATAGTATGTTAGTCAGTGGAATTCTAAGCCAAATCATTAATTCATGGCCCAATCGGAAACTTTTAAATTACACATATTTTGAACAGTTAAAAGATATATTGCCGGGCGTTGCATTGGCTCTTTTCATGGGATGCTGTATAAGTCTAATTAGTTTGTTTCATTTTCCTTCAACAGTGACACTACTAATACAGATTCCTTTGGGAGCCTTAATCTATATCGGATTATCTGCAATATTACATTTAGAGACTTTTGAGTATCTGATAGGTATACTTCGTTCGACTTTGAAAAAATTGACTAGAAAGTGATGGTGACAAGATTGAAAAAATTGATGATATTGGGTGGCTCGCGGTATGCGCTTCCGGTAATAAAGGCGGCGCACGATCTTGGAATTTATGTGATAACCTGCGATTATCTGCCGGATAATATTGCGCACAAGTATTCTGATGGATACTGCAATGTCAGCATTATCGACAAGGAAAAAACGCTGGCGGCGGCGCAGAAACTGAACATTGACGGCATTATGTCCTTTGCCTGTGATCCGGGCGTTGTGACTGCAGCTTATGTGGCAGAGCAGATGGGGCTGCCCAATGTTGGCCCCTATGAATCTGTTTGCATTTTGCAGAATAAAGGTAAGTTCCGGCAGTTCCTGACAGAGAACGGATTTACTGTTCCGACTGCAAAGGGTTACAAGAATATTGATGATGCAATGAGAGATGTTGGGATTTTCCATTGGCCGGTAATCGTGAAGCCTACGGATTCTGCTGGCAGCAAAGGCGTAACTCGTGTGGATGATCCGAAGGATTTGGAAAAGAGCATCCGGTATGCTTTGTCATACTCACACTCGGACGAGTTTATTATTGAGGATTTCATCACGCAGCATGGCTACTCGTCTGACACAGACAGCTTCTCTATCGATGGCGAATTGAAGTTTGTATCTTTTGATTGCCAGCGTTTCGACCGCAATGCAAAGAATCCGTATACACCGGCTGCCTATAGCTGGCCGTCCTCGATGACTGCGGAACATCAGGAAGAACTAAAAAATGAGATTCAGCGTCTTCTCAAATTATTGAAGATGAAGACTGCGGTCTACAATATTGAAACGCGCGAAGGAACTGACGGTAAAGCCTACATCATGGAGTTATCCCCTCGCGGCGGCGGGAATCGACTGGCAGAATGTTTGCGCTATGCAACCGGCGTAGACATGATTACGAATATGGTAAAGTATTCGGTTGGCTTGCCAATCGATGAAATCCGGCAGAAACCTTATAATGGCTGCTGGGCTGAAGTTATTCTTCATAGCGATGAACCGGGTGTTTTCAAGGAACTTTGGATTTCGGATGAAATCGCAGAAAATGTGGTAGAGCGGGATCTTTGGATCGAAGAAGGCACCACTGTCGGAGGATTTGAAGCAGCCAATGAAGCGATTGGTACTTTGGTCCTTAGGTTTGATAATCAAACAAGGGTTGAAGAAGTGCTTGGTAATCAAAGCAAGTATGTTCGCGTCAAACTGTATGATGAGCATTCCTCGGGGGGGGGTAATTGCCCAAAGGTTTGTTTGTATGACAACCCGTAAATATTGGGGAGGTTATGCAGCATGAAAAAACTCCTCCTTTTGGGTGGCTCGGCACAACAGGTTGTCGCAATCAAAACAGCTCATTCTTTGGGATACTTTACTATTTTATGTGATTATCTAGCGGATAATCCTGGCCAGTATGCAGCGGACAAGTTCTATTTGGTTAGCACAACGGACAAGGAGGCCGTTCTTGAAGTTGCGCAGAAGGAAAAAGTAAATGGCGTAATAGCATATGCGTCTGACCCTGCAGCACCAACAGCGGCTTATGTGGCAGAGAAAATGGGCTTACCGGGCAATCCATATGAATCGGTAGAAATCCTCTGCAATAAGGATAAATTCCGTGCATTTTTGAAAGAGAGTGGTTTCTGCACACCGGAGGCTAAGGGATATACAGATATTGAAGATGCGCTTCGAGATATCCGAAATGGTTGTTTCGAATATCCGATTATTGTAAAGCCGGTGGATTCCTCTGGAAGCAAGGGTGCAACGGTTTTGCATTCAGAGGACAGCTTAGCATCGGCTTTGGATTTCGCATTTTCCTTTTCACGTTGCCATCGGATTATTGTAGAACATTTTATCGAAAAAAAGCATCCCTATCTAGTTGGTGGAGATATCTTTATCGTAAACGGAAGGGTTGTTCTGTGGGGACTGCTGAATTGTCATAGGGATAATCGAGTGAATCCGCTCGTTCCTGTGGGAAAGAGTTATCCCTTGCAGCTTGATAAGGAAGACGTTCTGAATGTAAAGGAAACTTTATCTTCTATGGTGGAAAAACTCGGCATTCGGAATGGTTCTATGAATGTTGAGTTAGTAGTAGATAAAAGTAATCGCGTGTGGCCAATTGATGTGGGCCCGCGGAGTGGTGGTAATATGATTCCGGACCTGCTTGGGGACATGTTTGGAGTGGATATTGCGGAAATGTCTGTTGAGGCAGCTATGGGAACTCCAATCAGAGGAAAAATCCATGAGCCGGAAGGATATTATGCAACACATAATTTGCACAGTACGAGGAGCGGAGTTTATAAAAAGATTTCGTTTGCAACAGACATAGAGAGCTTTATTTATAGAAAATGTTTATATAAAAAACAAGGCGATTTAGTTGAGTACTTTGATAATGCAGCGAAGTGCCTTGGTATTGTGTTTTTTAAATTTCCGAATGAAAAGAAGATGCATGAAATACTTGAACACATCAACGATTTAATAACAATTGAATTGCAGTAGAAAAACGAAAAATAAAGAACAAAAGGTATTAGCGCAGTGCAAAAAAGATTTCTAATGTTGTGTGCTTTTTGAATTATAACAAGATCACTTGGATATTTTCTGGTTTAGGGATGATAATGTGGCTTTACGGAGGACGCTGAAATGTAACTGAATTGAAGAAGGCGCGAGAAAAAGTTTTTTAAACGAAAAAGAGTAGATTGCGGTAATCAGGGTACGATTTAGTGGACAGTATATCTTGGTTGAAAGAAGCCGCTACGGAATTGAGGAAATTATGGATAATAGTATCTTAGTAACTCGGTCATCTATGCCAAGTATAGATGAATACATTGAAGAAATTCGTCCCATCTGGGACAGCCATTGGCTCACCAATATGGGGCCAGAGCATAAAAATCTACAGGCAGAACTCCAGCAATATATGGGCGTTGAAAATGTAGAATTGCTGACCAACGGTCACATGGCACTGGAACTTTCCTTGCAGGCAATGAATCTGCAGGGCGAGGTCATCACCACGCCGTTTACCTTTGCATCCACCACCCACGCGATTGTGCGCAATGGTTTGGAACCGGTATTCTGCGATATCGACCCGATTACATATACGATGGATGTGACCAAACTGGAACGCCTCATCACTGACCGTACCTGCGCTATCGTTCCGGTGCATGTTTACGGCAATGTATGTAACATCGAGGAGATCGAGCGGCTGGCACACAAGTACGAACTGAAAGTTCTGTACGATGCTGCACATACCTTTGGTGAAACCTATAAAAGCCAGGGCATCGGAAACTTTGGCGATGCATCCTGCTTCAGTTTCCACGCGACCAAGGTGTTCAACACCATTGAAGGCGGTGCGGTCTGCTATAAAGACCCGGAACTGGGCCGCAAACTGTACGAACTGAAAAACTTTGGCATCCACGGCCCGGAAGAAGTGGACGCGGTGGGGGCCAACGCCAAAATGAACGAGTTTTGTGCCGCTATGGGTCTTTGCAACCTGCGTCATGTGGATGATGAAATCGCAAAGCGCAAGGCTGTCGTAGAGCGCTACCGGGAACGTCTGAGTGGCGTGGATGGTTTGCAGCTGAACGTGGAGCAGCCGGAGGTCAAATCCAACTATGCTTACTTCCCGGTCGTGTTCGATGAAAAGTTGTTTGGCTCCAGCCGCAACGAGGTGTTTGATGCTCTGGCCAAGAACGGTATCGGTGCGCGGAAGTATTTCTATCCGTTGACAAATACCTTTGCTTGCTTCCATAAGAAATACGATGTGGATGAAACACCGGTCGCCCGCCGCATTGCCAAGCGGGTGCTGACTTTGCCACTGTACTCGGATTTGGCACTGGAAGATGTTGACCGTATCTGCGATATTATTCTGGAACAGAAGATGTGAATGGAGAAATCGGTTATGAAAATTGCAGTCGCAGGAACTGGCTATGTCGGCCTGTCCATTGCCACGCTGCTGTCGCAGCACCATGAGGTCATGGCAGTGGATATTATCCCGGAAAAGGTAAACCTCATCAATCAAAAGAAGTCTCCGATTCAGGATGAGTACATCGAAAAGTACCTCGCAGAGAAAAATCTAAACCTTGTTGCTACGCTAGACGCAGAGGCCGCTTATAAGGATGCGGATTTCGTTGTCATTGCAGCGCCTACTAACTACGACAGCAAGAAGAACTTCTTCGACACGTCCGCCGTTGAAGCTGTCATCAAGCTGGTCATCCAGTATAATCCGGATGCCATCATGGTCATCAAGTCCACGATTCCTGTTGGGTTTACGGCATCCGTGCGCGAGAAGTACCACTGCGATAACATCATCTTCAGCCCGGAGTTCCTGCGTGAATCCAAGGCCTTGTATGATAACCTTTATCCGAGTCGCATTATCGTTGGCACTGATGTGGAGAATGCCCGTTTGGTGAAGGCGGCCAACACCTTTGCGGGGCTGCTGCAGGAAGGCGCAATCAAGGAAAATATCGATACCCTCATTATGGGATTCACCGAGGCTGAGGCCGTCAAATTGTTTGCAAACACTTACTTGGCTCTGCGTGTATCTTATTTCAACGAACTTGATACATACGCTGAGATGAAGGGCCTGAACACGCAGCAAATTATCAAGGGGGTGTGCCTTGACCCTCGTATCGGTGACCAGTATAACAACCCCAGCTTTGGATACGGTGGATATTGTTTGCCGAAAGATACCAAGCAGCTTCTTGCCAACTATGCGGACGTGCCGGAGAATCTGATCGAAGCGATCGTGGAGTCTAACCGCACTCGTAAAGATTTCATCGCTGACCGTGTGTTGCAAATGGCAGGATACTACGGATATGGCGAGGACAACGAGTATGACAAGGCACAGGAAAAGCCCTGTGTCATCGGCGTGTACCGCCTTACCATGAAGTCGAACTCCGATAACTTCCGCCAGTCCTCTATCCAGGGTGTTATGAAGCGCATTAAGGCCAAGGGCGCGACTGTTATCATTTACGAGCCGACTCTGGAGAATGGCTCTACTTTCTTTGGCAGCGAGGTCGTGAGTGATCTTGAAGAATTCAAGAAGCGTAGCCAGGCTATCATTGCCAACCGTTATGATAGCTGCTTGGACGATGTACAGGACAAGGTCTACACTCGCGATCTGTTCCGTAGAGACTAATTGTCATAGCACTGTAAAGATTGAGAGGTTACAAAAATGGAGGATATTACTGTATCTAAATTCGGGGGGGGGCAGCGCAATAAGACACTAGACTGTTATAAAGGTGTGCTGATTGTACTTGTTGTCCTTGGACATGTTTTTGAATACTCAGTATCAGACTGGAACCACAACATTTTGCAGAATTTGATCTGGGCAGTGCAGATGCCGGGCTTTATGCTGGTATCCGGATACTTTTCGTTCAGAGATGTGAAAAATGGCGAGATGCTATTGGCGGGATACCGGAAAAACGTAGAGAGGTATCTTCTTCCGTTTCTAACATGGTTTGCTTTGATCAGCGTGTTGCTGTTGGGAAATTATGAGCACAACGTGTTGACTGGTTTGAGCAGACTTGCGTGGAGGGTGGACGGAGGACTGTGGTTTATCTGGGTGGTATTCGTTCTGTCTCTAATCATGGGATTATGTAATTTGATTCGCAGTAAAGTCAATGGCTTTGTAAAACAGTTTGTGATTGTGGCTGTGACAGTCGGTGTGAGCTATGGCATACTTTTGATTTTGGCAAAACTGACATCTGTTAATTTTTTCGGAATCAAGTTTATTCTTTATTACGGCTTATTCTATGGACTGGGCTGGTTTATAAGGTGGACACAATGCTTTTGGGAAAAACGGAAAACTGTCTTTTATGACACAGCGGCATTTATCTGCATTTGCGTATTCGCGGCAGTTACTTTTAATGTGAACCTGTATCTCATAGACGATAACCTAGTAGGGATTATGTTACGTTTCATTGCAGGAGCCACCGGAAACTATGTTCTTTACTATGTGGTAAAGAAACTGATTCCCCAGTTACAGAAGATAAAGATGGACTGGATTGGAATGTATACACTTGAAATCTATGTGACGCATATGTATACGAATCATTTATTCTCCAAGGTTGCGAATGATGCGTTTTTTACGGTTCCTGGATTTACGACTTTCACAGTATCTTTAATCTGTACAGTGGCACTTACGGGAATTGTAATCGTTGTGCTAAAGAGCATACCGGCTACGAATTATCTGTTCTATGGGAAGCGAAAATAAAGGGAAATAACGAAAATAAGAGAGGCTTCGGGCATGATTGTGGGTAAACATCCCAAGCCACTGACTACAATTACATATTGAAAAAGCCATCCGGGTTCCTGTAAAGTATCAGCGACCAAACTTTTACTACACAGGAAACACTC
>Ga0129313_1001413_pt1 | contig 15253 bp, 15 predicted proteins | sample O1105metagenome_FD_94436 | JGI IMG/M metagenome (GOLD analysis project Ga0129313, IMG submission 94436) | Orangutan group fecal microbial communities from fecal samples from Wisconsin, USA - O1105 metagenome | ecosystem: Host-associated > Mammals > Digestive system > Large intestine > Fecal... | reverse complement strand
TTCATTCCCATGCCGTTCATTCCCATGCCGTTCATTCCCATGCCGTTCATGGGCATTCCCATACCGCTCATGTCCATGCCGTTCATATTCATGGGCATCCCCATAGGATTCATTCCCATGCCGTTCATTCCCTGCTGTGCGGTGTTCTGCGACATATCCGCTCCGGCAGAAGTGTCCATGGACTTTACGTCCTCCACCAGCTTTGCAGCATTGCCATCTCCACCCATCTGCGTATTGATGAATGTATCTACCAGCTTGCGGGCAAATTCTACGGGATACAGCTGCATGATGGAACTGTCAACCAAATCGTCAATCTGCATGCGGAAAGAAATCTTGACAAATACTCCGCCCAGAAAGGGGGATATGTCTTCTCCGTTCCTCACCTGGGTCAAATCCAGCAGAGTGGAATCCGGCGGACTGATATCAATGGTGGTCTTTAACATAGTGGAAAGGGATGTGGCCGCCGAGCCCATCATCTGGTTCATGGCCTCGGAGATGGCACTCAGATGCAACTCTCCCAGTTCTCCTTCGGTGTTTGTACCGTCACCGCCCATCATCAAATCGGTGATAACCTTAACATCGTGTTCCTTCAGCACCAGTATATTGGTACCGTCCAGTCCCACCGTATACTTTATCTGAATAAACACACAGGGCTTCTCATACTGCCCCAGCAGAGTATCCCAGGTGGCAATTTCCACCACGGGGGTGGTAATATTTACTTTTCTGTTTACAAGTGAGTACAGCGTAGTCGCCGATGACCCCATACTGATATTGGCAACTTCTCCGATAGCGTCCCGCTCTACGTCCGTCAGGATGTCCTCGGTGTTCAGGTCCTTTGCGGGACTGCCGCCCGATGGTTCGCTGCTGGGAACTTCCGTTACTTCTTCATTGCTTCCGATGCTCCCCGGATTCCCGTCATCAGACAGGTCCATGCCGCTCAAGAGAGCGTTAATCTCGTCCTGCGACAGCATTCCTCCATCCATTGTTTACTCCTCCTCTCTGATTACCGATGTAATCCGGACAGCATAAGAGTCCTTTTCGGCGCCGGGTAATGCGGTAAATTTTTTTATATTACCCACAAATATATTCATGTCATCATCCACCTTGGAGTCAAGCCGGATGCAATCTCCTACCTGCAGGTTCATAAAATCATTGACAGAGATGGTACTCTTTCCGAGTACCGCCCTGATGGGAATATCCACCTTGCGAATCAAAGATTCAATGTAATCCTCGTAATTTTCATCACGATTCTCCTGCATGGTGGAAAACCAGTACTTCGTGTTCAGCTTATCCATGACATCTTCCAGTGTGAAGAACGGAAGACACACATTCACAAAGCCCTCTATCTCCCCTATTTTCATGTTCAGCGTCACAATCGCTATCATGTCGTTGGGAGCAATCACCTGTGCAAACTGAGGATTTGTCTCCAGCCTCTGCAGCACGGGATTTATATCAATAACATTCCGCCACGGCTCCCTCAGGAGCTGGGTGAACATCACCAATATCTTCTGAATAATCGTAAGTTCAATCTCGGAAAATTCCCTGTTCTTCTCCAGGGGCACCCCGCTTCCTCCCAGCATACGGTCCAGCATGGCATAGCCCAGATTTGTGGCCAAGTCTATGATAATCTGACCGCCCAGCGGAGAAAAATTAATAATTCCCAGGATAACGGGGTTGGATAATGCATTGGTAAATTCATTAAAGGTAACCGTCTCCGAGCTTGCTACCGCAACCTGAACGTTTTTTCTCAGGTATACGGGAAGGTTTGTGGAAATCAGACGGCTGTAATGCTCAAATATGATTTCAAGAGTCCTCAAGTGCTCCTTGGAGAACTTTGTAGGGCGGCTGAAGTCGTAATTTTTGACCTGCTTCTCTTCGCTTTCCTGTATCTGGTCAACATCAAGTTCACCTGTGGATAACGCCGCCAGCAGATTATCTATTTCGTTTTGGGACAGTACCTCGCCCACGCAAGCTCACCTCCTGTCATCACATCCTATTTGCTGCTTGGCGTCAGCCGTACTTCACTCCGCTGATTGCAATCTTATAGATAAAGTCAGAGCCGAATAGCTTCTGGACCTCTTTCAGAATTTCTTCCCTGATGCCCTCAAAATTGTTCTGACATTCCTCCAACGTATGATTACCCACCACACTGTTGATGACGTCCCTGACCAGACTGTCTGCAGCGGCCATCTTCTCCGCACCGCCCAAGTCCTTATAATCCTCATGCTTGATATTCTGAAGCAGAGCTGGTGTAAATATAATATAGGACTGTTTGGGGCTGACGGAAGTACTGCCGTCCTCGTTCACTATCTTGGAGGCTGCCAGCGGAATCGCCATCTCTGTCATCACATAGGTTTCGGTCTCCGCCAACGGCACATCCGTCACCGTCTCCTCGCCGGGCCTGTAACGTTCCAGATTCAGAACGGTGGCAATGCTTGTGACAAGTTCTGCCGTCTTTTTGTTGGTTCCTGTCACACTGATCATCATAACCGCCGTCATTGCAATGTTCACTATCAACAGCACCAGGATCAGTACACTGAGTAAATTTTTCTTCATAAAGCAAAAACCTCTTATTCTTTTTATCCCTGAGAGGGATTGTAAATACGGATTTCAACTCTTCTGTTCAGGCTTCTGCCCTCCGGTGTGGAGTTGTCTGCCACGGGAACGCGTTCTCCCATGCCCGCATGCTTTAAGTTCTGAGGATTCAGGAATGTATTCTCCTCCAAATAGTAAAATACAGACAGCGCTCTCGCACTGCTGAGTTCTTCATTGTTCGCGTACTTTGCGCTGCTCATGGGTACATTGTCGGTATGCCCCTCAATTTCAATGGTTCCGGTACTGTACCTCTCCAAAATGATGCCCACTTTGTCCAGCACCTGTTTTGCTTCATCCTTCAGCTCCGCGCTTCCCGAATCAAAAAGCAACGCTCCGTTCATGGTAAGCTGTATGTATTGTGCCGTAAAACTGATGTCCACCTGATCGCCCACTCTGCTCTCACTGAGGGACTCTTCGATTGTCTCCGACAGTTCCTCATTCTGCTGAAGCTTTTCCTCGTCCAGAAACTGCTCCAACGACTGCTGGGCTTCGGGGGATAATTCAAACTCCTCCAGTTTTTCGCCTTCCGTCTCACTGTCTGCCGTTTTCCCTGTACTGTTTATGTATTCATCCAGTTCATTCAGCTGGCTGACACCGTTACTGATTAAAATCCCTTCGCCGATTGCCGTGGCTCCCGCATCAAAGATGCTGAATGTATTGTTCATGGCAGCCACAAATTCCGCCAGCTTGTCTTCCTGAACGGAGGACATGGCAAACAACATAACAAAAAAGCAGAGCAACAGATTCATCAGGTCACTGAAGGTTGCCATCCAAGCCGGTGAACCGGCGGGCGGCGTATCCTCCTGACGTTTTGCCATTACTCCTCACCTCCCGCATCGTCACCGGAGCTCTCTCTGTCCTTGGGAGCAAGGAACGATTTCAGCTTCTCCTCGATGACTCTGGGGTTCTCTCCTGCCTGAATTGATAGCAACCCCTCTATCATAACCTCTTTCATCATCATTTCGGCAGCATTGTCTGCCTTCAGCTTGTTGGATATGGGAATACATATCCAGTTTGCCAGCAGGGAGCCATAAAATGTAGTGATAAGTGCCACAGCCATGGCCGGTCCCAAAGCTGCCATATCATCCATATGATACAGCATATCCACCAGTCCTACCAGCGTACCGATCATACCCCATGCAGGACCCATGGAACCCAACGTGTCCCAGAACCCGATTCTCGTCTTATGTCTCCCTTCGATGCTGACCAGCTCGGTTTCCATAATTGCACGCACAAGGTCAGGGTCTGTACCGTCTACAATCAGAAGAATTCCCTTCTTCAGGAAAGGTTCCTCCATATCGGAGGCAGCTTCCTCCAGGGACAGCAGGCCCTCTTTACGTGCCACATTGGACAAATCTATAATTTTTTGAATCATTTCGGCGGTATTCAGAGCAGGTGCCTTAAAAATCAGAGTGAAACTTTTCAGCCCACCGATAAAATCCTGCATGCTGTGCGACAGCAGCGTAGCCGAAAAAGCGCCGCCAAAGGTAATGATAGCGGACGGCGGATCCAGATACTCATGAAAGCCACCGATGCCGGCATTACTGATAATACCGAATAGAAGCATTACAATGCATAATATAAATCCGGCTAAAGAAGCTATATCCACGCGAATCACCTAACATTCTGCATTTTTTTGAATTATTCCGCAAAAATATCCTTTCTATACAATTTTACAAGATTTTTTATCTCTTGTCTACTTTCTTTTACAATTATTTTTTTCCCCGTTGTCAGGGTGATTACTGTGTCCGGAGTTTCCTCCACCGTCTCGAACAAATGCGGGTTCACGAGGATTTTTACCCCGCTCAGTTTGGTTACTTCAATCATATTTTCCCTCCGTTGACAAAAAATGGATATAGGGACGGAGCTTTTTCCGTCCCTACCATATCATAATTACAGTATCCGAAGCGTAACCATTCGGTCATCCTTAACGCTTCAGATTCGTCAGTTCCTCCAACAGAGTATCCGACACGGTAATGATACGGCTGTTGGCCTGGAAGCCACGCTGTGTGGTAATCATTTCCGTGAACTCCGCGGACAAATCCACGTTACTCATCTCCAGCTGTCCGGTTGACATATAGCCTCCGTTTGCGGTGATGTCCGTGCCGATGCCGTCAAACTCGCCGGAGTTTAAGGTTGCGGAATACAGATTGTCTCCCTGCTTCTCCAGACCGGAGGCATTTGCAAAAGCTGCCGTGGCAATCTGACCGAGGAGCTTTGTCATACCATTATCATAACTTGCGTAAATCATACCGTTCTGCTGGATGGATACACCTATCATCTCGCCCAGCGCACGTCCCATGCCCAGACCGTTCTGGTCACCGCTGGTGGCTCCCAGTGTAGAGGTACCCTTGTTGTTGAACAGCGTAACCTCGGAGAAATCCACCGTGATATCCGAGAAATTGCCGCCCAACGCAGAAAGGTTCAGCTTTGAAGTAAAGTTTGTAACAGAGCCTGCAACCGATGACAGATAACCTGTATTTCCGTCAAAAACCACCGATATACCTTCAAAATTTCGTCCCACAGTCTCAAAGTTTGTCTCGCTTCCTGCAGCTGCCGTCAGGAAGGTGGGCAGTGTAGCTGTTGCTCCCTCCGCCACTCCCGCGGGATTCTTGCTCAGATTCGCCAGCAGCTGTGCAACGGTAAGCTGTGTGGTGCCCTGAGTTGCGTCATTCACATCATTGGGCGCTGCATACAGCAGGTTCAGGAAGTCTTCCGTAGAGCCCTCGTAGCCGTAAGCCTTTGCAATCTCATCCAGCTGCTTCTGAACAGTGGTTACCGTTCCGTCATTCAGGGTTACCGCCGTGTCGCCTGCCAGCAGGTCTCCGTTTGCATCGTAAAGAGTCCGCACATCTGCAACCAGCGAGGTTCCGCGGGATAATTTTCCCGTAGCATCCCATTTATAATTCGTTGAATCAAAGGCTACCTTTCCGGCCTTTGTCTGCTTACTGTCATCACCGAAGAGCTTTGTCACGCCCGCTTTGCTCAAATCAACCGCAGCGCCGGCGGAATCCAAAATCTTATCCAGTTCCAGACTGTACTCATTTACATCATCAGACTGCCTGAACACAAACTTTGCGGTATAGCTGTAGCCCAGTGCATCATAGAAGTTCAGATTTACCACCTTGCCGTTTGCGCTGGTCACATCCGTATCATGCTTATCCAGGATTCCCGACATATATGCCTTTGAGGTTGCCTCGGGAGGATAGGTCATATTGGCAGTGCTCATAATGCGCAGTGCGGACACGGTATCCTTCTTGATTGTACCTGTCTCCTCATCCAGCTGCCAGCCCATGACATTGTATCCGGTGCTGGTCATGGCCAGATTTCCGCCTGCGTCCACATAAAAAGAGCCGTCTCTGGTAAAGAAGTTTTCCGTACCGTTGTTGACAACAAAGAAATTGTCTCCGTTAATCATGATATCAAAGGGATTGCCGGTGGACTGGGTGGAACCCTGTCCGGTAATGTTAATGTTGATGGCGCCGCTCTTTACACCAAGTCCAATCTGTCTGGCATTGACACCGCCGGTACCGGTGGTGGCGTTGGGGCCGCTGGCTCTCTGCGTAGTCTGGCTCATCAGCTCGCTGAAGGTGATGGAGCTGGATTTAAAAGCTGTGGTATTTACGTTTGCAATATTATTACCGATAACGTCCATCTTGGTCTGGTGTGTTTTAAGTCCTGCCACACCGGAGTAAAGTGATCTCATCATAGTGCTTGTTCCTCCTTAGGGAACGGAGCGCGCTCCCCTTCCGTCATCCGGGGAGCCATAACCTCCTGTCAGGTCCGGCTATGCGATAACCGCTCCGTTAATATTTGTGAAAATGTTCTCGTCCGTTGCTGTGCTGTCCATTGCAGTGACTACCGTCTGATTTGGCACATTCACGATAAAAGCCAGCTGATCCACAATGACCAGGGAATCCCTGATACCTTTTTGTCCTGCTTTTCTCGCCCCGTCGTTCAATCGCTCCAGCTGCTCTGTATTCAGCTGAATATTGCGATCGCTCAGTCTTCCCAGAGCGTGCTTGGAAAATCTCAGGCTTCCTGCGGAGCCCGTCTCTTCCGTGCGGTTTTCCAGGCTTTTTTGCTGTAAGATTTCCCGGAAGGAGAGCTGCTCGGTGTTCGATGCGCTCTCCGTTCCTTTCGCCCTGTTCAGGTACTGGTCAGTCAACTGCTCAATAGACAGATATCCGTTGTTTTGAATATTCATCTTCAAGCTCCTTCTTATGCTTTCCCGGCATCCTCCGTGCCGTCGGTTCCTTCCGTTTCTTCACCGTTCTCACCGCTGTCGGCATCTTCCTCACCGGCAGCCATTCGAACCTCCTTCAACTTCTCGATATACTTATTCAGAGTCTTGACGGTATCTTCCGCGACAAAGCTCTTCTCGTAATCGTTCATTTCACTGTAAAGCTTTTCCAGTTCGTCGATTTCGTCCGCATCCGACATATCCACACCGCCCAAAACGGGAAGCTTGTTCAGTCTTACCGTGAAATCGTAGGCCTTGTTGTAAGCGTTCAGGTACTCCTTATCTGCCACGGTATCCAAATCATCCAGAGAATACAGCTGCTCATCGATGGAAAGATAAGCTTTTCCGTTTTCGTATACCACGTAGTCAACCTTGCCCTGTACATACTTGGTTTCTCCGGAAGATGTGGTGGTCTTAATATAAACCTCCTGCCCCACCAGGGAACCGGCTCTTGCCAGTTCCGTGCTGGCTGCCATATTCTGCATCTGCTCCACCTGGGAGAATTGTGCATACTGGGATATGTACTCGGTGTTAGAGGTGGGCTCCAGAGGGTCCTGATACTGCATCTGGGCGACCAGAAGCTGTAGGAACGCATCCTTGTCCATACCATTGTTATTTAGTTTTGATGTATTCTTTAAAGAATTCTGGGATGTGGTTTCAACGATTTTTCCGTCTTCCACCGGTGCCATTATAGCCATAGTTCTTCTCCTCTCATCACACGCTGTAGTCCAACGTGTTTCCGTTGGATTCCATGATATCCTTCGCCAGCATGTCCTCTTCCTCCAGGTCCTCCGCAATTGCGGAGTCGTTCAGGTTCAGTCTTCGGATTCGCCCTCTTCTTGAAGGCTCCTGCCCCCGGCTGTTGCCGCCTCCGTCTCTGCCCTGATCCAGATTTCTCTCAAACTCATGGCTCTGTACGGTGACTTCAATCGCATCCACTCTGACACCCTGTTCTTCAAACTGTGTCTTCAACTGAATCATCTGACTCTCCAAAGCAGCCTTAACCGCTTCATTCTGAGTGATAAAGTTTGCCGTAACCACGCCACCCCGGGAAGCGACCTGAACCTGTAGGGTTCCGAGGCTGGCAGGATGAAGCTGCATCTCCACCCCTGACATCTCGGGCTTCAGATTGATTTTCATGTAATCCATAATCTGGCGCATAATGTTTTCGGTGTCTGTCGTCCACGGGCTCTCGGGAACAGTGCTCTGTTGTATCTGCGCGTCAAACCGCTCCGCTTTCAGATTCTGGGTAAAGAAGTTCAAATCCTGTTCCTTTTCTCCCTCCCGGCTGTTTTTACTTCCGTCACTCTGCGACTCCGCGGAAGTCTTTGCGTTTACCGCCTCCTCGTCCTGTGTGAGAGTACCGGTAGCTTCCGAAATAACCTCATTTGTTGTTTCGGCATCCCGGAATGTGTTCAACGGCTTTACCGTCTCGTCATCCGTCTCCACAAAAATTTCGGGTTCCGCGGATTCCGCACCGCCAAACCGCTCCAGCAGTTCAGACATCTGTTCGGGAGACTGTTCCAGAGTTTCGGCACTTTCCTGCAGTACGCTTTCCAGTTGTGCCATCAGCTCACGATAGCTTCCGTAAAGAGATTCATCCGTAACCAGTGCCGAAGCATCCGCCGCTCCCGCAACCGTCAGAATCAGTTCTCCCAAATTTTGAGCATTCAGCACATCCGTCTGTTCCATCCCCAGTTCCTCCAGGGTACCGATTACCTCATCTGTGTCCACCCCCAGAATCTCTGCAACCTGCCGAATCATCTCTGCCGCTGCCGTTCCCAGCACCTCCGCAGCCTCCTCCAGCTTTTCCTCCGGGATGTCCGCACGCTCTTCCACGTCTCGGCTGGGCTCCCGCTTTTCCGTCCGAGCCCTGTGTTCATCCCTTGCCTTCAATGAGTCTCCCGGTGCTTTTCTGACAGTCTGTCCGTTCTCTCCGTTAACAGACTGATCCGGCTCCTTTTTTGTCCGGTTGTTCCAGACTTCCTGAAATCCGCTGTCCAAAACACTTTTTGTTCCCACAGCCGACATTCCGCCCGTTCCAAACCCGACATCCATTACAGGTGTACTTGTCATTTCTGACCTCCTTCCTTCAGTTATCAATGTACATGTATGAATACCGAAACCGGTATTCATACACTATATCGGCTCAAACTCTCAATCACTTAAGAGTCAGGGTCCATTATTTTTGTAAGTCTCGCGGCAATATCCGGCTCCATGGCAGCCAGGATATCGCCTCTCTCCTCTGCGCTCATGGCATTCAAAATCTTTGCCACCAGATTCAGATTGTCGGTCATGGTGTTAAAGATTTCCGCAGCATCCTTGGGCTTCATGCTGGCATAGGCAAGGGCATAATCCTGAATTTCCTGACTCTCCTGCTCCTGAATAATCACCTGCTTGTAAAGATATTCCGCCGTTTCCGGATTCAGCGCCTCGTACCACTTCCGATACTCTTCCGCCCCGGGACCTTTTTCGGCATAGACTACTTCCTCCCCGAACTCCTGTTGGATTCTCTGAAATTCCACCTGCCTCTTTTCAAACTCGCTCAGTCTCTCGTTCTCGGCTAAAAGTTTCTCTATGTCCGCATCTTTGGCATTGGAAGCCGTACGCACCTGCTCCAGTTCCAGTTCCAGTTGCTTTATATAGTCCACAGCCTCCTGCAGGCTGGAATATCCGCCGTAGTTTTCGGGGTTATTGGTCTCTGTCAGCGATACCCCCGGCAAAATCCTGTTTACCACCGGGACATCCTTTAAGATAGGAGTCAGGACAGTGCTTCCGAAACCGCCGATATCCAACTTGACAATGACACAGACAACCGCCAGCCATAAAAATACAATCAGAATCGTAGCGCCAAAGGTTACCAGTCCGTTTCCTTCCTCCTCCAGTCCGAGGTTCTCCTCTTCCTTTGCGATTTCCTTCGCCCGGCGTTTTGCCTCCTTCTTCTGGTCCTTCCGCTCCTTCTTCAGCTTCTTTTTTTCATCCTGAATTCTCTTTTTTTCCACGTCCGCCGAAGCTGCCGGCGCTGTCATATTCTTTTCCATATTTTTGCCTCCCGCTGGCAGACGTTACACTACCACGCTGCTTCTGTCATCCTTCTTCCGCTGTCCATAGGTATAGCTGATGAGTTCATCCACCTCTTTGCCTTCCTGCTTCTTCTCATCCGCCAAAAACTGTTGGAAGGCCTTTTCTTTCAGTGTCTCGTGCGTCTTTCGCTCCATCATTACCTCTGTCAGACGCTCCCTGGCCTCCTCCAGTGTCTTTTCCGCTGCTTTCACTCTCACCTGCTGGGCAGCAATATATTCGTCCATACACAGGATTGCCATTTTGTTGTCCTCAATATCACGCAGTTTTAAATTACCTGACAGAAGCTCCTTTGCTTTTTTCTCGTAGGCCTGCTTTCTCTCCTGTAACTGCCGCAGCCTTTCTTCCTCCCCGTCCAGCGCTGCTCTGGCTGCGCCAAATTCCTGCTTTGCCTGTGTCTCCATCTTCAGTTTGATATCCAGTATACTCTGCATCGAGTACCGAAACCTTGCCATATCTGTCCGCCCTCACATTGATGAAGTTTTATTCAAACAAACCCTTCAGCATCTCCACGCTTGTCTCAAAGTCAAACTTCTCATCCACTTCCTGGCAGAGGAATCCGTTCACAGCGTCGATTTTAGAAATGGCATAATCGATGGAAGGATTGCTGCCGCTTTTGTACGCGCCGATATTTATCAAATCCTCCGCCTCGTTATAGGTAGCCAGAACATTTTTCAGCCTGCCCGCCGCCTGTTTGTGCTCCCTTGCAGCTATCTGGCTCATGCATCGGGAAATACTCTGCAGAACATCAATTGCCGGATAATGGTTCCTGTGTCCCAGCTTTCTGTCCAGCATAATGTGTCCGTCCAGAATACTTCTGGCAGTATCCGTGATGGGCTCATTAAAATCGTCACCGTCCACCAGCACGGTGTAAAGCCCGGTGATGGAACCTTTGTCCGACCTGCCCGCACGTTCTAAAAGCTTTGGCATTTCGGAGTACACACTGGGGGGATAACCTCTGCTCACCGGCGGTTCCCCGCTGGCAAGACCGATTTCCCTCTGGGCCATGGAGAAACGTGTCAGGGAGTCCATCATCAAAAGCACATCCTTCCCCCGGTCTCTGAAATATTCAGCGATTGCCGTGGCGGTCTTTGCTGCCTTATTTCTCTCCAGTGCCGGTCTGTCTGAGGTTGCCACCACCACCACTGAGCGGCGCATTCCCTCTTCCCCCAGGTCTCTCTCTATAAATTCCCGCACCTCACGGCCTCGCTCTCCAATCAGCGCAATCACGTTGACATCTGCCTTTGTATTTCTTGCAAACATACCCATCAGCGTGGATTTTCCCACACCCGAACCGGCAAAGATACCGATTCGCTGGCCTTTGCCCACGGTAATCAGCCCATCTACCGCCTTCACTCCCAGAGGAAGTACCGTGTCGATAATTTCACGGCTCATAGGGTCAGGCGGCGCAGCCTCCACGGGATATGCCGCTCCCTCCACCGCAGAGCCGTCCACCGGTCTTCCGAGCCCATCCAGTGTCTTTCCCAGAAGCGCTTCACTGACGGTCACCCGCAGGGGATAGCCCGTATTCTCCACAACACAGCCCAGTCCGATGCCGTCTGTAGCCTCATAGGGCATAAGCAGGGTTTTCTTGTCTTTAAAACCCACCACTTCTGCCATAATGGGAACCTGATTGCCTTCTCCCTCGGGAACAATCCTGCACAAATCTCCCAGTTTGGCATCCGGGCCGACAGATTCGATGGTAAGTCCCACCACATTCACTACCTTGCCCAGTTTACGGAAAAAGCTCTGTTCTTTCAGTTTACTGTATTTGTCTAAATTTACGGAAACCGCCTGCAAGCCGTCAATCCTCCTTTGACCAGGACAGCAGCATCAGCTTCTGCTTCAGCTCCGAAAGCTGCGTACCCAGTCCGCAGTCAAATATGCCGCTCTCCGCCTCTATCAGGCACTCGTTTTTGGCAAGCGTCAAATCTTCCACCACCTCAACATTACAGTTCGCCGATACGGCACCTGCCATAATCTGCTTTTTCTGCATGTTAACATAAGGATAATCTTCTTTTGAAACATGAACCATAAAATCATGTCCGCCGTCAATTTTTCTCAGCGTGGAAGAAATCAGATGTGCCAGAATTTCACGGTAGGACTTCAGTTCCACATGAAAAATATGCTGGTAGATGTCTGTAATCAAATCCACCAGCTGCGGTTCCAGTTCATCCACCTGCTGTTGATAAAAGGCTTCCAGCTGTCTTTCCCGCTCCAGATACTCCTGTTTTGCCGCCGTGCTTTCCGCCTGCGCCTGCGCAAGCCCTTCAGAATAACCCTGCTGTTTTGCATCGGCCATAATCCGGTTTTTCTCCACCTCTGCCTGGGTCTTCGCCTCTTCACAGACCCGCATTGCCTCGGCCTTTGCCTCGGCAATCACACTTTCTGCCTCCCGGCGTGCCTCCGCCAATATCTGTCCGGCATCTTCCTGTGCTTTTATCACATTGCCTGCCGGTTCCTCCCCGTCTTCTACGCCCGCCTCCGGCGGAAGATCTATCTGTTCTGCTGCAAGTCCTGACACAAAGCCGCCTTTTGCCGCACGATTACGCTCTTCAAATTCCTCCAGTCGTTGTTGCAGCAGTCCATTGGAGTCAATAACTCTCTTCTCATCGGGCTGTACTACCGTAAATACCTGCTTTACCAAATTCCTAGACAACAATCTCGTCACCTCCGCCTCTGGAGATTATGATTTCGCCGGAATCCTCCAGCTTTCTGATGATATTTACAATCTTCTGCTGAGCCTCTTCCACATCCTTCATACGGACAGGACCCATGAATTCCATGTCCTCTTTTATCATAACCACCAGACGTTTGGACAGGTTGTTGAATACTGCGTTCTGCACCTGCTCGTTGGCACTCTTCAACGCCATCTCCAAATCACTGTTGTCCACATCACGCAGCACACGCTGGATTGCCTTGTCGTCCAGAAGCAGGATATCCTCGAACACAAACATCTTCTTTCTGATTTCGTCTGCCAGTTCCGGCTCCTCGATTTCCAGTGTTTCCATAATGTGGCGCTCTGTTCCGCGGTCCACGGTATTCAAAATCTCCACAACTGCGTCCACACCGCCGATAATGGTGTAATCCTGGTTGACAAGGCTTGCCAGCTTTGACTCCAGAACCTTCTCCACCTCTTTGATGACATCGGGGCTGGTACGATCCATTACAGCAATACGTCTTGCCACATCCGCCTGTCTGTCAGGCGCCAGCGCCGAAATAATCAAAGCTGCCTGTGACGGAGACAAGTAGGACAAAATCAGCGCAATGGTCTGCGGATGCTCGTCCTGAATAAAGTTGATCAGCTGGGACGCATCCGTCTTGCGCACAAACTCGAAAGGCTTTACCTGAAGGGAGGCTGTCAGCTTTCCGATGACATCCATTGCCTTTTCGCTACCCAGAGCCTTTTCCAGCAAATCCTTTGCATAGGTAATACCGCCCTCCGCAATATACTGCTGGGCAAGGCACACCTCGTAAAACTCATTGATGATTCCTTCCTTCACCTGAGGAGTCACACTTCTCGTATTTGCTATTTCCAAAGTCAGCTCTTCAATTTCCTCTTCCTTCAGGTGCTTAAAGATTCCCGCCGAACGCTCCGGTCCCAGTGCAATCAAAAGAATTGCCGCCTTCTGTATTCCTTTCAAGCCCTCATCTTTTCCAATTTTCGGCATAATCTAACCTCTCCCATTTGTATCGTGTCAGTTCCAATCCTCATTCAACCAGTTTCTCAGCAGGTTGGCTGCCGCCTCCGGATTTTCGTCCACAAATTTTTCTATCATCTTTCTGGTCTCGGATTTGGACTCCACGTCGATATCCTCCAGCACACTCTCAGGCGTAGACTGCAGCATGGATTCCACGGACAGTTCTTCCTCCTCCGTAGCCTCCTGTCTGGAACGCATGCTTCTGAACACTACAAAAGCCAACAGTCCAAGGATCAATACAATCATCACTATACTGAGGATATCTGTCCCGCTGACACTCATTCCTTCCTTGTCAAAGAAAACGGGAGACTCATAGGCAATAATGGTAATCTTATCCTCACTGATACCCGTGGCGTTGGCAGCCATGCTGTAATACTCGGGGTCAACCTCAAGTTTTACGTCCTCCCGGTGTGCATCCTTAAATTCTTCCCAGGTTATGCCGTCTAAGAGCCCCTGTCTCTTCACCGATTCCTCGTGGTATTCCCTCAGTTTAATCAGGGCAATGGCAACAGAAGAATTCTCATAATTGATACCGCCCGCCGGAGTAATCTTGTTGGTGGCTCTCTCGTTGGGAAGATAATCGGTAGAGCTTTCTGTCTGAGTGTTTTCACTGTTTCCGTAATCGGGATTCACGTAGGTAGTAAGATTCTCCCCGTCGTTGGAATCCGTTCCCGGGAGGCCTCCCCCTTCATTGGTACTGCTGGACTCAAACAAATCCTGATGGGCATACAGTCCCTGCGTGTAACCGTCGTTGGCGTAATATTCCTTCACAGATTCCTGGTACTCGGAAAAATCCACATCCAGATGACTGGTGACCGTGGCATTTGTATACTGATTGGTTCCCAGGAACACTCTCTTTAACTGATTTGCAATCATGGATTCACTCTGATTTTTCAGTTCCTGCAGCGAGCTTGCGATTCCCGCCGCAGAATAATCATCGCCGCCCGCAAACAGCAGGTTGGCATCCGTGTCCATGATGGTTATGTTTGCCGTTGTGGCATTTCCCAGCGAGGTGGCTGCACATCTGGCCAAGCCCGCTGCCTGAGAGGAAGTCAAAGTTCCGTCCAGTTCCAGCGTGATGAAGGCGGAAGCCTCCTCCTGCTGGGATGCCAGCGTACCGTTTCTGGAGGGAATATCCAGAATAACCGTGGCACTTTTCACGGAGTTCTGTGCTTTCAGGGTCATCTCCAGCTGAGCCTGCAGATAAAGTTGCCATTGTCGCTCCTTGTCGGCTGAGGTAGTAGACATACTGCTGCTGACAAAGTCATCGTATTTCATCATATCAGAGACTATGCCCGCAGAACCCAAAGCAAGGTTTGCCTGGTACAACTGGTCGGTAACAACCTCAATGGTCAGAGCATCATCCGACTCTCTGTGGGTAATCCCGGCTCCGTTCAGAATATCCACAACCTCGGCGGATTCCGATGTATTCGCATAGGTGCCCAGTTTTGTATACTGTGGCCTTGAAATGGCATACACTACAATGACAAAAGTAAAAATTACCGCCGCCGCAATGACAATGATAATCGTCTTTTGCTTCGTGGTAAACTTATTCCACCACTCCTGTATTTTCGCCCATATTTCCTTCAGCTTGTCAGCCATGGTACTTCTCCCCGCATTTATCTTTTAAATC
>Ga0129313_1001409_pt1 | contig 15288 bp, 13 predicted proteins | sample O1105metagenome_FD_94436 | JGI IMG/M metagenome (GOLD analysis project Ga0129313, IMG submission 94436) | Orangutan group fecal microbial communities from fecal samples from Wisconsin, USA - O1105 metagenome | ecosystem: Host-associated > Mammals > Digestive system > Large intestine > Fecal... | reverse complement strand
TTCAAGAACTTTGAGGAGCGCGGACGGATCTTTAAGGAATGCGTCAACGCGCTGTAATGGAGGCTTAGCGTGGCTCGAAAGAAAGTTCGAAAAGCCGGCGGCAGGGCACAGGCGCAGAGACAGCAGGTACAGCGTCAGCAGATGCAGAGACAACAGATGTCCAGAGAGCAGGTGGAACGCCAGCAGGTCGAAAGAGAGCGGGCAAGACGCCAGCAGGAAGGTCAGCGCCGGGAGCAGCTTCTGATGCAGCAGCGTCAGGAAATGCGGCAGAGGCAGGAGATGCTGAGAAAACAGCAGATGTACGGAGATCAGGGACAGGAAGAGGGACGACGGAAAAAGAAAGCGCGGCGTTTCTACGACTATGATCTTCTGGTGGTCATCATCTTCCTCACGGTATTCGGACTGATCATGATCTACAGTTCCAGCGCCTACAATGCTCAGGTGAGCGGTCAGCCGTCTACTTACTATATGGTGCGTCAGGGACAGATCGCCGTGGCGGGATTTATTCTGATGCTGATCATCTCAAAGATCGACTACCATTTCTTTGCGAAATTTGCCGTTCCGGCGGTCGTTGTGGCATACATCTGTGAATTCCTTGTAACGTTCACACCGCTTGGAATCAAGGTAAACGGTAAGAAAAGATGGCTGGGAACGAGGTCTCTGCGCTTCCAGCCCGCAGAGCTTGTAAAGATCGTTGTGATCCTGCTTCTTGCGGTCCTTATTACGAGACTCGGGAAAAAGATCAACGAATGGCGGGTGTGGGGCATGATCGCAGTTCTCATCGGACCACTGGCGCTCCTCGTCACCATGAACAACTTAAGTTCCGGCATCATCATCTGCGGCATCGCATTTGTCATGATGTTTATCGCGTGCAAGAGAAAATGGCCATTTGTGGCAACGGTGGTGCTTGGATTCGCGGTCATCGTGTTCGCTCCGCCTGTGGCCATCGCTCTGGAGAAGGCGGGAGTCCTTCATTCTTACCAATTGAGCCGTATTCTGGTTTGGAAAAACCCGGAGGCATATCCGAAGTCCGGTGGATATCAGGTCCTTCAGGGACTTTATGCTATTGGTTCCGGCGGCCTTTTGGGAAAGGGACTCGGACAGAGTATCCAGAAACTGAGCTTCCTTCCGGAACCGCAGAATGATATGATCTTTGCAGTGATCTGCGAGGAACTGGGGCTTTTCGGCGCTGTGGCCGTGATCTTCCTGTTCCTGTTCATGTTATACAGGTTTCTGGTCATCGCCGGAAACGCGCCGGATCTTTTCGGCGCGATGTTAGTGACAGGGGTTCTGGCCCACATTGCGATTCAGGTCGTTTTAAACATCGCCGTTGTAACCAATGTGATCCCGAACACAGGAATCACGCTTCCGTTTATCAGCTACGGAGGTACGTCGGTATTGTTTTTGATGGTGGAAATGGGAATGGTTCTGAGTGTATCCAACCGGATCCGGCTGGAACAGCAGTAACAAAATGAGATTTCCAGCATATACTGTTTTATAGCGGCATGTGCGGGGGAATCGGTTTGCGGATATTTAAGGTTCAGGGGCTTAAGCCCCTGCATGGAAAAATAAAAATTCAGGGAGCGAAAAACGCGGTGCTGCCCATGATGGCGGCAAGTCTTCTGGCGGAGGGAAGGACTGAGATCCGAAATGTTCCGGAAATCTCGGACGTGTTCCTCATGGCAGAGATCCTGAGAGAACTTGGATGCCGGGTGGAATTTCGGGATGATGTCCTTAAGATCAATGCCTTTGGACTCTTGGGAACGGTGATCTCCGAAAAGTCAGTGGGGAAGATGCGGTCTTCCAGCCTGCTTTTAGGACCTCTGTTGTCGAGAGCCGGGGAGGTGACGACCTGGTATCCGGGTGGCTGCGTGATCGGAAAACGTCCGATCGATTATCACCTGGATGTACTCCGGTCCATGGGAGCAGAGATACTTGATGATGGCGGAATGCTGATTGCAAAAGCGAAAAAGCTTTATGGAACAACATTCCGTTTTCCATATCCGAGTGTCGGAGCGACAGAAAACGCGGTGATGGCTGCCGTTTTAGCCTCTGGAACGACGAAGCTCGTCAACTGTGCCAAAGAGCCGGAAGTCGCAGAACTTTGCGGCTTTCTGCGGTCCATGGGAGCAAAGATCTCCGGGGAGCGCACCGGAATCATCACGGTGGACGGAGTGGAAAAGCTCTTTCCGACGAACCATGTGACGGCGGGAGACCGGATCTGCGCTGGAACATATCTTGCGGCTGCGGCTGCGTCCGGCGGGAAGATCGAGATCACCGGCGTGGAACCGGTCATTCTGGTGGAACCGTTAAAGGCACTCCGGAAGATGGGAGCCGGGATCAGGATCTTTGGGGCGGCGGGACCAAAAGCAAGGATCTGTATGGCGATGGAACAGCGTCCGGCTGGGATCGAGATCGATACGGGACCATACCCGGGTTTTCCGACGGACCTCCAGTCTGTCTTTCTCGCAGCAGAGGCGGCGGGAAGCGGGGAAAGCCGGTTCCGGGAGACTGTGTATGATGCACGGTTCGAAGCGGCGATGCGGCTTGTAGCCTTTGGGGCCGATGTATCGGTCCAAAAAGATACAGCCATAATAAAAGGAAGATATCCGCTTCTTCCCGGGATTGCGGAGACACCGGATCTTCGCGGCGGAGCAGCGCTTTTAGTGGCGGCTTTGGCGGCAGACGGGCTCAGCGTGATCGCAGACCGGGGACATTTGAGCCGCGGCTATGAGGATATCGGAAGAGATTTGAGAAAACTCGGGGCAGACATCGAGGAGTGTGAGCTGTAAGGGAGATGGCGGATCGTATATCGGACCGGAGTTTTTCTGTGGTCAGCGCGGCAGAGGCGCATGACCTGTGATGTTACGTGAGAACAAGTGATCAGATAACAGGTGAAGAGAAAATGTTATTTAGAAGAAGAGGTCTTGGTTTTGGAAGGCGCAGCTTTGGGATCCATTTTGGGAGAAGGAGCAGCAGCGGATTTGGAATGTACAACAGGAGAGGCGGAAGAAAGAGGGGAATCATTCCCGGGGTGATCCTGGCGATCCTCATCATTCTTCTTGTCCTCATCTTCTCCGTCCGCATCAAGGATGTGGAAGTGAGCGGAAACAAACAGTATACAAAGGAACAGATCGAGTCGCTGTTATTTGATGGCAAGTGGTCCAGAAATTCAGCGTTCTGTTATTATCAGAACAGGTTTCAGGAGCACAAGTCCATTCCGTTTATCGAGGAATATAAGATCAATTTCAAGAGTCCCACGAGAGTGGAGGTCGTTGTCTTTGAGAAGAGCGTAGTGGGATGTGTTTCCTATATGAGCAGCTACATGTACTTTGACAAGGACGGAATTATCGTGGAGAGCTCTTCGGAGCAGCTTCCGGGCGTTCCGGTGATCGCCGGTCTCGAGTTCGGGCATATCGTTCTGCATCAGCCCCTTCCGGTGGCAGATCAGGATATTTTCGGTGAGATCCTGAACCTGACTCAGGTACTGAATGTCAGTGACATTCAGGTTGACCGGATCAATTATAACAGCTATAACGAGGCGGAACTCGTGATGGGAGACATCACGGTGGAACTTGGAAACTCGGACAGCCTCGACGGAAAGATATCGGAGCTTCATGATATCATGCCGGAGCTTTCCGGACTTTCCGGGACACTGTATCTGGATACGTATGACGAGACGAATTCCAGCCCGACATACCGGTTTGTGAAAAAGGACTAAGGAGAATTGACCGGAAGGTCTGTGCCGGCTGTCCACCGGGGTGTGGAACGGCAGAAAATCAGTGTTTTTTTCAAAAAAACCATAAATTTAAGGTTGATATTTTTCAAAAAATCAAATATGATATATGTTAGATTAACTTGGGATTTTTATGACCATGCTAATACAGATATAATAGATTGATAGATATTAAAGGAGGAGACATTCTTGTTAGAGATTAAGATAAACGAGGCAGAGAATGCCGCAAGAATTCTTGTGATCGGTGTCGGCGGTGCCGGAAATAATGCAGTAAACCGCATGGTGGAAGAAAATATTATGGGTGTTGAGTTTATCGGTATCAACACAGATAAACAGGCACTTCAGTTCTGCAAAGCTCCGACTGCTATGCAGATCGGTGAGAAGCTTACAAAGGGACTCGGCGCAGGCGCAAAGCCGGAGATCGGCGAGAAGGCGGCTGAGGAGAGCCAGGAGGAGATCTCTCAGGCACTGAAGGGCGCAGATATGGTATTCGTTACCTGTGGTATGGGCGGCGGAACCGGTACCGGAGCAGCTCCGGTGATTGCGCAGATCGCAAAAGATATGGGAATTCTTACCGTCGGCGTTGTAACAAAGCCGTTCCGTTTCGAAGCAAGACAGAGAATGAACAACGCGTTAAAGGGAATCGAGAACTTAAAGAATGCGGTTGATACTCTGATCGTGATCCCGAATGACCGTCTCCTTGAAATCGTTGACAGACGGACAACCATGCCGGACGCATTAAAGAAAGCGGATGAGGTTCTTCTTCAGGCAGTACAGGGAATCACAGACCTGATCAACGTTCCGGGTCTTATCAACCTTGATTTCGCTGATGTTCAGACGGTTATGACAGATAAAGGTATCGCTCACATCGGAATCGGTAAGGCGAAGGGCGACGAGAAGGCACTTGAGGCTGTGAAACAGGCTGTATCCAGCCCGCTTCTCGAGACAACCATCGAGGGCGCTTCCCACGTAATCATCAACATTTCCGGCGATATCAGCCTGATCGAGGCAAACGAGGCTGCCGGCTATGTTCAGGAGCTTGCAGGTGATGATGCGAATATCATCTTCGGCGCTATGTATGATGAGAATGCGGAGGATGAGGTAACGATCACCGTAATCGCTACAGGTCTTGATGCACACGGTGCAAATACACCGGTTGAGCGTGCAATGAAGGACTTTACAAATTATAAGACAAAGGTTCCGGCTCAGCAGACTCCGATTCAGAGAACTGCTCCGGCTGTAAAGGCTCCGTCTGAGGCAGCAGCAACAACAGAGTCCGCACCGAAGTACAGCATTCCGACAGGAAATGCACCGGTATACCGTCCGGCACAGCGCGGTGAGACTCAGATCAATATCCCGGATTTCTTAAAGAACCGCAGATAAGATCCTGAGGGCGGACAAGCCGTTTAGAATTTGATTTATGAACATATGAAAGGTCTGGAAGAGAGAAATTTCTTCCGGATCTTTTTATTTTCGCAGATCACGACAGAACTTATCCGGATCTGCTTTTATTCTCTTCTTTTTTTTTCTGTATTCCGCAAATGTCTGCGGAAATCTCCAGCTTTTATAAAAAACAGGGGGAATCCTGTTAAAACGCCCCGATATGTTTTCAGGTTTCGTGCCCCTTCTTTGACAAATTCCGAAAGGAAGGCCGGATATACTATGTGGGTAATGATTCAGAAGGTCCGGAATGGATTTTTGCCCGTAACTGGGATACATCAGAGATGGAGACTGGAAAGGGGGAATTCCGGTGGAGTATGAGTGGTACGCCGATCTCTTTTTTCTGGAGGAAGCGTACCGGGACGTCTTGATTGTATGGCTGGCGGCAGCGCTTATGAGAAAGCGGACGGCATTTTTAAGACTTCTGGCGGCCGGAACCGCCGGGGGGATCTGCAGTACCGTGATCCTTTATCTGGAACTTACGGGGAAGGTTTCCGTGATCGTTTCTGAAGTGATTCCGGGGCATCTGACGGGGATCGCGGCGAGGAGTACGATCATTTTCCGGATCTGGGAAACCGGAAAACTTCTGGTGACCGGTCTTTTTATGGCACAGATCGCTTTTCCAAAGAAGCGGAGCAATTTTGCGAACAGCCGGGATTTTCTGGCCAAAGTTTTTACATGCCGCGGTAAAGAGCTTGGAGTCTTTGTTTTATCCGCAGGGATCTTGCAGGGCGGTCTTGCAATTTTAAGGGAACGATTCTTTCTTACCGGATGGAAAAGTCTGATCTTTATGGGATGCTTCAGCATGGGAGTCCACCTTTTTGCGGCGGCTCTTGTGAGGCGGCCGATGATCGGGGAAACGCGGTATCAGGTCCGGCTTTTCCTGAATGAAAAGTCGAAGGAGTTTACTGCGATGGTGGACTCCGGAAACCGCCTTGTGGAACCGGTGACGGGAAAGCCGGTCAGCCTGATCGCGGCATCTGACGTAAAATCCTTTGGAGATGAGCCGGTGGGGGTTCTTATGATCCCATTCCGGTCAGTCGGGACAAAAAGCGGATTTCTGCCGGGGATCCTCTTTGACAGGATGGAGATCGTGTCTGAAGAGTGCGGGAACGTAAGGATCGACCGGCCCGTTGTAGCGGTTTCAAAGGAACCTCTGTTTCATGGGAAAGATTTTACGATGATCCTGCCGGAGTGTCTGGTGGCTGGTGCAAAATGGAATTGCGGCAATAAGGGGATTGCAGTGAAGGATGAATGACGATGTGTGAAAAGATAACTGTGAAGGCGGCAGACAGTTATGAAAAGGAGAATATGAGTATGATTATGAGAATTTCTATGCCAAATCGGTTTCGTTTAAAAAAAGTGATGGGTTTCCGCACGATGATCCGTCCGGAACGGGGAGAGATCCACTATATCGGTGGCGCGGATATTCTTCCGGCACCCTTATCCTTAAAAGAGGAGACCGAGGCGTTAAATAAGTTCGGAACTGAGGAGGAGAAAGAGGCAAAGGCAGAGCTGATCGAACACAATCTCCGACTTGTGGTTTACATAGCAAAGAAATTTGACAATACAAGCGTCGGGGTGGAAGACCTGATCTCCATCGGAACGATCGGACTCATCAAGGCCATCAACACCTTCAATCCGACGAAAAATATTAAGCTGGCGACATACGCGTCCAGATGCATTGAGAATGAGATTCTGATGTACCTTCGAAGGACCAGCAAGATGAAGCTGGAAGTCTCTATCGATGAGCCGTTAAATGTAGACTGGGATGGGAATGAACTTCTTTTGTCAGATATCCTTGGGACGGAGGAGGATGTGATCTATAAAGATATGGAAGATGAGGTGGAGAAAGACCTCCTGAAGAACGCGGTGAGCCGCTTAAGCCCAAGGGAGCGGAAAATCGTGGAACTGCGTTATGGTCTGAAACGACAGGACGGAGAGGAGATGACACAGAAGGAGGTCGCAGATCTTATGGGGATCTCACAGTCTTATATTTCGAGGCTGGAGAAGAAGATCATGATGAGATTGAAAAAAGAGATCGTAAAATTCGAATAGAACAGACGAAAAGGACCGTCCGGATAATGAAGGAAATTCATCCGGACGATCCTTTTTATTCTGTAAGTATTTCAGACCAGGAGTTTTGTACACGGGTACGGATCATTCCTGATCATACAGCTTCGCATACAGCGTCTCACAGAGTGAATCTGCATAGGACTGATCCGGGATATCGCGGCCGGTGATAAGGAAATCCTGAATCAGCTCGAAACGTTTGAGACTCAGCTCTTCTCCGGAAAGATCAGGATCCTCCATCAAAAGCTGTTCATCTAATTCTTTTGCGGAATAATTTTTTAAGAACCAGTCGATGATTTCCCGGGTCTGGCGTTCTTCATCGTCGGCCTCCACCTTTAACTCGGAGGCACGTTTTTTTGAGGAAACGGCAACGATGAGACAGCCGATGGCGAGGACGGCGAGAACGCCCTCAAACATATATTTCTGGAATCCTGCCATCGGGAGACGGAAGACTCCGAGGAGGCAGAGCACCGTTCCTATGGCAAGGATGCCGCCGACCAGAAAGAACGCGGATGCGGAGGAACTCATATCTTCATAGCGCTGCCCCTTATCGACATAGGCGTAGACCGGCTCAGCAGCCTGAGATACTTCTTTTTGGGACGGATCGTCCCCGGAGCGCCCGGTCTCTGATTCTTCACCGGAAAACGGCTCCATCTCCTGTGCCAGGGCAGCAAGCTGTTCTTCCTGCTCTTTCTTTTTTATGGATTCCGCCACTTCTTTTGATTCCACGAGAGGACCGCCGCAGTCGCTGCAGACCTTGATCCCTTCGACAAATTCCATATCACATTTCGGACAATAAGGCATAACCAGTACCCCCGTATAAAATAATACCGTAACTGTTCAGTACCTCACAGTTACATAATACCTGTATATTACAGCCTGCGATAAGCGCTGCTTTGCAGGTGCCTGCTTACTGCTCAGCATACCATAATTTTTCTATTTCGTCCACAGTTTGGGCAGTTTTGTACTTCCATTTGGATAGAAAATCGGTTAAAATAAAAAAAGGTCTGTCCCTATGTAGAATGAGCGGCAGATGAAAGAGAAACAGAAAGGGGCAATTTTGTATGAAGATTGCAGTTGTAACAGACAGCAACAGCGGCATCACCCAGATTCAGGCAAAAGAGATGGGAATCACAGTTCTGCCGATGCCGTTTATGATAGATGGAGAAACGTATTACGAGGATATCACACTGACACAGGAGCAGTTTTACCGGAAATTAAAGGATAACTCCGATATCTCCACTTCCCAGCCGGCGCCGGACAGCATCATGAAGATGTGGGATGAGCTGTTAAAGGAGTATGACCAGATCGTCCATATTCCGATGTCCTCCGGACTTTCCGGCTCCTGCTCCACAGCGATGATGTTAGCAGGCGAGGATGAGTACGAGGGAAAGGTATTCGTTGTGGACAACCGCCGGATCTCCGTGACCCAGTACCAGTCTGTGAAGGACGCGCAGATGTTGGCTGCAATGGGAATGGACGGCGCGCAGATCAGGAAGCGTCTTGAGGAGACAGCGGCTGATTCTGTGATCTTTATCACCGTGGATACCTTAAAATACCTGAAAAAAGGCGGCCGCATCACACCGGCGGCAGCGGCTCTCGGCACACTTTTAAGAATCAAGCCAGTCCTTATCATTCTGGGAGAAAAGCTGGATTCCTTCGCAAAAGCCCGCACGATGAAGCAGGCGAAGACCATGATGATGAACGCGATCCAGAAAGAGCTGGATGAGAGGCTTCATGACAGCGGCTGTAAGGACTGCCATCTTGCCATCGCCCATACCGACAACGAGGAAGCCGCGCTGGAATTCCAGAAAGAAGTAAAAGAACGCTTCCCGGATGCTGATGTATACATGGCCCCGCTTTCTTTAAGCATCGCGTGCCATATTGGACCGGGCAGCCTTGCTGTGACGGCAACGAGAAAGATGGAAGAGGAACATGAGAAAAATTAGGAAATGGATCCGGGAAATATACCGGAAGCATACGCCGAGTGTCAAGGTTCCCCTGATCATTCTGATGGTGCTGTTCAGTATGATCCCGCTTCTTGTGGAGAGCAGGATCCTTGCCAGTTCCTCGAGACAGAGTCAGGTGGAACGCAGGATCATCGATGTCCAGAACCAGTGTCAGATCCTGAGCAATAAGATGTCCAGAAGCGGATATTTCACAAACTCGGTGGTGGATAACGCAGCCATTGATACGGAGCTGTCTCTGCTTTCAGATATTTTCAGCGGACGGATCCTGATCGTCAACTCGGGGTTTAAGATCGTCGAGGATTCGTTTTCCCTCTCGGAAGGGAAGACGCTGATCTCAGACGAGGTGATCCGCTGCTTCAAGGGCGAGAGTACGAGCCGTTATGACAGTCTGAAACATTATTTTGTTCTGGCAATTCCGATCCCGGAGTTTGACCAGGAGACGGGCAATATAACGACCGGAAAGAGTGCCGGAGTCATGATCGTGACGGCATCCACCGAGAGCATGTACAGTCTGGAGGAAAGCCTGAATGATAAGGCGTCCCTGTACGAGATGATGATCTTTGTGATACTTCTGATCCTTGCGATCCTTCTGGTACACTTGATCATGAAGCCCTTTGGTACCCTGATCGCATCGATCCGGCGTGTGGGTGAAGGAAATCTGGACGAGGACGTCAACGAGGAAGCGTATCAGGAGACAAAGCAGATCTCTGAGACCATCAATAAGACTCTGGAGAAGTTAAAGGCGGTGGACCAGTCGAGACAGGAATTCGTTTCCAATGTCTCCCACGAGCTTAAGACCCCGATCACATCGATCCGAGTTCTTGCGGACTCCCTGATGGGAATGGAGGATGCGCCGAAAGAGCTTTATCAGGAATTCATGCATGATATTTCCGACGAGATCGACCGCGAGAGCAAGATTATTGACGATCTTCTGACACTTGTTCGAATGGATAAGGCGTCCGCAGGACTTTCCTGCAGTCAGGTCCAGATCAACGGACTGATCGAGATGGTATTGAAACGTCTGCGGCCGATCGCCAGAAAGCGGAATATCGAGCTGATCTTTGAGAGTAAGCGCGATGTCTCTGCCGATATCGACGAAGTGAAGTTTTCTCTGGCGGTGAACAATCTGGTGGAGAATGCGGTCAAATACAATAAGGAAGACGGATGGGTCCGGGTCACACTGGATGCTGACCATAAATTCTTCTACTTGAAGGTGGCGGACTCCGGAATCGGTATTCCTGCGGAATTTAAGGAACGCGTCTTCGAGCGCTTTTACCGCGTAGACAAGGCGAGATCCAGAGAGACCGGAGGTACGGGACTTGGACTTGCGATCACGAGAAGCGTGGTCCTGATGCATCACGGCGCGATCCGTGTGGACAGTGTTGAGGGCGAGGGAAGTACCTTCATGGTGCGGATCCCGCTGATCTATATTCCGTAGGAGGGAGAACAGGTGAAGAAATTTAAGTTGTTTCGGGCATTTTTCCTCCTCCTCGCGGTCCTGTCTGTCCTGAGCGGATGTGCAGGGAAAAAGACCGTGGAGCAGAGCGGAAATGCCTATACGATCTACTATTTAAATACGGCCGGGATCCAGCTCGTCGGAAGTGAGTACCGGACGGAGACAACGGATCCGGATGCACTGGTGCGGGAGCTTCTCGACAGGATGGGGAATGTGCCGGCGGACCTCGATTGTCAGAGGGCGCTGCCGGAGCGGATCGAAAAGATCACTTACCGGATCGAGGGAAATGTGCTGCATTTATATGCGGATGCCAACTACGCGCTGATGAATTCCGTGCAGGAGATCCTTTGCCGGGCGGCGTTGACGAAAACGCTGACCCAGATTCCGGATATCGAGTATCTGAGCATCTACTGCGCGGAGCAGCCGATCACGGACGCAGCGGGAAATCCGGTGGGCTTGCTTTCCGCTTCGGATTTTGTGGACAGTATCCGTGATGTCAATTCCTTTGAACGGACGGAGCTGACGCTGTACTTTGCGAATGAGGCCGGAGACCAGCTGGTGGAGGAAAAACGGGAGGTTATGCGGAACAGTAATACCTCTCTGGAACGTCTCATAGTGGAGCAGTTGATCGAAGGTCCTCAGGAACTTGGGCATTATGCAACGCTCCCGTCAGATGTGAAGCTTTTGAACGTGTCTGTCAATGATTCGGTCTGCTCGATCAATCTTGATTCGGCATTTTTAAACAACGCTCTTGATGTGGCGGCATATATTCCGATCTATTCCATCGTGGATTCCCTTGCAGAGCTTTCCACGGTGAGCCGTGTGCAGATCCGTATCAACGGATCTCAGGACGATGTGTTCCGCGATCAGATCCCGTTAAGCACGGTGTTTGAGCGAAATTACGATTATATCGCAGGAGGAAAAAACGATTAAAAGACCTTTGCTGTGTGTGACAGGGGGATTGGTACTTGGAGAGGCACTGAACCTGTTTATCCCGGCAGAGCAGATGATATTTGGACTGGCAGTCTGGCTGCTCTTTTTTGTGTGCGTGTTTGTACACTGGAAGAGCAGATACGGGCTGCCGGTCTTTCTTTTTATCATGGGAATGTTTGCCGGAGTCTTCCGGATGGGAGTGGAGCAGACGGTTTTTTCCCGGGAAGAGGAGTTTTTCCGGGAAGAATATGAGGATGGTGTGGTTCTTCAGGGAACTGTCCAGTCGGTGAAGGAGAAGGACGGGACGCTGGAAGTTGTGCTGAAAAACTGTGAGACGGAAGATGCGGATGGGGAGACGTTACGAAGCGTTCTGTGTTACCTGAATGAAGATTCGGAATTTCCTGCTGTTGGAGAGAAGATCCGCGTCTTCGGAGAAGGAAAGGCGGCAGATCCGGCGAGAAATCCCGGAGTGTTTGATCATCAGCTGTATTGCAGGGCAAAGGGGATCTCGGGGATCATCTATGCGGACGGATATACTGGAATGGGCGGAAAGGCGCATATAGTTTCGGACAGTCTGTACCGGATCAGGAGGCAGCTTTCCGGTCGCTTAAAGCTGATCGCGCTCCCGGAGGACGCCGGGATCCTGTCAGCGGTTCTTTTAGGGGAGAAGGAGGACCTGGACAGTGCAGTTTATGAGCTTTACCGGAAAAACGGGATCTCCCATCTTCTTGCCATCAGCGGGCTTCATATATCCATTGTAGGTCTTGGAATATGGAAACTGTTCCGGAAAGGCGGCGCAGGCTTCTGGATCTCCGGGATCTTTGCGGGGGGATTTCTCATAGCTTACGGTATGATGGTGGGATCCGGGCCATCTGTGGTACGGGCGGTATCCATGGCAGGGCTTTCGTTCCTGGCGGCGGCTGCGGGGCGGACGTATGATCTTCCGACGGCGATGTGTATTCCGGCGTTGGGACTTCTGCTCACCCATCCGTATCTGCTTACGCAGGCATCTTTTCAGCTTTCATTTCTTGCGGTGATATCTCTTGTCTATCCCGGCAGGCTCTTTTCTGCGCGGGGAGAAACATTTTTTACGAATGAAAAGTTCTCAGCGGCAGCGTCCGCATTTTTTGTCAGCCTTTCGCTTCAGATGGTAACGGCCCCTGTCGTTTGCTGGCATTCTTTTGGAATCCCGGTCTACGGGGTATTCTTAAATCTTCTTGTGATCCCACTTATGACGTATGTGGTCCTATCGGGATTTATAGGGCTTGGTCTGTCCTTTTTATCCGTATCAGCTGGCGGCGCGATGCTTGGAGGCGCACACTATATTTTGAAACTCTATGAAGTCGTATGTAATGGGATCGGGAAGCTTCCGGGCGCGGAGCTGGTGTTGGGGCAGCCGGAGGTGTGGAAGATCGGATGTTACTATGGTCTCGTGGTCTCAGGTGCCATTATTTATGAGAGAGGGATGAAAATTGCGGAAAAATTTCATGAGAAGAAACATAAGAGCAAAGAAAAATCGGAAGAATCCGTGTTGAATTTATGGAAAACCAGAATATTGATAGACAGAAAACACCGCCTGGTATTCTTATGCGCTGCCTGGCTTTTGGCATTTTTTTTCCTGCTTCCATCCCGCCCAGCGGGCCTCTCTGTCACTTTCCTCGATGTAGGACAGGGTGACGGGATCGTTCTGCGTTTCGCATCTCGTACGATCCTCGTAGACTGCGGCAGCAGCCAGCAAAAGTCCGTCGCGGAAAAGGTTCTGGTGCCGTATCTCAGGAGTCAGGGAGTGACGTATGTGGATCTTGCTGTCATGACTCACGGGGATCAGGATCATATCAATGGGATCCGGTATCTTTTAGAACATCCGGAGTCCGGGATCCGGCTTGGCGGACTCATGATGCCGAAGGCCGGAAATGACGAGATCTACGGGAAGATGGCGGAGCTTGCGAAAGAACAGGAGATCCCTGTCTATTATGCGGCGGCGGGAGACCGGATAGAAAATATCGCGGGAAAAGGCATGTACATGGAATGTCTGTCCCCCGAAGGGGAAGAAAAGTTTTCCGACCGGAATGAAGAATCACTGGTATTCCGAGTCACTTATGACCGCTTTTCCATGATGCTGATGGGAGATCTGGAGACAGGCGGGGAAGAAAACCTCGTGGGGTCCGGCGTGCTTTCACCTGTGACAGTTTTAAAAGCAGGTCACCACGGATCCGCGACGTCCTCCGGCGAGAGCTTTCTTGAAAAACTTTCCCCTGAGATAACCGTTCTTTCTTATGGAAGAAAAAACAGGTACGGACATCCCGCAAAAGAAGTGAAGGAACGGCTGGGAAATATCGGTTCCGAGATCCTTGAGACGGGCATTTCCGGCGCAGTTATGATCGAAATAGACGGAAAAAAGATGAAAGTAAGGACGATGCTGCCGCCTGATGCAGATTGACGCGGCTTGACCAGTGTTCGTATATTTGATAAAATTAGAAAAGTTTCAAAATGGTACGAATAAGACAGTTTACGGAGGCGGCTATGCAGACTTTAAATCAGGATATAAAGGATAAGACATTTAGGAAAGTTTATTTACTGTTTGGCGATGAGCCGTTTCTTGTGAACAGCTATAAAAAACGTCTCCGGGAGGCGATTACCGGGGATGATACGATGAATTACAATTATTTTGAGGGCAAGGGACCGGACGTGAAGGAGATCATAAGTCTCGCGGATACCATGCCTTTTTTTGCTGAACGGAGACTTGTTCTGATCGACGGCAGCGGATTTTTTAAGAGCAGCGCGCCGGAGGAGCTTGTTGATTATATCGCGGAGATTCCGGAGTCCACCTGTATGGTGTTTGTGGAGAGTGAGGTCGACAAGAGGAATAAGCTCTATAAGAAGGTGAAAGACAACGGATACGCGGCGGAACTTAAGAAGCAGGATGCGGACCAGCTAATGCGGTGGGCCGCAGGAATCTTAGCGAAGGACGGAAAAAAGATCACGCGCCAGATCATGGAATATTTTATGGAGCGGACCGGGGATGATATGGAGAATATCCGGATGGAACTGGAGAAGCTGATCTGTTATACCATGGGGCGAGAGGTGATTACGAAGGAGGATGTGGAGGCGGTCGGAACGGTTCATGTTTCCAACCGGATCTTCGAGATGGTGACGGCAATTGTGACGGGAAATACGAGAAAGGCGATGGACCTGTATGAGGATCTGCTGACCCTGAAGGAACCGCCGATGAGGATCCTGTTTTTGATTGCGAAGCAGTTTAACCAGCTGCTGCAGGTGAAGGAGTTAGCGGGAAAGGGCGCGCAGAAGAGTGAGATTGCATCGAAGGTAAAGGTCCCTCCGTTTGTTGCGGGAAAGCTGATGGCGCAGGCAAAGGCATTTACGAAGGAGCAGATCCTTTCGTATGTGGAATTCTGTGTGGAGTCGGAGGAAGCAGTGAAGACAGGACGGCTTTCGGACCGGCTGGCGGTGGAGTTATTGATTGCCAGGAAGTATAAATAGAAAAGAACCGCTGAATCCGACACACCCTCGGAAACAGCGGTTCTTTTATTTATGCATAATAATCCAGTTCGATGATAAATTAAGCCATTGCGCTTACAGCTTTAGCCAAACGGGATACTTTTCTGGAAGCGGTATTCTTGTGATATACGCCCTTGGAAGTAGCCTTATCGATTTCGCTT
>Ga0129313_1001404_pt1 | contig 15332 bp, 12 predicted proteins | sample O1105metagenome_FD_94436 | JGI IMG/M metagenome (GOLD analysis project Ga0129313, IMG submission 94436) | Orangutan group fecal microbial communities from fecal samples from Wisconsin, USA - O1105 metagenome | ecosystem: Host-associated > Mammals > Digestive system > Large intestine > Fecal... | reverse complement strand
CACAACAACAGGTCTTGTTATGGTAATGGGCGAGATCACAACAAAGGCATATGTGGATATCCAGAAGATCGTCCGCGAGACCGTCCGTGAGATCGGCTATGACCGTGCAAAATATGGTTTCGATTGTGATACCTGCGGAGTTCTCACTGCAATCGACGAGCAGTCCAGCGATATCGCTATGGGTGTTGACAAGGCGCTTGAAGCGAAAGAGAACAACATGACAGACGATGAGCTGGATGCGATCGGCGCTGGTGATCAGGGTATGATGTTCGGCTTCGCTACAAACGAGACACCGGAGTACATGCCGTATCCGATCGCTCTTGCGCATAAGCTTGCAAGACGTCTCACCGAGGTCAGAAAGAACGGAACTCTTCCGTATCTGAGACCGGACGGAAAGACTCAGGTTACAGTTGAGTACGATGAGAACGGAAAGCCGTTCCGCCTTGACGCAGTCGTTCTCTCCACACAGCATGATGAGAATGTGACTCAGGAGCAGATCCATGAGGACATTAAGAAATATGTATTTGATGAGATCCTTCCGCAGGAGATGGTAGATGCAGATACAAAGTTCTTCATCAACCCGACCGGACGCTTCGTAATCGGCGGACCGCACGGAGACAGTGGACTGACCGGAAGAAAGATCATCGTTGATACTTACGGCGGATATGCTCGTCACGGCGGCGGTGCTTTCTCCGGAAAGGACTGCACAAAGGTAGACCGCTCCGCAGCTTACGCAGCGCGTTACGTTGCAAAGAACATTGTTGCGGCAGGCCTTGCAGACCAGTGTGAGATCCAGCTTTCCTATGCTATCGGTGTTGCTCATCCGACCTCCATCATGGTTGAGACAGAGGGAACCGGAAAGGTATCCGATGAGAAATTAGTTGAGATCATCCGCGAGAACTTTGATCTTCGTCCGGCAGGAATCATCAAGATGCTTGATCTCCGCCGTCCGATCTACAAGCAGACCGCAGCATACGGCCACTTCGGAAGAACGGATATTGATCTTCCGTGGGAGAAGCTTGACAAGGTTGAAGCTTTAAAGAAGTATCTGTAATAGAGAAAAAGAATAGAACGATCATGGATGTGCAGGGAACAGAAATGATTGAAAAGCTGCGGCGCAGTTTCCGGAATTCCAGGAAACTGCGCCGTTTTTTGCTGTCGTAAATCCAGAGAAAGCTGTCTCCGCTGCAGACTGTATTTGATATGGAGATTAAGCTTGTGCCTCCAGATTTTTAAAGTATTTTGATGTGATATCTAGGAAATGCTGACCGTATTTGGTAAGGTATTTGCGCTTATGACGGATAAAGGAAATATCATGGAGCGACAGCACGGGAGAAGTAATAAGCGGAAAAAACAGGATATTGTCCGATATATGTTCCCGTATATGATGATAGATCGTCCGTGTGACGATGGAGGCAGCCATCCGCTCATAGTAATTAGGCATTGTGTATTGCGGAAAGCTGGTAGTCACAATGAAGTTTGGCGTACAGCCGCTAGTTTCAAAGCAGTCCTGGACAATGGAGGTAGAACGGACATTGACAAATGGGAGAGCTTCGAAGGTTTTCAGAGAGGCTCCGTTTTGCGCTTCTTCGATAATAGAATCAGTCTGATCTCCAAAAAAATTATATAAAAGATTCCGGGATACCATGAGGAACATGGTATCAGTAAACAGATGAGTCGATATCAGATTCGGATGGAAAATCTTGTCGACACTTATGGCAAAATCGAGAGTGCCGGATAAAAGCATTTCCGATAATTCGTTAGAATGCTGCTGATAAAGGTGTAGCTCGACATTCGGGTAATCTCTGTTAAAAATCTCGGACAAAATCGGCATTACGATACTGCTGCGGACGGGACTGCAGCCAATTCTTAATGTGCCGCGTTCTTTTTCGTGGATATCAGAAAGAACGTTTTTTAAGTTATCCTCGTCCATCTTAAAATTATTGGCATAAGCCAGAAGAACTTCTCCGGAGTAAGTCAGTGCAAGATGGGGCTTTCGCTCAAATAATTTTACCCTGTAGTAGTCTTCCAGCCGGGAAATATGATTGCTTAAATTCTGTTGGGAAATAAATAATCTCTTTGCTGTTCGTGTAAAGTTCAAATCTTTTGCCGCCTCTGCAAAATAGAGCAGGCTGTTTGTATCCAATGCATCACCCCCCTGAAACAAGTTAATTTACTGATAGTTAAATTATAATGGAAGAGAAAAAGATTGTCAATGAATTAACAAAAAAAATATTTCGAATTTCAAAAATCAACAAAATAAATTTGTAACAGGACAAAAATTCTCTGTTTCCATTTTCTGACAAAACATTATATTATAAATACAACAAAAATATACGGTGGTTTTCGGAAAAACAACAAAGGAGGAGACATCATGAAAATAATGGATTGCACCATGCGGGACGGTGCCAATGTATTGGGAAACGGATTTCCAAAAGACCTGACCGTTATGATGTTAAAGGGATTAACAGATAACGGAGTTTCAATTATAGAGTATGGAAACGCAAAGGGACTGGGAGCAGAAAATCTTGGATTTGAGGGACCGGTCAGCGATGCGGAATATCTGGAACTGGTACAGCCGTTTCTTGGAAAAGCTGAGATCGGAATGTTCCTGAATGCGAAACGTTATAAGAAAGAAAATGTAGAACATGCAGCAGCCAAGGGTCTTAACTTCTTAAGAGTCGGTGCTGATGCGGGGGATGCGGAAAAGTATGCAGAAGTAATAAAGACTGTAAAGGAAGCCGGACTTACCTGCCGGTATTCACTTATGAAAGCTTATATTCTCACTCCGGAAAAGCTGGCTGAGGAGGCAAAGAAGTTGGAAGCTATGGGGGTTGATGAGATGACGATCATGGACTCTGCGGGATGTATGCTTCCGGATGAAGTAAAGGAGTATGTGAAAGCTTTAAAGGCGGTTGTAAAGATCCCGATTGGCTTTCATTGCCACAACAATCTTGGAATGTCAGCGGCAAACGCTTTGGCTGCAATGCAGAGTGGAGTTGACGTTCTCGATTGCGGGCTGCTTGGAATGGCAAGAAGTGCTGGAAATCTTGCAACAGAAGTTGCAACGGCTCTCGCGAAAAAATATGGGGAAGCGTCGGAAGTTGATTTTTATGGCCTGCTTGATTTCCTTGAGAAAGAGTTGATCCCAGCAATGGAGACTCATGGTTACAAAACAGCGATCACACCGATGGAATTAATTCTCGGATATTCAGGATGTCATTCTTCGTTTGTAAAAAAATTCAAAGAGATCGCGAAAGAGTATGGAGTCGATGTGAAAAAGTTGATTGTTGAGGTCTCAAAGATTGATCGAAAGAGTCCTTCGGAAGAACTCATGAGAAAGATGGCGGAGACCATGAAGGGGGCAGATGCATGAAGATAATTCTGGCTGGACCTTATCCGGACGGGACAAAAGAACAGTTTGAGCGTCTTCTTCCCGATCATGATTTTATTTCGGTGAGTGATCAGAAAGTTTACGGAGAGATGGAAGACGGGGATTGTGTGATCGTCCGTGTATTAAAAACCCCGGCAGAAGTGATTCAGGCAAAGAAAAATTTGAAAGCGATCATTCGCTGGGGAGTTGGATATGACTCGGTGGACATTGAGGCAGCAGGAAAAGCTGGAATTATGGTTGCAAACATGCCGGGAGTGAATGCATATGCAGTCTCAGAACTGGCTGTAGCGCTGATGCTTTCCGCAGGCCGCAGGGTGATCGACCAGAACCGCCTGACTCATGACGGAATCTGGAATAACAAGCTCTATGCAAAGCAGATGACAACTTTGAATCATAAGACCGTCGGTGTGATCGGCGGAGGACATATCGGCCGGATGGTAGCTGGACAGGTGCAGAACTTTGGAGCTGACGTTGTCTACTATGATGCATTCCGGATGAATGAAGAAAAAGAAGAAGAATTTCATATGAAATATCTTCCGTTGGAAGAACTGGTCAAAGTATCCGATGTCATTACAATCCATGTGCCGCTTCTTGAAAGTACCCGTCATATCATCGGAAAACAGGAGATCGAATCCATGAAGAACGGTGTGATTCTGATCAACACGGCAAGAGGCGGACTGATCGATGACCAGGCACTTGCTGAAGCATTAGTGTCCGGAAAAGTTGCGGCCGCAGGACTTGACTGTGTGGAAGATGAAAATCTGGAAGAAAATCCATTGGCGAAGATGAGCAATGTAATCTTAACTCCCCATATGGGCGGTACATCCAATGATCTGGCGGATGAAATGATTCCGAAGATTGCATCTCAGATAAAAATGTTGGCGGAAGTAGGAAAAATACAGAACATTGTAAATCAGCAATATTTGCAGAAATAATACGGAGGAACAGCAATTGATAGACTGTGAACAGCAGAAAGAGTCGGAATTTCTGCGGGGCGCTTATGATCTGCATATCCATACGGGACCGGATGTAATTCCTAGAAAATTGACAGACAGACAGGCTGTCAAACAGGCAAAAAGAGCAGGAATGTTGGGAATTACGTTAAAGAGCCATGTGAGTTCAACGGCTGGAAGAGCCGCAATTATGAATGAACGGTATCCAGAATTCAGGACAGTCTCCGGACTGGTATTAAACAGACAGGTCGGCGGCTTGAATCCGTACGCGGTGGAGGCATTTGGAAGAATGAATGGTGATATCGTCTGGATGCCGACGATGGATGCAGAAAACTTCCGGCGATTTAAAGGATTCTCAGATGGGATCACGATCCTGACACCGGAAGGTGAAATAAAGAGTGAAGTAATCGAGATTTTGAAACTGATCGAAAAATATGATCTTGTATTGGCAAGTGGGCATTTAAGCCCGGCTGAGACTGTGCTCTTGATGGAAAAAGCCGTAAAAATGGGAATCCGGAAACTTTGGATCACTCATGTGACACATCCGGCTTGTTCATTGAGCATAGAGCAACAGCGGTATTGCACAGAACTTGGTGCGATGATCGAACATTCATGTGGACATATTATCGAAGGTCAAAGTACATTTGAAAAATCTTTAAAAGAGATCAAGGAAATCGGAGCAGAATATGTTATTTTGAGCAGTGATACAGGACAGGTTAAATTCCCGTATCCGGTCATCGCTTTTTCCTGGTATCTGGAAGAACTGTACCGGGAAGGCATAACAAAAGAAGAAATTTATAAGATGGTTCACACGAACCCAGAAATACTATTGAAAAAGGAGAGACGTGTATGAAAAAGAGAGCTTTATCGATGTTATGTGCAGGTATCTTAGGAGTATCATTAGTAGGATGCAGTCAGCCAGCGGCAACTACAACGACAGCAGCACCGGAAACGACAGCGGCAGCATCAGAGACTACAACCGCGGTGGGAGAGACAGTGGCGGCAGCAGATGCTTCTGACATTAAAGCCCCGGAAGGTTTCCCAAAAGATCCGATCACATTTGTTGTAGGATTTGCGGCTGGCGGTGGAGTTGACACAGCGACACGTCTCATGACAAAATATTTACAGGAATATGTGGATGTTCCGATCGTTGTCACAAACACAACGGGTGCATCAGGAGTTGTGGCAGTTACAGATGTGTTAAAGAAGCCGGCAGACGGATATACAGTTGTCACCTTGGCATCGGGAGCTGCACTGGGTGACTGTACAGGTACAGCAACCTATTCTTATCTGGATGATATCGAGTTTATCGCACTTCAGGACAGCGTTCCTTATGCATTGAGCTTCAGAAAAGATGATGAGCGTTTCTCCACAGGTGATGAGTTCCTTCAGTATGTAAAAGATCATCCGGGAGAGATCACAGTTGCTTTATCCGGTATCAACAACGCGAACCATATGGCAGCACTTTCTATGGTTCAGGATTGTGGATACGAGATGGAACTGGTACCGTTTGACGGCAGTGCAAACGCAAAGACTGCTTTCCTGGGCGGTCACGTTGATGCATTCTGCGAGACAATTCTTGAGACAAAAAGTATGATGGATGAAGGACTCAGCGTATGTGTATGCACATTCGGTGACATGGATTTCTCCAGTGAACTTCCGGGCGTACCGACATCTGAAGATCTCGGCATGGATTTAAAAATTACAGGAACAAATCGTGGATATGGTTACAAGAAGGGAACAGATCCGGAAATTGTAAACTACATGTCCGCACTTATGAAGAAAGTTACAGAGGACCCGAGATTCATCGAAGAGTGTGAAAAGATGGGACTTGGAAACTGTATCAATTACAAGGATTCCACAGAGTACAGAGCATTTGCAGAACAGGAATACAACAACTACATGGAGTTATGCAAGAGTCTTGGAATTGCAAAGCAGTAAAAACTGACTGAGGGGATTAAGGCGGGGGGAATGTCTTTCACATTCCCCCTGGGTTTAAACAGGAGGAAAAATATATGGCAAAAGGAAATAAGATTGCGGGAGTCATCCTTCTGGCGATTTTTGGCATTGCTTTTAAAATGGCGCTTGGATTTCCAGATAGAGCAATGTACTTTCCGGTATTTGTAACCGGTTTGGGAATATTCCTGAGTGTTCTTTTGATTATTGATGGTTTTGTAGCAAAAGAAGACTCAGAGAAGAAAGAAGTACTTTCAGCAAGAGGAAAAAAGATGGTTGTCATCATGCTTGCAGCTATGATTGCGTATGCAATCGGAATGCAGTATATTGGATTCTGTGTTTCAACACTGACCTTTTTAGTTGTGACCATGGTCATTAATTTCCCTGGAAAGGCATCGAAGAAAGATATAATCAATATTGTGATTGTCTCAGTAGCAGTCACTTTGATCATTTATGTAGTCTTCAAAAAGATGTTATATGTTCCGCTTCCACAGGGATTTTTGATTTAGGAGGTATGTGAGTATGATCCAATATATTATACAGGGCTTCGCGACTGCCGCACAGCCGGGCAATCTGCTTGTGGCATTTATCGGAACTGTACTTGGCATTGTATTTGGTGCACTTCCAGGTTTATCAGGTACAATGGGAATTGCAGTTCTTCTTCCAATAACTTACAGTATGCAGCCAATTGCAGCGCTTTTGTTTATGATTTCCATTTTCTGTGGTTCCTTATATGGAGGTTCTATTTCTGCAATTCTGTTGCATACTCCTGGAACACCGGCAGCGGCAGCAACAATCTTTGACGGATATCCGATGACACAGCAAGGAAAGGCTCATATCGCACTGCGTGAGGCTGCGGTCAGTTCTTTCTGGGGTGGCGTAATCAGTGTTATTGCGCTTCTGACACTGGCACCTCCGATTGCAAAGTTTTCTCTCCGGTTTGGACCGTTAGAAAACTTCATGATTGCAATTTTCGGTTTAACGATTATTGCATCGATTGCATCTAACAATATGTTAAAGGGACTTTTAAGTGGTACGATCGGCCTTTTAATGGGATGCGTAGGAATGGACTCTATTGTAGGTGCACAGAGATATACATTTAAGATTGCTTATCTTCAGACCGGTATCGGATTGATTGTAGCATTGATCGGTCTGTTTTCCATCTCTCAGGTATTAACGCTTGTGAGTGATACGAAAAATGCGATTGTAAATGATGATCTGATCAAGGGAGTAAAGAAAGAAAAATTTCAGTTAAAAGAACTCTGCTTATATCCTCTTACATACCTCCGTTCCTCTATCATTGGAATCATCGTTGGAATCGTACCTGGCGCAGGTGGAAGTATTGCTGCATTCTTAGGGTATAACGAAGCGAAACGGGCATCAAAACATCCGGAATTATTTGGAACAGGCTTAAGAGAGGGAGTTGGTGCATCTGAGAGTGCAAACAATGCGGTATCAGGTGGAGCATTGATCCCGATGCTGACCTTAGGCATTCCGGGATCCACAGCATGTGCAGTTATGCTGGGCGGTATGATGATTCATGGGCTTCTCCCTGGAAATGACTTATTTACAAAACAAGCAGACATCACATATCCGGTTATGTGCGGTATCTTTTTTTCCAACTTATTCTTCCTGCTGATTGGTGTTACCTGTGCAAAGTATTTTGCATATATCGCACGAGTGCCGATTTATATGTTAGCTCCGATTATCGTTGTGTTGTGTGCAGTTGGAGCATTTGCAATTAACAATGCAATAGTGGATGTGTATATCATTCTTCTGTTTGGAGTAATTGGTTTCTTTCTGGTAAGATTTAATTTTGATGTTACACCGATGGTATTGGGACTCATTTTGGGTCCGATCGCAGAAGGTGGGTTGGCGCGTGCAATCCAGATCCGAAAAGGTATATGGCCGGCAATTGGAGGAATCTTTACTTCGCCAATCTGTCTACTCCTTCTTATTGTTTCAGTAATTTCTATTGTAGCTCCGTTATACAGAGAGTATAAGGATAGCAAAAAGGCAAAAGAAACATCTTAATATTAAAAAAGAAAAGCTTCGAAAAGCTGTGGTATTCCTTGAAAGGGATTGTGGCGTTTCGAAGCTTTTCCTTTTTAAAACACATTTTAGAATACTTTTATAAATTACACACAAGAGTTGTGTTATACTTATCATATGCTGTTGTGATCAGAAGATTTTTTGACCACTCAGCTCAGACTGACGGACGAAAAATAAGAAGGGAGCGCGCAGCCGCTCATGAAAATACGTACAAAATTACTTATCACATTTCTGACGATCACGGTAGTACCGATCTTTTTGATCTATATCTCGATTTTAGGACTCAGTTCCTATCAGAACCGGGTATTCCGGGAGACCTATGACGTTGGTCAGGTGGATCTCTCCGCGGGTGCGTCAATCCGGGTATTCAGCCATCTTACTGAGAGCATTCAGAAGGAGATCGAAGAAAAGATAGCGAAGAATCCGGAGATTTTTACGGACCAGTCGTATCTGGGCGACTTGAACGTCCGGATGACTGAAAAACACTCCTTTCTGATGGTGATGAAAAACGGAAAACTGATTTATATAGGAAACGACGAGGCAGCATCGAGTCTGGAGAGAGAGATATCGGACTATGCGGAGATCAATGACTCTGATTCCTGGAGCAATTATCTGGATAAAAATACGGAACATCTGATCAAACAGAGAGAATTTGATCTGGCAGATGGGAGCCGGATCGCGGTCTACCTTGTGACAAACGTTGTGGACGTGATCCCGGAGGTAAAATCCCTGATCACAGAGATGTTCTTCAGCAGTGTGCTGATCCTTTTTATCACAGGCGGTATGTTGACGGCCTGGGTCTACCGGTCGATTTTATGGCCGATCGGAAAACTTCAGGAGGCAACGAAGCAGATCCGCGACGGAAATCTGGACTTCACGCTCGATGTGGAGGATGATGATGAAATCGGACAGCTCTGCCAGAACTTCGAGGAGATGAGGATCCGTCTAAAAGAATCGACGGAAGAAAAGATCCAGTATGATAAGGAAAGTAAGGAATTGATCAGCAACATTTCCCATGACTTAAAGACTCCGATCACAGCCATCAAGGGTTATGCGGAAGGTCTCATGGAAGGCGTTGCGTCCTCGCCGGAGAAACGGGATAAATATATCCGCACCATTTACAATAAGGCGAACGATATGGACCGCCTGATCAATGAGCTGACTTTCTACTCAAAAATCGATACGAACAAGATTCCGTACACTTTCTCAAAGATCAATGTGGCAAACTACTTCCGCGACTGCGTGGAGGAAGTCGGTCTGGAACTGGAAGCACGGGGAATTGAGCTTGGCTATTTTAACTTTGTGGATGAGGACGTGATGGTGATTGCCGATGCGGAGCAGATGAAGCGCGTCATCAACAATATCATTGGAAATTCCTTAAAGTACATGGATAAAAAGAATGGAATCATCAATATCCGGATTCTGGATGTGGGCGATTTTGTCCAGGTGGAGATCGAGGACAACGGAAAAGGTATCGGTCAGAAAGAACTTCCGTATATCTTCGACCGATTCTATCGGACGGATTCCTCGCGAAATTCCAGCAAGGGAGGAAGCGGAATCGGCCTTTCTATCGTAAAAAAGATCATTGAGGATCATGGCGGAAAGATCTGGGCTACCAGCAAACTGGGGATCGGAACAGAGATCCACTTTGTGCTCAGAAAGATCTCGGGGGATGCGCAGCAGTAAGGTGAGAGATATTAGCGAAGCGCCGGACGTGCGGATGAAACAGAAGAGAATACAATACGGGTCGTAATACTTAAGACCCATAACAGGAGGAACTGAATATGAGCAAAATTCTGATCGTAGAAGATGAGGAGAGTATTGCGGAACTCGAAAAGGACTATCTGGAACTGTCCGGCTTCGAGGTTGAGATAGAAAATGACGGAGAGGCCGGATTGAAGCGGGCGATCTCGGAGGAGTTTGATCTCTTTATCCTGGATCTCATGCTGCCGGGGGTGGATGGATTTGAGATATGCAAAAAAATCCGGGAGACAAAGAACACCCCGATCATCATGATCTCCGCAAAAAAGGATGATATCGATAAGATCCGCGGCCTTGGTCTCGGCGCCGACGATTACATTACAAAGCCGTTCAGCCCGAGTGAGATGGTGGCGAGAGTGAAAGCACATCTTTCCCGTTATGAGAGACTGATCGGAAGCGGAACTCCGGCGAATGATATTATCGAGATCCGCGGCTTAAAGATCGATAAGACCGCCCGCCGTGTCTATGTAAACGGAGAGGAAAAGAACTTTACGACGAAGGAATTTGACCTTCTGGCATTTCTGGCCCAGAACCCGAACCATGTTTTTACGAAGGAAGAACTGTTCTCCAAGATCTGGGATATGGAATCCATCGGTGATATCGCTACAGTTACGGTGCACATTAAGAAGATCCGAGAAAAAATTGAGATGAATACCGCGAAGCCGCAGTATATCGAGACAATCTGGGGCGTCGGCTACCGGTTTAAGGTATAAGGCGGGGAGAGCGGAAGATGGACAGAAAAGAACTTTTAAAGGAGACAGAACTTTTCGTTCTGGATATGGATGGAACCTTCTATCTGGATACGCAGATTCTGGACGGTTCTCTGGATTTTTTAAGACAGGTGGAACGTCTCGGAAAGAGGTACGTATTTTTTACAAATAACTCCTCGAAATCGCCGAAGACTTATATCGATAAGCTTGCAAACATGGACTGCTATATCCAAAGAGATCAGATCATTACCTCCGGTGATGTAATGATCGAATATCTGAAGGAATACTATCCGGGAAAAACGGTTTATTTAGTTGGGACGCCGGATCTGGAAGAAAATTTCAGGGAGAATGGGATCCTGCTCACAAAGGCTATGCCGGATGTTGTGGTCATCGGGTTTGATCTGACCCTGACATACGAAAAGCTGGAGCGGGCATGCACGTATATCCGGAACGGATCGGTGTTCCTTGCGACGCATCTGGATATTAACTGTCCGACAAGGGACGGCTTTATCCCGGACTGTGGGGCTATGTGTGCAGCGATCTCATTATCTACAGGAAAACAGCCGAAGTACGTGGGAAAACCGTTTAAGGAGACTGTTGACATGATCCTGACGCTCACGGGAAGCAAGCGGGAAAAGATCTCCTTTGTGGGCGACCGGCTTTACACGGATGTGAAGACCGGTGTGGCAAATGGAGCCCACGGAATCCTTGTGCTCTCCGGGGAGACGAAGCCCGGGGATCTGGAGAATGCGGAAACGGTGCCGGATGCTGTATTTACAGGATTAAAAGAGATGGCGGAGATCATGGCTGAGATGCCGGGGAAATAGAAGACTAACGGTAACTGTGAAGATAGTGAACAGTTACGGCCGGGATAAGAATAAGGGCGCATTCTTTTCTACCATTGGCAGGTGGGCATGCATGATCGTTTGCGCTTGACATTTAGGCGATATAAGGTTAAACTTGAATTATGTGAATTTTCTGCAAAATTAAATAAAATGCGGAAAAATAGAATGGTTCCGGTGGGATGTGAAGAATAACAAAGGTCCGGAGCTGAAAATTAAGACAAAGGAAGATACTGCCTATGAAGTACAAAGTAAGATTTGCCGCCTTTTTCACTGCCATGGTCGTATTCAATCTGGCAGCCAACTTTGCTCATCCAGTCACACCGACGGTGATTCAGGAACTGAATCTCCACGACTATATGTTTGGAGTGGCCTTAGCGGTTATGCTGGTCACAAACTTCCTTCTATCGCCGTTCTGGGGAAAGATCAATAACTATATTTCCTCAAGGCTTTCCTTATTGATCTGTTGTCTGGGATACGGCGTGGCCCAGATATGGTTCGCTTACGCGACGACGGAGCTCATGATCATCCTTGCGAGAATGTTCGCGGGACTCTTTACCGGCGGTATTTTTGTAAGCTTCCTGACTTATATCGTAAATAAATCAAATCCGGAAGATCAGGGTAAATACCTGACCTACAGCGCGACGATCAAGAGCGTGGCCAGCGCGTTCGGCTACATGATCGGCGGATTCTTAGGCGAGTTCTCCGTGCGTCTGGCGTTCTTAGTCCAGGCGGGAACCCTGCTTGCGGTTGCAGCTGCATTCTTTTTTATCTGTGAACCGGACAGTACCGCAAACCTGAAGGATATTCCGGCAAAGCAGCTTATGAAAGAGGCAAACCCATTCCAGGCATTCATCGACAGCAAAAATTTCATGTGCATGGCTTTTGTGTTCCTGTTTGCGATCAATATTTTCATTAACTTTGGAAATACAGGTTTCGATCAGGCCTTTAACTACTACTTAAAAGCCCAGCTCGGTCTGACTTCATCGTACAACGGAATCATTAAGGCTGGTGTCGGTTTTGTATCCTTTATCGCCAATATGAGCCTCTGTATCTGGATCATTAAGAGGACGAATGTTAAAAAATCCATGGTAGTCCTCACAACATTCTGCGCGCTGGCGTCCATCGGAACTCTGATCTCTGTGAATATCGGGATCTTTATCCTGTTCAGTATCCTCGTATACGCAGGTTACTCCGTCAGCGTCCCGGTTCTCCAGAACATGGTGGCAAATCAGGCGACACCGGAACAGAAAAACCTCGTGATGGGATTCTTCAATGCGACTCAGTCTCTGGGAAGTATTGTAGGTTCCCTGACAGCAGGATTTATCTACTCCGTAAATGCGAAGCTCCCGTTTGCATGTACTTTCGTAATCTACGCGGTAGGTGTTGCAGCGGCGTTCGGATATCTGTGTTACCGCAAAAAAGAAATATAGAACAACTCCCCGGAAGAGCAGCGGCAGTAAAAATGCCATGTATTCCGGGGATTTTTGTTTCCTCAGTTGCTTTTACTTGACATTTTCTTTCCTATGTTATAAGATATTTTACATTTGCACCCTGTGCGGCTTGAAATATAAGGGAGCCGTCGGCATTGTATATAGAATTCTGTGACCGGTATGGAGATCCGGAAAGCCGGATGCGTCGTTATATAAAGTAAGGAAGAAATATCCGAGGCATGGAATCGTTATGCAGACAACATAGAAAGGATATTGAATGGAAACAATCAGATTTGACGAACTTAATTTAGATCCGCGGATTCTCCGCGCAGTTACAGATATGGGATTTGAGGCAGCATCCCCGATTCAGGCGCAGGCGATCCCGGTTGAGATGGAAGGCTATGACATGATCGGTCAGGCCCAGACAGGAACCGGTAAGACTGCAGCCTTCGGAATCCCGCTTCTCATGAAGATGGACCCGGAAAACAGAAAGACACAGGCAATGATCCTGTGTCCGACAAGAGAGCTTGCGATCCAGGTAGCGGAAGAGCTTCGCCGCCTTGCGAAATACATGTCCGGAATCAAGATCCTCCCGGTCTACGGCGGCCAGGAGATCGTAAAGCAGATCCGCTCCTTAAAGGGCGGTGTCCAGATCATCGTCGGAACACCGGGACGTGTGATGGATCACATGAGAAGAAAGACGATCCGCACCGACGCGATCCACACAGTGGTTCTCGATGAGGCGGATGAGATGTTAAATATGGGATTCCTCGAGGACATGGAGACGATTCTCGGCGAGCTTCCGGAGGAGCGCCAGACCGTAATGTTCTCCGCGACAATGCCCCATGCGATCGCCCAGATTGCTCAGAAGTTCCAGAAAGACCCGAAGATGGTTCAGGTCGTAAAGAAAGAACTGACAGTTCCGAAGGTGACCCAGTATTATTATGAAGTAAAACCGAGAAATAAAGTTGAGGTTATGTGCCGTCTGTTAGATCTTTATTCCCCGAAGCTTTCTGTTGCGTTCTGCAACACGAAAAAGCAGGTGGATGAACTCGTACAGGCACTTCAGGGACGTGGTTACTTTGCGGAAGGTCTTCACGGAGATTTAAAACAGGAGCAGCGTGACCGTGTGATGGGCAGCTTCCGCAACGGCGCGACGGAGATCCTGGTTGCCACAGACGTTGCGGCGAGAGGAATCGATGTTGACGACGTGGAGGCTGTATTCAACTACGATATTCCGCAGGATGATGAGTATTATGTACATCGTATCGGACGTACCGGCCGTGCCGGAAGAGAGGGACGTGCCTTCAGCCTCGCGGTGGGAAGCGAAGTATATAAGCTCCGGGATATCCAGAGATTCTGTAAGACAAAGATCGTTCCGCAGCCGATCCCATCCTTGGATGATGTGACTGCGATCAAGGCGGAGAAGATCTTAGATGACGTGCAGCAGCATATCGGTGAGGACAGCAGCTTAGAGCGCATGACAGACATCATTGAGAAACGACTGTTAGCTGAGGATTACACTTCCTTAGAGCTTGCGGCAGCGTTCTTAAAGATGGCGATGGGTGATGATTACGAGGATATTGCGGATGAGGGAAGACCGCTTCGCGACCTTGATGATCTTGAGCGCCGCGGCGGCAGAAATGACCGTGGAAGAAATGGGCGCAGACGCGGGAGAGGTGATGACGAGGAGTATATGGACAGAAAGAATGCCAGAGGCGGCATGACGAGACTGTTCATCAACCTTGGAAAGAATCAGAACGTGAAGCCGGGCGATATCTTAGGCGCGATTGCCGGCGAGTCCGGAATCCCGGGCCGTCTTGTGGGCAGCATTGACATGTACGATAAGTACACCTTTGTAGAAGTTCCGAAGGATCAGGCTGACATCGTCATGGATGCGATGAACCATGTGAAGATCAAGGGTAAGAGCGTTCATGTTGAGAAGGCGAACCGGAGATAAGAAAACAAAGCAAGACCCCCGAAGTGTGCAGACTTCGGGGGTTTTTGACTATTATTTATTCTCAATATCCATGATCATATCAACACGTCTCTGATGACGTCCGCCCTCGAAGCTTGCGCCAAGCCATTCGTCGACGATCATCTTTGCAAGTTCGCTTCCAACGACGCGTGCACCAAACGCGAGGATGTTGGAGTTGTTGTGCATTCTGGAAAGCTTTGCTGTGTACGGCTCGCTGCAGACACATGCGCGGATGCCTTTTACCTTGTTTGCT
>Ga0129313_1001401_pt1 | contig 15343 bp, 16 predicted proteins | sample O1105metagenome_FD_94436 | JGI IMG/M metagenome (GOLD analysis project Ga0129313, IMG submission 94436) | Orangutan group fecal microbial communities from fecal samples from Wisconsin, USA - O1105 metagenome | ecosystem: Host-associated > Mammals > Digestive system > Large intestine > Fecal... | reverse complement strand
TGGTATTATCGTTGCTGCAGATAAGAATGTAGAAATGGCTCGTTTTGATGGTAAGCCAGTTCTTACAGTACCTGTTACTGAAGGTATCCGTCATCCTGAAGAATTAATCAATAAGATTGAAAACGGTGAAGCACCAATCTATCATGCAAGTGCAGATGCGAAAGAAGCAGCTGCTTCAGGTGAAAGTGCTGGTAGAAGCTTCTATAAGCACTTAATGAATGGCGTATCTCATATGTTACCATTCGTTGTAGCTGGTGGTATCATGATTGCCATCTCATTCTTAGTAGATGATAAGAGCGCAGGAGCTAAGTTTGGTTCATCAACTCCTCTTGCTGCTTGGTTCAATAATATGGGTAACGTATCATTTGGTATGATGTTACCAATCCTTTCTGGATTTATCGCAATGTCAATTGCAGACCGTCCAGGTTTAGCTGTAGGTTTCGCAGGTGGTTTACTTGCAAAATCTGGTGCTACTTTCTTAGATCCTAGTGCTGCAAAAGTAGCAGCTACTCCAGGTTTCTTAGGTGCATTATTATATGGTTTCGTAGCTGGTTATATCATTCTATTCTTAAAGAAGTTATTTAAAGGCTTACCAAAATCATTAGACGGTGTAAAACCAATTCTTTTATACCCATTACTTGGTGTATTCTGCATGGCAGTATTTGCAAGTGCCATCAACCCATTAATGTCTATCATTAACCAGGCTTTAACTAACTTCCTAAGTGGTTTAGGTAATTATGGTATTATTCTTGGCGTAGTTGCAGGTGGTATGATGTCTATCGATATGGGTGGTCCATTCAATAAGGCAGCTTATGTAACAGCAACTGGTTTACTTGCAAGTGGTAACTATATCTTAATGGCAGCTGTCATGGCTGGTGGTATGGTACCTCCTCTCGCAATCGCTTTATCTACTACATTCTTCAAGAATAAGTGGACTGAAGACGAAAGAAATGCTGGTTTAGTAAACTATATCATGGGATTATCTTTCATTTCTGAAGGTGCTATTCCATTTGCAGCCAATGATCCAATCCATGTTATTCCATCATGCGTTATTGGTTCAGCTGTCGCTGGTGGTTTATCAGTCGCATTCAATTGTCAGTTAAGAGCACCTCATGGTGGTGTATTCGTTATTGCAACTGTAAGCAACTGGCCATTATACTTACTTGCTATTGCAGCAGGTGCAGTAGTAGGATGCTTAATTCTTTCTACATTAAAGAAATCTAAATAGTGATTATGAAGTGTCGGGTAAAACTGACACTTTTTATTATGCAATAACAGTCAAAATGTAAAAAAATGTTACAGAGAAGTGTAAAGAATGGTGAAAGGTGTTGTAAAAAGATGGGGGTATGGTGGAATTTCATTTGTCTTTCTAAAAAAAGACATAATATCGAAGAAAGGGGGAAAACAAATATGAAAAAATGGACAAGACCTGTAGTTGTAGAAGAACAGTTTACAGCTAACTCTAATGTCAGCGTATGTTATAGCTTAGTTTGTACATTACCTGGCAAGGATCCATATACTGAAGATGGTTCATCTAATTCATTTATTACAGAATCTAAAGTTAAAGATAGAGGTTCAATGCACTCGGTTTGGGGAGAACAATCTTTCCGTTGGGAAGAAAAGCATAATTCTAACTGTTCTTTACCTGCGCGTTATAACGAAGATACAGGCGTGTTTAAAGAATCAGGTGGTAATGCTGCTCAGGTTTCAAATATCAGAATTGATAAAGCAAATCCAGCTGCAGATGGTAGATATCCTGCGATTTGGACAAGTAGTTATATAGGATTAGATTATCATCATATGGGATATGCAGTAGATGATTCTGTTGGTCATCCACTTAGATCTTAATATATGAAGTATTGAAGGTAGTGAAAACTGCCTTTTTTTATTTGATAGATGAAGATAATAGGATTGCATATGATAATACGAATTTTCCTTAATCTGTAACGCTGATGATGGAAGATCACTTCTTGTTAAAAATGTTTCAAAAAAGTAACATTTAACAATGAAAAAATATTGTAAAAAGTATGTGTTATGTTAAAATATCACTTGTCTGTCTTCAGAGTGGCAGATTATTTCAAAAGTGAAAGGGGGAAATGAATATGAAGAAATGGACAACTCCAATGGCAATTGAAGAAAATTATGCTGGTAATGCAGCTGTTGCTGAAAGTGCATGTTATAGAATTAAATGTGATACACAAGCTGCAGATTCTTGGGAACAAGGACATCCTCAAAATACATTATTTGGTTCTACTTATGCACATCATAAAGATGGACATTGTGGAGATTATGACAACTATGTAATTTCTGTTAATTCATCTACACATAAGATTACAGCTATGGAAGAAGTACACAAAATTGGTGGTTTTACAGTAGCAACTTTACCATGTACTTTTTATGATAAGGATTTTGTGAATAAGATATCTTCAGGTGATTTAAAATCAGGTGATAGAGTTTATTGGAGAACAAATATGAGTGGTCTAGATTATTCTCACCAGGGATATCTAGAAGCAATTAATCCTGCTCATTCAAATAGATCTTAAACTATAAAACATTGAAAAAGCTTATGAAATATATTAATATTTCAGTAAGCTTTTTTATTTTGGAATGAAGGGGAGAATTATATGGAACCAATGGAAGATGCCAATACCGTCGAAAGGATGCTTATTCATAAGGCTGCAAGTGTGAAATCACCTGCCAACGGTAGTATAGAACTATTACCTCTATGCAATATGAACTGTGATATGTGTTATGTTCATTTAACTCATAAACAATTAGAAGAAGCAGGAGGAAGAATTCATACAGGTAAAGAATGGTTAGAAATAGGGAAACAGATGGTAGAGAATGGAACACTATTCTTATTACTTACTGGTGGAGAACCATTACTACATCCTGATTTTAAAGAAATCTATTTAGGTCTTAAAAAGATGGGTATCGTTATCACAATTAATACGAATGCAACATTAATAGATGAATCATGGGTAGAATTCTTTAAACAACATATGCCTAGACGTATTAATATTACTTTATATGGCTCTAGTAATGAGACATATGAAAGATTATGCCATTATAAGAATGGTTATGATAAGGTTATGAATTCTATTAAGATGTTACAGGAAGCAGATATTCCTGTAAGAGTAGGTTTCTCTCTTGCGAAGAATAATCAGAAGGATGCAGGAGATGTATTAAAGATGGTCACTGATATGGATATTCCAATCTCATTTGATACATATATGCTTCCTGCAACACGTGAAAGAAAGTTACCTTATAATCAACAGGCAAGACTTGCACCAGAAGATGCAGCTCTTACTTTCGCTTATAATCTAGATAAGATTGATTCTATTGATCATGTTGAAGAGTATGTGAATAAACAGCTTAAGTTAGTAGAAGATAGAGTGATTGGTGAAGAACAGGAAGGACAAATGGAATGTCTGGCTGGAAGATGCTCTTATACAGTAAACTGGCAGGGTGAAATGCATCCATGTGTTATTTTGACTGCACCTACCGCAAATGTCTTTGAGGTGGGCTTTAAGAAGGCCTGGGAGACTGTTTCTGATGGATGTTCAAAGATCAGATTATATTCTGGATGTTCTGTATGTAAATTAAAGCCTATATGTCGTACATGTGCTGCAAGCCATTTATTAGAATCTGGCAGCTATATGGGGAAACCAGAATATATGTGTACCTATACAGAAACACTTTATGAAGAATATAAGAGAATGAAGAAGGATTTCGAGAAGTAAGAATTACTCTTACTTCTTTTTGTCCTTATACATAAGTTCTCTACAAATATATAAAATATTATGGTAGAATGGCAATAACTATTGGAAAGGAGAAATTATGGAACGTATATATACGATTGGAACTTTCACATTTAAGTTGATCTATGATGAGAAGTTAATAAAGATTCCTCCTAACTTTCAAATATTTGAAAGTCAGGAAGAACCTGAATATACATATGAGTTTATAGTAAGTGAGACACTACCACAAATAGAAGGGAGAGTAGTCTCTCAAAGGGATGAGTTATTAATCCTTGATTGTGATGGGTTAGAAACAAGATATCTAGGTATTAAGGGCAGTGATTGGTATTATGGGGTGTATCAAGAATTAACACCTCATAGTGCAAGATCTATTATTCTAAAAGATACTTTAGGAGAATTGTATGTAGATCCATTCTTCTGTTCTTTCTTCTCTTTAGAGAAGAAGTTATTAGAGAAAGATGCATTAGTGCTTCATTGCAGTTATATGCAGTATAAGGATTATGCGATTTTATTCTCAGCACCTAGTGGTACAGGTAAGACAACACAGGCGACATTATGGGAAGAATATAAAGGATCCCATGTAGTGAATGGTGATAAGGGGTTACTTATGAAGGATGATGGTGTATGGACAGCCCATGGATGGCCTGTATGTGGGTCTAGTGGTGTATGTCATAATAAGAATGTCCCTATTAAGTGTGTTGTGATGTTATCTCAGGAAAAAGAAAATAAGATAGAGAGATTAAGTCCTATAGCTGCTTTTAAGGAAGCCTATAGTCAGCTCACAGTGAATAGATGGGATAAGAGAAGTGTACTTAAGTCTATGGATTTATTACAGGATTTAATAGACAATGTGCCTTTCTATCATCTAGGATGTACTATTTCTAAGGAAGCTGTAGAAACTCTAGAGAAGGTCTTATGATGAAGAAGAAGGTTATAAGCTGTATTGTGATGTTATGTATGTGTATTGTATTAGGAAGTGGTTATTTAGTATATGAGTCTTATTACACAATTGATGTGACACAATACACAATGAAATCAGATAAGATTCATAGCCCTGTTAATATTGTCATGATAGCAGATGTTCATGATAATCATACAAAGATTAAGAAACAGGTTATAAATAAGATTAAGAAGTTAAAGCCTGATTTGATTATGTGTGTAGGGGATATTATTGATAATGAATCTAAGAGTGATCAAAGTACACTTGATTTCTTACATTCATTAGTGGGTATAGCACCTGTCTATATGAGTTATGGAAACCATGAGTTAGAATACTATAGTCATCATGCTTTCCAGTTTGAGAATATTAAAAATATAGGTGTACACTTTTTAGATGAAAGTTATGAAGACATAACAGTGAAGGGTAATAGTATAAGAGTAGGTGGTCTATATGATTATGCCTTCAGTAATGAAGATGGGGGTATAAGTAAAAAGTCTATGCACAATAATCATGTCTATCGTTACTTAAGTACATTTAATAAAACAGACAGTTATCGTATTATGTTATGTCATAGACCAGATACCTTTATTTATGCAGATGCCTATATGTGGAATGTAGGACTTATATTAAGTGGTCATGTCCATGGAGGACAGATTATTCTTCCTAATGGCAAGGGACTGTATGCCCCTGAGCAGGGATGGTTTCCTAAGTATGATTATGGTTTATATAGGTTAGGTATTAATAATATGATTATTACAAGAGGGGTGAGTAGTTCTGGAGAAGCACTGCCTAGGATGAATAATCCAGCAGAAATCGTTCAGATCACATTAAGATGAAGATAGTAGATATAAATGAATATATGCCTGTATTAATAGATTTAGTGAATCAGGGTAAAGATGTACGTTTTACTGTCACAGGTAGTTCTATGAATCCTTTCTTGATTCATATGCGTGATAGTGTCATTATATCTAAGCCTGTCAAACCTTTTAAGAAGGGAGACATAGTTTTCTTCCAAAGAGAGAATGGACAATATGTGATGCATAGAATACATCATATAAAGAAAGGCATGTTATATATTATTGGAGATAATCAGACAGATATGGAAGGTCCTGTTGATCCTAAACAAGTGTTTGGGATTATACATACAGTATATAGAAAAGATAAGAAGATTACTGAAGGGGATTTTTGGTGGGTATTTTTTGAGAAAATCTGGTTACATTTGATACCTTTTAGGCATCTGATTATGAAAATATACAAGTAAAATATAAATTTAGTGTAATTTTTACTCTATTCGTGCATTAAGTGTTGTCAAAACTCCCAAAATGTGTGAAAAGATGTTATACTATTCACTAAATGTTAAAAGGGGTGAACTTATGATTGATATACATAGTCATATTCTTCCTCTCGTAGACGATGGTTCTAAGAGTGTAGACATGAGTCTAGAGATGTTAGATCAGGCTTATAGAGATGGTACAGAAGAAATCATCTTAACGCCACATCTTGCCTATGCATATGGTTTTGATAATCCTAGAGAAAAGATTGAAGGTCTTTTTGAAGAGTTTAGAAATATAGTATGGGATGTAGGTATTCCTATTAAACTACATCTAGGATGTGAATTCTTATATAGTTCTAAGGAATCTTTTGAAAAACATTTCAAGGATATTACAACTCTTGCAGATACAAAATATCTATTAGTAGAATTCTATTTTGATGTCAATGAGGATGTTATTCTTGAAGCAGTAGAGAGTGTACTTGAAAAGGGATGTACACCTATTATTGCCCATCCAGAACGTTTTGAAGCATTCCAGACAAATACAGAACTTGCTCCACGCATTATAGAGATGGGTGGCTATTTACAGATGAATAAAGGGTCAATACTTGGAGACTATGGTTCTATAGTCAAAGATACAGTATATGACTTATTAGAGAGAAGAATGATTCATCTAGTAGGAAGTGATGCACATAACTTACGTAACAGATATCCTGCTATGTATGAATCATATGAGAAGGTAAAGACTTACTTTGGTAGTTCTTATGCGAAGAGAATCTTTAATGAGAATCCAGAGAAATTATTAAACGGGGGAAAGGTATGAACAATAAAGTCAGAAACGGAATCATATTCCTAGTCATTGCGGCTTTATATTTTGGTTTCATTTATTATGATAACCATAAGCCTCAAACAGGGGAATCACCTGTCATTAAAGTACCTACAGGTACTTTAATGATTAAGGCAAGTGCTGATGAGAAGAAGACAACTAAAGCACTTTTAAAGGGTGTTAAGGCAACTGATAAGGAAGATGGAGATATTACTAAGAAAGTGTTTGTAGAAAACATGAGTTCTTTTGGAGAAGGTAATACAAGAATCGTTACTTTAGGTGTCTTTGATAAGGATGATAACTATACGACTGTAACAAGACAGATTAAGTATAAGGATTATATTGCACCACAGATTAATTTGAATAATGCGTTAGTATATTCATGGATTAGTTCTAAAGCACAGTTTGGTGATTATGTGAGTGCTTATAGCTGTGTAGATGGTGATATTAGTTCTCGTGTTAAGGTATTAAGAGAATATACAGAGAATGATGATCATTATGTTGCGTTTGCGGTAAGTGATAGTACTGGTACTGAAACAAAGCTTACATTAAAGGCTTACCAGACTAATAAGGAACAGACAGTGTCTATTAATCTGGATACTTATTTAATGAGAGTTAAAGTAGGTACAAAGGTGAATGCAAAGAGTCATATCCAGTCTATTATGATGGATAAGATGGATTATTCTAGCTTAAAGAATCAGGTCACTATTAATACGGACTATGATCCTAATACACCTGGTATGTATGAATTTATTTATAGAGTGAAGACAGCCAATGACGACTATGGTTTAACTAAACTTGTTGTCATTGTGGAACAGTAAGGGGGATATATATGGAAAACAATAAACAGAATGAAGATCTCCTTACCGTTATAAGTTGTATTATTGATGATGTATTTCATAGATGGGTACTTATTCTTGCAGTGATGTTTATTTGTGGGAGTATGTTTGATGTTGTAAAGACTGTCAACTATGTACCTCAATATGGTTCTAATATGACTGCTACACTAGGTAGTGGGGGAGATACATTTAAGAACCTAGATAAGATTCAGAGTTATATAAGTACTTTGAACTACTTAATGAATAGTAAAAATGCGCGTGCCTATGTAAAGAAGAAGATGGATATCCCATCTACTACTTATACTGCCACTATTAGTACACAGCAGGCAAATATTATTAAATTTAATGTGACTGCAGATACTAAGAAGGAAGCTTATTATGCGATTGGATACTTAACTGAATGGTATGCAGGAAGTACTCAGCGTTATAACTTCCCATATGCAATCAATATGTTAGATGAAAGCAGCTTCTCTACTGCACCAGTAAACTACAATAGTCATAAGGGTAACTTTATGAAGGGTGCATTAGTGAGTGGTGCTGTCTTAGTATTTATTCTTGCTTTATATTACTTCTTTAGAGATACAGTAAAGAGCGATAAGGAAGCAAAACAGAAATTAAATGCAAGACTTTATGCAAGAATTCCTTTTGAGAAAAAGAAGAAAAGAAATCCTTTCAAGAAGAACAGAAAGGCTATTCTTATTACTTCACTTAAGACAAGCTTCTTCTATAGAGAATCTATTAATAAGTTAAGAAGTAAAGTAGAAGCATCGAGTCAGAAACATGGTTACACTTCTTTCATGATTACGAGTGCTCATGAAAATGAAGGTAAATCAAGTGTAGGTGCTAACTTAGCTTTAGCACTTGCAAAGAATGGTCATAAGACTATTTTAGTTGATATGGACTTTAGAAAACCTTCATTAAATAAGATTTTTGAATTAAAGACTAATACAAGCTTAAATAATGCGATTGAAGGTACATTCCATTGGAAAACACAGGTTGTTACTTTAGATCATCCAGGTTTAGATTTATTACCTTGTCAGCAGGATTTAAAGAATTCTGAAAAACTCACTGGCAGCAATCGTTTAAAAGCTATCGTAGAAGAATTAAAAGAAGAATATGATTATGTCATTGTCGATGTCAGCCCTGCTTACTTATTAAATGAACCAATGACTATCAATGAAATGATGGATGCAACATTATTCATTGTAAGACAGGATTATGCTGAAAAAGACATGATTAATGAAACTATTTCACGTTTAACTTATGTTAAGAATAACGTAGTAGGTATTGTATTCAACAGTAGAGTTTATGAACCAAGTACAATGCGTGGTACTTATGGTTATAGATATGGATATAACAGATATAGAACTAAGGGGGGAGAATAATGGATCAAACAAGTTCAGATGTACAGAAAATAGATTTAATGAAGTATTTTGACCGTTTCTTCCGTGCTTTCCGCCGTTTATGGAAATATGTTGTATTATTCCTATTGATTGGAATACTCGCATTTGAAATGAAAGAAGTACTTTTCTTCAATACTACTTATACAAGTGAAGCTGTGTTTGTACCTTCTACGAGTCAGGAGGATGTATATTACTATGCAGACTCTAAGGGTGGAGAATCTACAAATACATTAATACCTACATTCAATTCATTACTTACAAGTAATGAAATGCAGAACGTTATTAAAGATGTATTGCATGTACAGTCAGTACCTGCTACTATTACTACAACTCAAACTGAAGGGACTAACTTAGTTACATTAAAAGTAACAGCAAGTAATCCTAAGGATGCTTATAATGTAGCAAATTGCGTAGTAAATAACTATGACAACGTTACAGCCAACGTTATGGAAGATGTGACTATCACATTATTAGATAGCCCTAATATGCCAAAGTCTCCAGATGCGAATCCAGACTATATTAAAGCAGCTATGAATGGTGGTATGTTAGGACTTGCAGCAAGTATTCTATTCTTAATCATTGCTTCTATCTTTAGAAATACAATCCTAGATAAGAAGGATGTTAGAAATATCCTTGGTATGGATTATATTGCGAAGATTCCTTTTGTAGAAGGTTATGATAAACGTAAAAAGACTGGAGCAAGTCTATTACTTAACTCTCCAGGTATGAAATCTGGATTCAGACATGCATTCCATAACATTAGAATTAAGATGGAACAGGCGCATAAAGCCAAAGACCAGTCAGTCTTTATGTTTACAAGTACTGTACCTAATGAAGGTAAAACATTAGTATCTGTCAATAGTGCTATTTCACTTGGTCAGAAGGGGTATAAAGTATGTCTTGTAGACTTAGACTTAAGAAACCCTTCAGTAGAAAAGACTCTGAAGTATGCGAATATTAAACGTACTTCATTAGATTTCTTAAATGATTCACTTATTTCATTAGAAGATTGTATTGTTCATATGGATGATATTGATGTTATATTTGGTAGTGATATTTCTATGGATGGTGCAACAGAATTATCTAGACCTAGACTTTCTATCTTAATTGAAGAACTTAGAAAGCATTATGATTATATTATTCTAGATGTACCACCTCTATTCATGATGCAGGATGCTTTATTAGTTGCAAAACAGGCTGATAGTGCTATTGTAGTAGTGAAACAGGATCATGCTACTGCAGCTGATATTTTAGATTCTGTAGATGAATTACATGATACTTTACCAAATGTTCTAGGTGCTGTATTGAATGGTTATAAGAACACATTCTTTACAACTGAATCATCGAGTGGTTATGGCTATGGTTATGGATACGGCTATGGCTATGGTTATGGGAAGAGGTAAGATATGTATAAAAATGGGGTTAAAAGAATACTCGATTTCTTCATGAGTCTATGTGGCATTATTGTCTTATCTCCATTACTTATTATCTTAAGTATCTGGATCAAAGTAGACTCTAAAGGACCTGTTCTTTTTAAACAGAAGAGAATTGGGAAGGATAAAACATATTTCTCTATCTATAAATTTAGAACAATGTATGTAGATACACCACATGATATGCCTACACACTTATTAGATGATCCTGATGCCTTTATTACAAAGGCAGGACATTTCTTAAGAAAAACATCCCTAGATGAATTACCACAGTTATTCAATATTCTTCTAGGACAGATGGCTGTCATCGGTCCTCGTCCTGCCTTATGGAATCAGGATGATCTCATTGCCTTACGTGATGAATATCATGCCAACGATGTAAGACCTGGCTTAACTGGTTGGGCACAGATTCACGGACGTGACGAATTAGAAATTACAACAAAAGCAAAACTAGATGGCTACTATGTAGACCATCTAGGATTCTTATTAGATGTTAAGTGCTTCTTTGGCACTATCACATCTGTGCTAAAACATGAAGGAGTGGTTGAAGGTGGCACAGGATCTCTTAACAAAGACTAAAATACTGATTATCACAAATCATTCCTATATGCTATATCAGTTCCGTAAGGAACTGATACAAGCATTAATGAAGGAACATGAAGTTGTTCTCTCAATGCCTTTTGTAGGTCATGAAGAAGACTTTAAAGCCATGGGTATCAAATGTATTGATACACCTATAGATAGAAGAGGAATGAATCCTAAAACTGATTTAAAGCTTCTTCATACGTATAAGAGACTCATGAAAGAAGAATTACCTGACTTAGTGATTACTTACTCTATTAAGCCTAATATTTATGCAGGATTAGTATGTAGAAGTATGGGTATTCCTTATTGTGCCAATGTACAAGGCTTAGGTACTGCATTCCAATCTAAGAAGATTGCGATGTTTGTCACTATACTTTATAAGATGGCATTAAAGAAAGCAAGAACAGTATTCTTTGAAAATGACACAAATGCACAGGAATTCATTAATAGAAATATATTAAAACGTGATCACATTACTGTATTACATGGTGCAGGTATTAACTTAGATAAGTTCAGCTATGTACCATATCCTTCTAATGATACATTTCATTTCTTATACTTAGGTAGAATCATGAAGGAAAAGGGTATAGATGAATTATTCAGCAGTATTAGAAGACTTAAAGAAGATAATGAATCTTTTATATTGGATTTAGTAGGATTCTTTGAGGATGAATATAAAGATCAGGTAGAAGAATTAGAAAAACTTGGAATTGTGAAATTTCATGGGTTCCAATCTGATCCTAGACCATTCTATTCTTCTAGTGATGCAATTGTATTGCCTTCTTATCATGAAGGTATGAGTAATGTTTTATTAGAAGGTGCTTCTACTGGTAGACCTTTAATTACAAGTCATATTCCAGGTTGTCAGGAAGCAGTGGATGATAAGGTGACAGGATACTTAACAGAAGTTAAGAATTCGGATGATTTATATGAAAAGATGAAAGATATGTTACGTCTCACTTCTAGTCAAAGAGAAGAAATGGGAAAACAGGGTAGAAGTAAGATGGAACATGAGTTTGATAAGAAACAAGTAGTAAAAGAAACAATAGATGCATTAAAGCTTTAATAAGGGGGAAAATGAATGGTACTAAGAAACTATTGGATGTTACTTATATGGCCTTTAACAGTAGGTTTATTCTTAAATGTAGTAATACCTAAAACATTAGTAACGGTAGAAGGTAAGAGTGAATATAGATGGGGTAAGTTTAGTGCCTTTCTTTTAGTAGTACCTTATATTATTTGGGCTGGATTTAGAACGGATATTATAGGAGATACATTTGTCTATAGATTATCATTTAATGAAGCTGTTAGTTCTTTGGTAGAACTTCCTGCATATGCGGCCTCACACACAAAAGATACAGGATTTTATGTATTAAGTGCCTTATTTAAAATTTTTATTAGTAATTCAAGTGTTTTATTTTTTTTAGCAATAGCTGTTTTCCAAATTTTCTGTATAGTGAAAACTTATAGAAAGTATTCAAGTGATTTTTGGATGAGCATCTTCTTATTTATTATTTCTACAGATTATTTAGCCTATATGCATAATGGTATGCGACAGTTTATCGCAGTATGTGGAATTTTTGCATGCTTTGATTGGATTATTAAACAGCAATATTTTAAAACGATAGTAGTTATTTTATTGCTTTCTACTATTCACCAAACCTGCTTGATTATGATACCGATTATTTTTATTATTCAAGGTAGGGCATTTAATAAGAAAACAATGGTTTTAATTTTATTAACTTTGATAGTTTTAGTAGGTATTAACTCATTTACTTCATTACTGGAAAATGCATTAAAAGAAACACAGTATAGCGATATTATGACTAATGAGTTATGGGGTAATGATAATGGAACAAGTTGGGTTAGAGTAATAGTATATTCAATTCCATTAATTATGGCGGTTTTTGGAAAGAAATACATTGATCAAGCTGATAATCAAGTAATTAACATGTGTGTAAATTGTTCTATTGTTACTTCTGCATTATATTTAGTTTCTGCTGTTACATCAGGAGTTTATATTGGTCGATTACCAATTTATACTTCTTTAACTTCATACATATTAATGCCATGGTTGATTAGTCATATGTTTGAAAAAAAATCTGCAATATTAGTAAAAGTATTGATGGTTGGTTGCTATTTTGTTTTCTTTTACTATCAAATGCATATCGCATGGAGTTTTTTATGATAAAAATAAGCGTAATTATACCTATTTATAATGTTGGTTTTTACCTACAAGAATGTGTAAATAGTGTTATCAAACAAACATATAAGAATTTAGAAATAATACTCGTTGACGATGGATCAACAGATGAATGTCCTAATATCTGTGACACTTATGCAAAGCAATATTCTAATGTTAAAGTTGTTCATAAACAAAACGGTGGACTATCTGATGCAAGAAATGTTGGAATTCTTAACTCAACGGGCGATTATTTATTGTTTCTAGATGCAGATGATTTTTGGAAAGATTCAACTGCAGTACAATCATTAGTTGATAGAATTAATATAACTCATGCTGATTTGTTAAATTATTCTTATATTAAGTATTATGAAGATTTAAAGAAATATATTAATTATTTTGAAGATATGGAACCGTTGCCTTTAGAGCTTAATAAATTAGAAAGTATCCAATATTTATTGGATAACAATTTATATATTGCATCTGCTTGCAATAAACTCATAAAAAAGTCATTATTTGAAGATGGTAATTTATATTTTGTTAAAGGAATCTATTCTGAAGATATAGATTGGTGCCTTAGATTACTCATTAAGGCTGAATCAGTAGATTTTATTTGTGAAAATTTTTATTGCTATAGACAAAGATCAGGTTCTATTACTCATACTATCAATGATAAGAAATGTCATGATTTAACAAACAATATTTTAAAATGTTTTTCAATGGTTAATAAGAGTGAATCATTACAAGATGTTTTATATAAATATGTTGCTTATCAATATGGAACATTTTTTATCACGCAAGCTGTAGCTGAAAATTATCAAAGTGAGTGTATAAATAAGCTTTCTAAATATAAATGGGTTTTAAAGTATCATTCAAACAATAAGAAATTAATTATTTTAAACATTATGGTAACTTTATTTGGATATAAGTTATCATGTAAAATTATTAGATTCTTTATTAGATTAAGGAGATAACTTATGGTTCCAATTACAGTTTTTACTCCTGCATATAATAGAGCAGATTTACTTAAAAGATGCTATGAGAGTATGTGCAGACAAACAAATAAAAATTTTATATGGATGATTATTGACGACGGTTCAACTGATAATACTAAAGAGGTAGTGGATTTATGGATGTTGAATAATAATGGGTTTGAAATTCAATATTATTATAAAGAAAATGGTGGATTACACACAGCTTATAATGAAGCCATAGAACATATTGATACGGAACTCTGTGTTTGTATTGATTCAGATGATTATATGCCAGACAATGCTGTGGAAATTATTTTAGATTTTTGGAAAAAGAATGGATCAAACGAATACGCTGGTATTGTAGGGTTGGACTATACTATTGATAATCATGTTATAGGTGATTTGTTACCAGATAAAAAATCAATCAATCTAATCGATCTATTAATAGGAAAATACCATATTCATAATGGTGATAGAACTAATGTTGTAAGGACTGAATTATATAAAAAAGTAGCCCCAATGATTTCGTTCGAGGGAGAAAAAAACTTCAGCCCGCATTATATGCATTTACAAATAAGTAAAAACTATGATTTTTTAGTATTGAATAAAAATTTAAGATATGTTGAATATCAAGCTGATGGTATGAGTAATTCTATATTTAAACAATATCTTAATAGCCCAAATAGTTTTATTGAGACTCGTAAATTGTACTTAAGCTTACCTGGTATTTCTTGGAAGTTTAAGTTAAGACAATCTATCCACTTAGTTTCTAGTGGAATCATTGCAAATAAACTGATTGAAGTTTTAAAATATATACCATCATTCGGCATGACGGTACTAGCTGTACCTTGTGGTTTATTATTGTCTAAATATATCAGAATCAAAGCTAAGTAAAAGACAAACTATTAGATGTCAATAAATAATCTATTTTTTAGGAATTTATTGAATTTATAGGCATTTGTCTTGATTTAGAGGTGAATCCTCTATAAAAATCCTCTTTCTTTTCAAAAAAAGAGTACACTAAAAAGAACTTTTCAACATCGTATCGTTGAAAGCTCTTACACTAGACTTTTATATACTATTAAATAATCATCGTCTCTTCTAATTTGGTGTATACAAACTTGTGTACT
>Ga0129313_1001395_pt1 | contig 15379 bp, 17 predicted proteins | sample O1105metagenome_FD_94436 | JGI IMG/M metagenome (GOLD analysis project Ga0129313, IMG submission 94436) | Orangutan group fecal microbial communities from fecal samples from Wisconsin, USA - O1105 metagenome | ecosystem: Host-associated > Mammals > Digestive system > Large intestine > Fecal... | reverse complement strand
TTATCTGCGGCGCCTCCGCCTCTCCGGCGGGGGCGCCGACGATCAAAACACACCGGGGATCACATGGGCCAAAATCAGCCCGGCCGCGCAGGACAAGACATTGGCGCAGAGGGCATACAGCCAGGGATGGCAGGTCGCGCCCTCCTCCCCAAGCCCGGGCAGCCAGCGGCAGTATATCTTCCCTTCCACCGCCAGCACCAGTATCTCGCCCAGCAGGAAAAACGCCGTCAGGAACAGCGTCCCGTTGACATAGCTGTACCAGTTCAAAAAACCGTTGAGCAGCAGCTGGGTAACTATATTCACCCCCAGGATCAGCCGCAGCTGTCCCTTTGCCCGCAGGCGGAACAGCCAGGCCACGGCGATCTCCAGCAGCACCGTCAGCACGATCCGCACCCCGAGTCCCAGCAGCTCCGTAACCATATCATAGCTGCGCACCATAGTCAGCCCGGTGATCAGCTTGCCGTTCTCCGGCTGAACATTGGTCAGGTCCAGGGTGTAGTAGCTGTCAAAGGCATAGCGCTCGTAAGGACCGGTGACCAGCATAGAGTTCTCCTCCGGAAACCACAGGGCCACCTTAAATTTCTGGGGTGGATAGTAGGTCCAGTTCAGCTGTCCGTCGGCACAGTCATCCAGGAAGTTGAGGAAATAGTACCCATCCGGCTCGATCTCCTCGTAGGCGGAAAAGGCATCCCAGGCATCTGCCGAGGTCCGCTCCCCCGCCCGGCTCCGTTCCTCCTCCCTATACTCCGGATGGTTCTTAACAGAGGTATAGGGTCCGGTGGACTGGCGCTCTGACAGCAAGGTGCCCCAACAGGGCTCTGAAATGCCGGTGATCTCAATGTTGACCGAGGGCTTCGGCCCCATATCCGCGCTGACTGTACTCATCAGCAAGGGCAGCAGAACAAGCACGGCGAAGACGGGGGCAAGGCGGCGTTTCATAACCATCACTCCTTATATGTTAAATAGACGCATCCCCCGAATAAAGGTTCCGTTTTAATAAATATTTTTTCCAGCCTTGACGCAACGGGCATTTCTCCGTATGATTGAGGGAAGATCTAAAAAATATCCTGCCAAAGGCAACTACAACAAAAAGGAATATCTGATATGAACCTTTGCGACATGAACGAAATCAAAGCCCTGCTGGCCCGTCACGGCTTCCATTTTTCCAAATCCATGGGGCAGAATTTTCTGATTCAGGACTGGGTCCCCCGGGACATCGCAGCCTCCTCCGGTGCCGGCCCCGGCGTGGGCGTGCTGGAGATCGGACCGGGCATCGGCCCTTTGACCCGTGAGCTCTCCCTCCTGGCCGACCGGGTAACGGCAGTGGAACTGGACGAGTCTCTCCTGCCGATCTTAGACGAGACCCTGGCCGACCGGGACAACGTGACCGTCATCCCCGGTGATATCATGCGTTTCGACCTGGACCGGGTGGTGGACGGCGAGTTCCCCGGACTGACCCCCATCGTCTGCGCCAACCTGCCCTATAACATCACCACCCCGGTGCTCACCCGCCTGCTGGAGTGCCGGCGCTTTGCCTCTGTCACAGTGATGATTCAAAAAGAGGTGGCCCAGCGCATCTGCGCCCAGCCGGGCACCGCGGACTACGGTGCTTTCTCCGTATTGTGTCAGTACTACTCCAAAGCCGAGTACCTCTTCGACGTGCCCGCCAGCTGTTTTCTCCCCGCCCCCAAGGTGACTTCCGCCGTCATCCGCATGACGGCTCAGCAGCCCCCTGCGCAGATAGAGGACGAGGCGTTCTTCTTCCGTGTGGTCCGGGCCGCATTTGCCCAGCGGCGCAAGACCCTGCTCAACAGCCTCAGCGCCGCCCTGAACACCGGCCTGTCCAAGGAGGCCCTGGCGGCCGCGTTAGACGCCTGCGGTCTGCCCCAAAATGTTCGCGGCGAGAAACTGGGGATCCCCGAATTTGCCGCTTTGACCAAAGCGCTGCGTTCCGCCCAATAATCCTCTCTCCATGACGCTTTTCCGTCATTTTGTTGAGGTACAGATTGACTTTTCCATATCACGTATGCTATTATGTCCATAGTTCAGAAGGTTGCCCCCGCCTGTGGCAGAGGACAAACGAAAGGAAGAAAAGAGGTCATAGATCATGGCAAAAATCGATTTGACCCAGTATGGCATCACTGGCACCACCGAGATCATTTACAACCCCTCCTATGAGGTCCTGTTCGAGGAAGAGATGAAGCCCGGTCTGACTGGCTACGACAAGGGCCAGGTCAGCGAACTGGGCGCCGTAAACGTGATGACCGGCATCTACACCGGCCGCTCCCCTAACGACAAATTCATCGTCATGGACGAGAACTCCAAGGACACCGTGTGGTGGACCTCCCCTGAGTTCAAAAACGACAACCACCCCGCCAGCAAAGAGACTTGGGAGGCCGTAAAGGCTCTGGCCCAGAAGGAGCTGTCCAACAAGCGGCTGTATGTGGTAGACGGCTACTGCGGCGCCAACAAGGACACCCGCATGGCCATCCGCTTCATTATGGAAGTAGCCTGGCAGGCCCATTTTGTAAAGAATATGTTCATCGTCCCCACGGACGAGGAGCTGGAGAACTTTAAGCCCGACTTTGTGATCTACAACGCCTCCAAGGCCAAGGTGGACAACTACAAGGAACTGGGCCTGAACTCCGAGACCGCCGTTGTCTTCAACATCACCTCCCGTGAGCAGGTCATTCTGAACACCTGGTACGGCGGCGAAATGAAGAAGGGCATGTTCTCCATGATGAACTACTACCTGCCCCTGAAGGGCATCGCCTCTATGCACTGCTCCGCCAACACCGATATGCAGGGCAAGAACACCGCCATCTTCTTCGGTCTGTCCGGCACCGGCAAGACCACCCTGTCCACCGACCCCAAGCGTCTGCTCATCGGCGACGACGAGCACGGCTGGGACGATGACGGCGTGTTTAACTTCGAGGGCGGCTGCTACGCCAAGGTCATCAACCTGGACAAGGACTCCGAGCCTGACATTTACAATGCCATCCGCCGCAACGCCCTGCTGGAGAACGTGACTCTGGACAAGGACGGCAAGATCGACTTTGCCGACAAGTCCGTCACCGAAAACACCCGCGTGTCCTACCCCATCACTCACATCAAGAACATTGTCCGGCCTATCTCCGCCGCTCCCGCCGCCAACAATGTGATTTTCCTGTCCGCCGACGCCTTCGGCGTTCTGCCCCCCGTGTCCATCCTGACTCCGGAGCAGACCCAGTATTACTTCCTGTCCGGCTTCACCGCTAAGCTGGCGGGCACCGAGCGCGGCATCACCGAGCCCACCCCCACCTTCTCCGCCTGCTTCGGTCAGGCCTTCCTGGAGCTGCACCCCACCAAGTACGCCCAGGAGCTGGTCAAGCGTATGCAGCAGAGCGGCGCCAAGGCCTATCTGGTGAACACCGGCTGGAACGGCACCGGCAAGCGCATCACCATCAAGGATACCCGCGGCATTATCGACGCCATCCTGAACGGCGACATTAAGTCCGCCCCCACCAAGACCATCCCCTACTTCAATTTCGAGGTCCCCACCGCTCTGCCTGGCGTAGATCCCGCGATTCTGGATCCCCGGGATACCTATGCCGATCCCACCGAGTGGGAGACCAAGGCCAAGGATCTGGCCGCCCGCTTCGTCAAGAACTTCGCCAAATATACCACCAACGACGCAGGCAAGGCCCTGGTGGCCGCCGGCCCCAAGGCCGACTGATCCCGACTCACGCAGGGGCGCCCACACAGGGCGCCCCTTTTTCCGGAGGTTTTCTCTATGAATGAAGGTAAGCATATGTCCGAGGCTCTGCCCCTGGGCCTGCTGTTGGCCCTGACGGGGGGCATTTTGGACGCTTACACCTATTTGAACCGCGGCGCCGTATTCGCCACTGCCGAAACCGGCAACCTGGTCCTGCTGGGCGTCAACCTGGCCATGGGTCACTGGCTTAAAGTCATCTACTACCTGCTGCCCATCTCCTCTTATGCCGCCGGGCTGCTGGTTACTCTGGCCTTTCATCGCCGCTCAGACAAGCTGTTTTTCCACTGGCGGCAGTTTGTGGTGCTCACCGAGTGTCTGGTGGTTCTGTTGGCCACCATCATCCCTCAGGGGGATCTGGACCCCTTGGTGAATTGTATGATTGCCTTCATCAGCGCCATGCAGGTGCAGACCTTCCGCAAATTCCGGGGGTGCGCCTGTGCCACCACCATGTGTACCGGAAATCTCCGCAGCGGAGTCGAAGCTCTGTACTTCCATCTGGCGGACAAAGAGCCCGGTTCCCTGGACCGTGCCAAGGTCTACTTCGGACTGATTGCTTTTTTTGTCACCGGGGCGGTCATCAGCAGCCTGCTGGCCCCCCTCTTCGCGGGCCGAGCGATTCTGGTTGCTGTTCTCCCCCTGACTGCCAGCTTTTTGCTCATGTTCTTTTAACTTTAATGAAAAAAGGAGCTTGAAACCAAGTGGTTTCAAGCTCCTTTTTTCTTGTAAGCAGCCTTTCGATCTCCCCTGACGATCCGAGTTTTTCATCCTTTCGTCATGGAGTTTTCCGGTTCAGCTTCCCTGCTTCAGCAGGTGAGAGCGGCAGAGATGATTACTTGTTCTTCTGCTGCTCCAAATGGTGTCAATAGAGATATAGCCGAAAACCAACGAAAGCATCTGAACGCGATTCGTGCCAAAATAGAGGAAAAAGCAGACGGCCAGAAGGATACACATAACGGCATTCAAGAGCAGATTAAAATGGAGCGTCTGCTGAGATTCCGAAAAGGATGCGGTGTGCAGGCAGAACAAGGCTGTTTTCCTCTTCCTGGCTGCAATAGGTCCACTCCATTTGTGTTCTATGCAGCGTCTTGTACCCGGAAACAAAAACGGAACAGCACTCCAGAACAAGCAGGAGCAGCAGAATACACACGATACCCCACCGTATCTGCTTTCGACGCACCAGGAAAGGGCGTGACGCGCTGTTTTTTCCCTCAATATCTTTCATGTTTCACCTTAGACTCCAACGTTCGTGTTTTGCTTTTTCTGCGGCGCAATCCAGTAATCTGACCGCACTCGAACGCGTTGTTCTTGTTCCGCGCCATGGGTATTTGGACACGGCGCTTTCCCGTTTGTTAAATTTTCTTTATTTTAGCAGATTCGGGATGGAATTGCAAATTATCTCTTAAAAACTCGCTTCTCATAATGGTATTTGATTTTGCAAGCCCCTCTGTTTTCCGACGGCGGACAGCTCTGGCCGATATCGTCCCAATGGGCGCACATACCTGTCCAATACCTCTGGGGCAGCAGTTGTCTGTGACGAAAGAATAAAATAAAAAAAGAAGCTTGAAACCACATGGTTTCAAGCTTCTTTTGGCAGCGGGTGAAGGATTCGAACCCTCACATACAGAGTCAGAGTCTGCTGTGCTACCCTTACACAAACCCGCTATTTGTACCCGCTCTCGCAGGGACAAGCGATATTATAGCAGACCTGCGGAAAATGTCAAGAGAATTTTTACATTTCTTCGCCTTTTCTTTTTTGTTTTTTACTTCCCTTTCGAATATAGAACATATTTTCGATTTCTGTTGACTTTTGTCCCTCACATGTTATAATAGAACAAACGTTCTTTTCAAGGGGTGAGTTCTTTGGAGCTGCTGGACAAGCTGACCATTTTATCTGACGCTGCCAAGTACGACGCCGCCTGTACCTCCAGCGGCATGGACCGTCCCGGACGGCCAGGCACTATCGGCAGCACAACCGCCCCAGGCTGCTGTCACTCCTTTTCCGCGGACGGAAGGTGTATCTCCCTGCTGAAGGTACTGATGACCAACGTATGCGTATACGACTGCCAATACTGTATCAACCGCCGCTCCAACGACTTGCCCCGGGCCACCTTCACCCCTGAAGAACTATGTGAATTGACTATGGGCTTCTATCGGCGCAATTATATCGAGGGGCTGTTTCTATCCTCCTCTGTCCTGGTCAGCCCCGACTACACCACCGAACGGATGATCACCGTCCTGCGGCTGCTGCGGGAAAAATACCGCTTCGGCGGCTACATCCACGCCAAGGCCATTCCCGGCGCGGACCCCATCCTCACCCGGCAGCTGGGCCTGCTGGCCGACCGCCTGTCCGTGAACATCGAGCTTCCCAGTCAGCGCAGTCTGGCCCTGCTGGCTCCCGAGAAGGGGAAGCAGGCCATTCTGGCCCCCATGGCACAAATCCGGGACGGCATCGCCGTCTCCCGACAGGAGCTGCGTATGTCCTGCCGCGCCCCCCGCTTTGCACCGGCGGGGCAGTCCACTCAGATGATTGTCGGCGCTACTCCGGAGAGCGACCGCCACATCCTCTCCCTCACTCAGTCTCTCTACGACAAATATAAACTCAAGCGGGTGTTTTACTCCGCCTATATGCCCGTGTCCCACAGCCCCCTGCTGCCCGCGCCCGACGGCTTCCGCCCGCCCCTCCAGCGGGAGCACCGCCTCTACCAGGCGGACTGGCTGCTGCGATTTTACGGCTTTCGGGCGGAGGAGCTGCTGGACGAGGCTCAGCCCGACCTTGATCCCCGGCTGGACCCCAAGTGCTGCTGGGCTCTGCGGCACCTGGAGTTCTTCCCCGTAGAGGTCAACCGGGCAGACTACGAAGCTCTGCTGCGGGTGCCGGGAGTTGGAGTGACCAGCGCCCAGCGCATCCTCACCGCCCGCCGGGTGGGTCCCCTGACCTTCGAGGGGCTGAAGCGCCTGGGCGTAGTGCTGAAGCGGGCCCAGTATTTCCTCACCTGCTCCGGCCGCCCCATGGTGGGCCTGCGGGTGCGGGAGGACAGCCTGCTCCGCCATCTGCTGGCCCTGGAGGGGCCTCAGGAGCAGTCTTATGGGCAGCAGCTGTCTCTGTTCGACCCGCCCGCTCCGCCTCTCAGGAGGGCCTTATGAGCTGGACTCAGGTCGCCTACCGCTACGACGGCAGCTATGCGGGTTTTCTCACCTGCGTCTACGAGGCCTATGTGAACCGGGAGGCTCCCATAGACTTCCGCCCGGACGCCTGCCCTCTGTGCTCCCTGTACCCGGAGCGCACCGTGGTCACCCACCAGAGCCACGCTAAGCGAGTGTTTCGCTCCTTCAAGGAGAAATTCGGCGGGCCGGGGCAGAACATGGTCTCCCGGGGGTTCCTCACCTGCTTGGAGGACAAAGAACTGTGGCTGTGGCGCTTCATTCAGCTGGGATATGAGCAGGGCCCTTCCGTCACCAAACATCTGGCCGACCCCACGGTGGACCGGGTGCGCCGGGCGGTACAGCATCTGAACAACGAGGCCCACCTGCTCACCGGCTTCGTCCGCTTCTCTGACGTCGGCGGCGTACTGGCCGGTGAGATCACCCCCAAAAACCGGGTATTGCCCCTCCTTCGCCCCCACTTCTGTGGGCGGCTGTCCACTGAGCGCTTCGTCCTTTACGACCACACCCACCGGGAGGCTCTGTTTGCCCAGCCCGGCCGCTGGGCCATTCTGCCCGTGGACGACTTCCACCTGGGGCCGCCCAGCGGCGAGGAACGGGCCTTCCGAGAGATGTGGCGGGCTTTCTACAAGACCGTCTCCATCGAGGGGCGCTACAACCCCAAGTGCCGCCAGACCCACATGCCAAAGCGCTACTGGGGAAACATGACGGAGTTTCAGACGGATCTTCCGGACGGGCTTCTGCCTCCGGAAAAATAAAAGTTTCCAGGCTTTCGAGCCTGGAAACTTTTTATGCTATTACGTCACTTTTTCTGCCCGGTCAGGGCCTCTTTCAGGGTCCGCCAACCCAGAACGGCACACTTCACCCGGGCCGGCATATGGGCAATATCCCGCAGGGCTCCGGCCTCCTCCAGCCGGTCGATCTCCTCCTCGCTGGCCTCCCCCTGGATCATCCGCAGGAAGATATCCCCCAGTTCCAGGGCCTCGTCCTTCTTCCTGCCAATGACCATACCCAGCATGATATCGGCGGAGGCCTGAGAGATGGCGCAGCCGTCCCCCACAAAGGCGCCGTCGGCGATGGTGTCGCCGTCCAGCTTCAGCTTCAGGTAGATGTCGTCGCCGCAGCTGGGGTTGACCCCCTCCAGCACGATGTCGGCATCGGGCAAATCGTGTTTAAACTCCGGGTGAATGTTGTGCTCGGTGAGGATCTCGTTATAGAAGCTTCTATTTTCCATATCCCATACGCTCCCTCAGGGTGGAGATGCTCTCCAGCAGGCGGTCGATCTCCTCCTCCGTATTGTAGAAGGCAATGCTGGCCCGGGCGGTGGAGGGGTGGCCCAGGTAGGCCAGCAGGGGCTGGGCACAGTGGTGGCCCGCCCGGATGTTCACCCCGTCGGAGGCCAGAATCTGGCCAATGTCGTGGGGGTGGACGCCGTCCACCGTGAAGGTGACGATACCGTGGTGTTCCTCCGGCTTGTCAGAGCCCAGGATCTGCACATGGGGGATCTGCCGCATGCCCTCCATGGCCCGGCGGGTCAGCTCCAATTCCCGCTGCTGCATGGCCGCAAAGCCCACCTGGGCCATATAGTCCAGGGCGGCGTGAAGCCCCGCGGCTCCCGCCGCATTGACGGTACCCGCCTCGAACTTGTGGGGCAGTTCCGCATAGACCGCCCCCTCCCGGGTAACAGATTCGATCATCTCGCCGCCGGTGAGGAAGGGGGGCATCTGCTCCAGCAGCTCCTCCCGCCCGTACAGAGCGCCGATTCCCATGGGGCCGTACACCTTATGGCCGGAGAAGGCCAGGAAATCCGCCCCCAGGGCCTGCACGTCCACCGGCATGTGGGGGGTGCTCTGGGCGCCGTCCACCACCATCACGGCCCCCACCCTATGGGCCAGCTCCGCCACCTGACGAATGGGGTTCTCCCGGCCCAACACATTGGACACCTGGGTCATGGCCACGATCTTGGTGCGGCGGTTGATGAGAGATTCCACCTTGTTCAGATCCACGCTGCCATCCAGCTCACACTCGATGAACCGCAGCTTGGCCCCGGTCTGGCGGCACACCATCTGCCAGGGCAGCAGGTTGCTGTGATGCTCCATGATGGACACCAGCACCTCGTCCCCCGCTTTCACGTTGGCCAAGCCGTAGCTGTACGCCACCAGATTCAGACCCTCGGTGGTATTCCGGGTGAAAATGATCTCCTTGGCGCTGCCCGCGTTCAGAAATTTCCCCACGGCCTCCCGGCCGTCCTCATAGGCGTCTGTGGCCGCGATGCTCAGGGGATACAGTCCCCGAAGGGGGTTGGCATTGCAGGTAGTGTAAAACTTTTCCTCCGCGTCCAGCACGCACTGGGGCCGCTGCGCCGTGGCCGCGCTGTCCAGATAGGCCACGTCCATGTTCGCCAACAGGGGAAAATCTTTTCTGTAATTCAGTTCCATATTACAGCTCCTCATTCAGTCCGTTGATGATCTTCTCTTCGATCTCCCGGTCGCCCACCGCCCGGGCCAGACGCTCGATAGACGCACGGGCCAGGATATTCTCCGCCGTTTGGCGGTCAATGCCCCGGCTTTCAAAGTAGAACAGGGTGTCATCGTCCAGCTCACCAATGGTGGCCCCGTGATTGCCCGCCACGTTCTCCTCCGCGCACAGGATCAGGGGGACGGTTTTGTTCACCACGTCCTCCCCCAGCATGAGCACAGTCTCCTGCTCGCTGCCTGCGGAGTCGGAAGATCCCCTCTTAAAGTCAATGGTGCCTCGGAATATCTTCTTTGCGGCGTCCTTCAGGGCGCCGGAGGCGTCGATCCGGCTGGCGGTCTTTTTCCCATAGTGGTCCACCACCAGGTTCATGTCCAGTACCTGCCTGGCCTGGCCCAGATAGCCCATGTCCGCCGTCAGGGCGGAGCCGTCTCCCTTCAGAGTAAAGCGGCTGTCGGTGTACACGTCACCCCGGCCCAACAGGACCTGGAGCAGTTCCACGCTGCCCTCCTGCTGGCAGGTACCGGACACCTCATTGCGCAGGACGGCGTCCTGCTCCGTACCCAGCAGCTGCACCAGACGGACCTTGGCCCCCAGACCTACCTTCATCTGGGTGCGCACCAGCAGGTGCTGCCGGGAGCGCAGATCCTCATAGACGGTGACACTGCTGCCCTCGGCCGCGTCCACCACAACACTTTTTTCGCTGTATTCCCCCTCGCCCTGAACGGACAGGCGCACAGTCTCCTGCCCGCCCGCCTTGGCGGCGATATGGGTCTGCTCCAGTTCCCTGGAGGCCGCCTGATCCCAGGGCAGAGCGGTCGCGTTGACCCCCAGCCGGTTCCAGGTACGCACGGGGAGCTGATTGACTAAAATCGTATCCATATGTTTCGCTCCTTTCCCCGGTCAGCCGATGCTGCCCTTCATCTCCAGGCGGATCAGGTTGTTCATCTCCACCGCGTACTCCAGGGGCAGTTCCTTGGAGACATTGTCCGCAAAGCCGCTGACGATCAGGGCCCGGGCTTCCTCCTCGCTCATGCCCCGGCTCATGAGATAGAACACCGCCTCGTTGCTGATGGCCCCGATCTTGGCCTCGTGGCCGATGGCGGCATCCCGAGTGCGGATGTCCATGGCGGGGATGGTATCGGAGCGGGATTCCGAATCCAGCATCAGGGACTGGCAGGACACGGCGGACTTGGCTCCCTTTGCGCCTTTCTCTACCACCACACTGCTGCGGAAGGTGCTGATGCCGCCGCTCTTGCTGATGGACCGGGTATTCATATAGCTGCTGGTGTTCCTGCCGATGTGCACCACCTTGGCTCCGGTGTCCAGGTTCTGTCCCGCTCCGGCGAAGGTGACGCCGGTAAACTCCATCCGGGAGTTGTCCCCCTTCAGCACGCTCATGGGGTACAAGCAGCCCACATGGGAACCGAAGGAGCCGGACACCCACTCGATGGTGCCGCCCTCCTCCACCAGCGCCCGCTTGGTGTTCAGGTTGTACATATTCTTGGACCAGTTCTCAATGGTGGAGTAGCGCAGCTTGGCCCCCTTCTTCACATACAGCTCCACACAGCCCGCGTGGAGGTTGGCCACATTGTACTTGGGTGCCGAGCAGCCCTCGATGAAGTGGAGGCTGGCCCCCTCGTCCACGATGATCAGGGTGTGCTCAAACTGACCGGCCCCCTTGGCGTTCAGCCGAAAATAGGACTGGAGGGGGATGGACAGATGCACCCCCTTGGGCACATACACGAAGGAGCCTCCGGACCACACCGCCCCGTGGAGGGCGGCAAACTTGTGGTCCCTGGGGGTGACCAGCTTCATGAAGTACTTCTTCACCATGTCGGCGTACTCCCCGTGAAGGGCGCTCTCCATGTCGGTATACACCACGCCCTCGGCGGCCACGGAGTCCTTCACGTTGTGATACACCAGCTCCGAGTCATACTGGGCGCCCACTCCCGCCAGGGACTTTCGCTCCGCCTGGGGGATACCCAGACGCTCAAACGTGTCCTTAATGTCCTGGGGCACGTTCTCCCAGTTGTTCTGCATCTTGGTATTGGGGCGGACATAGGTGGCGATATGCTCCATGTCCAGGCCCTCGATGGAGGGGCCCCAGTCAGGCACGGGCAGCTCATGGTAAATCTGAAGCGCCTGCAGCCGGAACTGCTGCATCCACACAGGGTCGTTCTTCTCCTTGGAGAGCTTGTCCACAATGGCCGGGGTCAGGCCCTCCTCCATGCGGTAGGCGTCGTGCTCCACATCCTTGATGTCATAGACGCTGCGGTCCACGTCCTCCACATAGGTTTTTTCTTTGTTTTCCGCCATTCTTGAATCCTCCGCTTTACTTCAGACTGCCAAATCCATTCTCGTTGATCTCGTTCACCAGTGCAGCCCCGCCGTTTTTCACCACAACGCCGTTTTCCATCACGTGGGCAGCGTCCACATGGAGGGCCTCCAGGATGCGGGTAGCGTGGGTGATAATGAGCAGCGAGCCGTGGGTCCGCTCCCGGAACAGGCGCACCCCCTCAGACACGGTGCGCACCGCGTCCACATCCAGGCCGGAGTCCGTCTCGTCCAGAATGGCCAGCTTGGGCTCCAGCATCAGCATCTGCAAAATCTCCGCCTTCTTTTTCTCGCCGCCGGAGAAGCCCACGTTCAGGTCCCGCTCGGCGTAGCTCTCGTCCATGGACAGCAGCTTCATGGTCTCGCTCAGCTTTTTCTTAAAGTCCCACAGGCGCAGGCGGCTGCCTGTCTTCTGCTCCAGCGCGCTGCGGATAAAGGCGCTCAGGGTCACCCCGGGCACCTCCAGGGGATTCTGGAAGGACAGGAAAATGCCCTTCTTGGCCCGCTCGTTCACAGGCAGTGCCGTAATATCCTCCCCCTCAAAGAGGATCTGGCCCCCGGTGACCGTATAAGCGGGGTTGCCGGTGATGGCGTAGCCCAGCGTGGACTTTCCTGTTCCGTTAGGTCCCATAAGCACGTGGGCCTCGTCATAACCAATCGCCAGATTCAGTCCGTGGAGGATCTCTTTGTCCTCCACACATACATGCAGATCCTTTACTTCCAGCAGATTTGCACTCTTCATAGTTATTCTCCTTCTTTTTCTTCGCCGGCCCGGGGGCCGCGGCTCTCATTTTCATCTGTCTCGCCGGGCTTCAAATCCAACAGATCCTGCAAGGTATAGCCGTTGACATACTCTGTGATCTGTTTCTCCAGCCCTTTCCAGAAGGCCAGGGTATAGCACACATCCTTCCGGTCACAGGCTCCCCCGTCCATGGCCTGACAGGAGACAAGCACCCGCTCGCCCTCCGCCGCGGCCAATATCTCGCCCACCTTGTAGTCCTTGGGACTGCGGGTCAACCGATAGCCGCCCGTCTTTCCCAGCGCGCTGTCTACCAGCCCGTGCTTGCACAGCTCTGACATGATGCTCTCCAGATACTTTCTGGAGATCCCCTGCCGCTGGGCGATGTCGCTCAGCCGGATATATCCGCGGTTGTGCCGCTCCGCCATATCCAGCATGACACGCAGGGCATAGCGCCCCTTGGATGAAATCACCATACGCAGCCAGTCACCCCTTGTTTTGCCTTCTTGAATGCAGGTTTATATTCCTATCATTTACATAGGTAATTATAGTACTCGAATTCCTATCTTGTCAATAGGAATTTAGCACTTCGAACTATATTTTCTTTACCGCAGACAAAAAGCCCGCTGTGATTTACACAGCGGGCTTTTTTTATGGCAAATTACTGCTGGGCCTCGACCTGGCCAAAAGAACGGCCGTTGTAGGTCAGACAATTCTTGCACATACGGTGAGGCAGCCGGAACGCCCCGCACTTGGGGCAAGTCACGATACCGGGAGTCTCCAGCTTCCAATGGGAGCTGCGCCGCTTATCGCGCCGGGCCTTGGACACTTTTCTCTTAGGAACCGCCATGGTTGACACCTCCTTCGGTTTGCGTGCCCATCCAGGCACTTGGACTTTACGTTAGTTTTCCTCAGCTTGATCCAGAAGCTGCGACAGGGCCGCCCACCGGGGGTCTGTCTCAGGTTTGCACCGGCAGGGGCCCAAATTTAAATCGGCTCCGCACTTGGCACACAGCCCTTTACAGTCGTCTGAGCAAAGGTTTTTGGTATCCATTTCGAGCAGCAGCACTGTGGACACGACTTCGTCCAGGTCCAGCTGTGTCCCGTCCAACAGGAAGATGTCTCCATCGCTTTCCTCATCCTCCAGGTGGTCGGCCACCAGCGTGTCCACCTTGACCACTTTTTCCCGGGAAAACGGTTTCCCGCAGCGGTCGCAGACCAGCTCCAGTTCAGAGCGGATCGTCCCATCCAACACCAGCGCACCTGCGTGGTTGGTCACGCAGCCCTGGGCATAGACAGGATGGACAAAGGGCTTTCTTCCATACAGATCCATGTCAGACAGGTCCATCTGGAAGGAGAAGGTCTTCTTCGCGTCAGGAACATGGATAATATCCTTTAATTCCAGCCGCATAAACGCCTCCCCTGGGTCCCGCAGGCCCATACTCGCATAATGGTACAGCGAGTATTATACTGAATCTTCGTCAACTTGTCAAACCTTTTTTTGTGGTTGACAAATATATTTTTTTCGTGCAAGCTATAAGTTGCTTCGGCATATCCCACAGAATCTGCCCGCCGCGCCGGCGCAGATCGAGCTGCACAGGAGGAACCCGCTCCATGAAAGAATTTATCATTGAAAAAAACGACGCCGGACAGCGGCTGGACCGCTGGCTGGCCAAAACGCTCCCTCTCCTCCCCGCCCCGTTGGCCCAGAAGTATATCCGTCTGAAGCGGGTCAAGCTCAACGGAAAGGGTTCAAAGCGGGATGTGCGGCTGAACGTGGGGGATGTGCTGCAATTATATATCAACGACGAGTTTTTTGACAAGCCCACCCCGGAAAATGCGTTTCTCTCCCTGTACCAGCCCAAACTGAATATTCTCTATGAAGACGACCATATCCTCCTTCTGGACAAACGGCCGGGCATGGTAGTCCACCCCGATGAAAATGAGCGGGTCAACACCCTTTTGACCCACCTTCAGGCCTACCTTTATCAAAAAAAGGAGTGGTCCCCTTACTGGGAAAATTCCTTTGCCCCCGCGCTGTGCAACCGCATCGACCGGAACACCGGCGGCATCGTCATCGCCGCCAAGACCGCCGAAGGTCTGCGGATCATGAACCAGAAGATCCGTGACCGGGAACTGAGCAAATATTATCTCTGTGTGGTCCAGGGAAAAATGCCCCAACGGGAGGGCAAGCTGGAAGGTTATATCTGGAAGGACGAAGTAAAAAAGCAGGTATATGTCCGCACCAAGCCCCAGCCCGGGGCCAAAACAGCCATCACCTTATATAAAGTACTGGCGGTCCACAACAATCTGTCCCTTGTGGAGTGCGACTTGATCACCGGACGCACCCACCAGATCCGCGCCCAGTTTGCCGCCGCGGGGCACCCGCTGATCGGCGACGGCAAATACGGCAGCGAGCGGGAAAACCGGAAATACGGCCGTCATGGGCAGGCGCTCTACTCCTACAAACTCACCTTTCAATTCACCACGGAGGCCGGCGCTCTGGAAGGGCTGAACGGCCGTACCTTTCAGGTGGAGGACGTGGATTTTGTGCGCGAGTTTTTCCCGGACTACCCCTTGGGGCAGTAAGAAAAATCAGGATCTCTCTCCCTTCCGGAGAGAGGTCCTTTTTTTCTTGCGACATTTTGTGCAAAAATGATTGACTTTTTTCTTGCAAACAGATATAGTGTATCTCGCTATCCGTGAAAGTCCGGCCTCCCGGCAGGGTCTCTGCCCGCCGATCCGGACGAATAAATCGAGGGAGCTGAAATTTGATTCAGACAAACCGCATAAAACCGTCTGTACCGGCCCGTTCCGGGGTTTGTCTGTGAAAGAAATGGGGGAGGATACATGTCCAAAGAGTTGATCCGCCTGGCCAACTGCACCATGGCGTTCGACGACGAGGTCGTGCT
>Ga0129313_1001391_pt1 | contig 15411 bp, 10 predicted proteins | sample O1105metagenome_FD_94436 | JGI IMG/M metagenome (GOLD analysis project Ga0129313, IMG submission 94436) | Orangutan group fecal microbial communities from fecal samples from Wisconsin, USA - O1105 metagenome | ecosystem: Host-associated > Mammals > Digestive system > Large intestine > Fecal... | reverse complement strand
GCCTCAGATCTCGATCATGGGGCTGGCGAGCGCCTCGCGGAGCTGGTCGTCGTAGCGGAGGCGGATCTTGATGCCGGCCTCCTGGAAGTGGTAGCGGACGGTGATCTCCTCCTCGATGAACGGAACGATCTCGTCCTTCTTGAGCCTGAGGAACGTTTCCTTGTCCATCTCCAGAGCTTTCTGAAGGGCGTCAAGCTCCGCTGACATATTCTTTGACAGCCCGTCGCTCTCCAGTTCCTTCTTCATCCGGTCAAAGTAGGTTCTCGCGCCGGAGCGGTAGTCGAACTCCTTGGTCTTCGCGAATGCCACGAAGTCCGCCCAGTCCTTGTCGCTGAGGTGGAAGTCCTCGTCCGCGCTTTCGTGCGAGCGGACATATTCAAGTACATACTGCTCGATGATTCCGGAATAGACAAGGGAGTAGGTCAGGCGGCTGTACTCATGCCCCTTGAGCGTGACATCCGGGGTGATGCCACCGCCGTCGCGCACCGTCCTGCCGTGGGCGGTCTTGAACTCATGTGTCAGTGAGTCAGGAATATGCCCGACGCTGCCGTCATCGTTGCGGTGCGAGTAGTCTATCGCCTGGACGCAGCGGCCTGACGGGGTGTAGTACTTCGCCGTGGTGACTTTCAGCTGCCCGTTGTAAGGAAGCGGGCGGATGCTCTGGACAAGCCCCTTGCCGAAGGTCCTTGTACCCATAACCGTGGCTCTGTCAAGGTCTTGAAGGGCTCCGGTAACGATCTCGGAGGACGATGCCGATCCGGAATCCACCATCACGATGATCGGGATCTCCGTGTCAAGTGGTTCGGATGTTGTCTTGTAGTGCATCTCGGTTCCGGCGGCCTGGCCTTTCGATGAGACTACCAGCGAGCCTTTCGGCACGAAGAGGGACACGATGCCCACAGCCTCGCTCATCAGTCCGCCGCCGTTGCCGCGAAGGTCGAGAACCAGTTTCTTCATACCCTGCTTCTTGAGTTTCAGGAAGGCGTTCCGCAGCTCTCCGGAGACATTCTCCGTGAATCCGCTCTGGTAGATGTAGCCGGTCGTGTCGTTGAGCATCCCGGCATATTCAATGTCAGGAAGATGGATCCTCTCGCGTGTGACGATGATGTCCACAACCTCCTTTGAGCGCACCTTCAGCACCTTGAACTTGACTGTCGTGCCAGGCTTGCCTTTCATCCTGTCAGAGCATTCCTGGCTGGTCAGTCCGTGGGTGCTCTGCCCGTCGATCTCCAAGATCTCATCGCCGCAGCGGAGGCCGTATTTCTCCGCCGGGGAATCCTTGTAAGGCTCGTTGATGATGACGTTGCCGTCCTTGTCCGGTTTGTAGATGATCGCTCCGATGCCTCCGTAGGACTTGTTGATCATCATCATCAGATCCTCGTTCTCCTCCTCCGGGATGTAGACCGTGTAAGGGTCAAGGCTCCCCAGCATCGCGTTGATGCCGGCCCTTTCGATCCTGTCCACAGGAAGAGAATCCACGTAAGAGCGGTTAAGCTCCTTGAGTATGGAGTTCTGGATCTCTGTCCATTTCCCAAGTTTGAAACTCTGTGACTGCCCGAAGGCCGCGGTGCCGACCAGTACGGTGAGCGAAGCCGCTATCAATGATTTAATCTTCATATTCTTTGAATATATTCCTGAATATCTCCGCCTCCGCCCTGGTGGCGGAAAGCCAAAGCACGAGCGCAACACCCGTGCCAACCTCGCAAATTTAAGCATTTTCCGCTATTTCATGATTATTCCGGGAATATTCTGCCGTCCGTGCCTGACAGCTCGCCGCATCTTGCCCCGCGTGGACGGTCTGTCAGCTCTTCGCCTTCGTCGCCCGCTCTTCCCTTTGACCATTTTTCTCCGCCCAAAGCCCCTTTCCCCGGACAAGTGGATGCAATCGAGCCCTTTCTCCGGTCGATCCGCCCTTTCCCCGGACATAATTCCTATCGTTTGGGTACCGCCGCCAATATCACCAGACTCAAGAAGACCTTGACCGAGAAAGGTCTGATAACAAAGTCAGTGCCAATGAACTACGAAATCTCTGACCCAATCCTTTCCCTCTGGCTGAAAAAAGAGTGTGGAAGAAATAGAATTAAATTGTATTTTTGAGCGATTATTGATTGGATGAATATGACAAAAATAGTTTTTGCGACGGGCAACCGTGGGAAGCTGAGGGAGGCTTCCGAGATTCTGGGGGATGGGTTTGAGCTGGTGACTCCGGCGGATTTCGGGATTACGGAGGACATTCCGGAGACGGGGGAGACGCTTCAGGAGAACTCGCTCCAGAAGGCTCGGTACATTTTTGACAGGAAGGGGTGCGACTGCTTCGCCGATGACACGGGGCTGGAGGTGGATGCCCTCGGCGGAGCGCCCGGGGTCTACACGGCGCGCTATGCGGGGCCGTCAAAGGACTTCAATCTGAACATGGACAAGGTGCTTGCCGAACTTGCTGGACTGGAGGCGACCGGGCGGGAGGTCAGCCGCAGGGCGCGTTTCCGCAGCGTCGTTACCCTCATCCTGGACGGGGAGGCGCACCAGTTCGAGGGGACGATGGAAGGCACGATCGCCCGTGAGAAGTCCGGGCGGGGAGGCTTCGGCTACGATCCTATCTTTATCCCCGATGAATATCCCGGACTCACGGCGGCGGACATCACCGAGGAGCAGAAGAACGAAATCTCGCACCGAGGCAAGGCGCTCCGGGCGATGGCACAGTGGCTTAACGGGCGGCAAAAATAAGCTGCCGGAAAAGATGCAAGTTGTTGCCAGATGCGCGAAAAGGCTGAACTCATAGTCATCGGCCACACCAAGGTCGGCGAGAATTCCATCGTCCTGCACACGATCAGTCGGGAATATGGAAGGCGGGGCTTCCTTGTGAAGGTGAGTCCCAAGACGGCGATGGCCCTTTTCCTGCCCTTGAATATTCTTGAGGCGGAGGTCACCCGGAACCCGAAGTCGGATCTTTGGTTCGCCCGCAACTTCGTCAGCGTCAACCCTCTCGTGGGGATCCGCGGGAATATATTTATATAGTTCCAGCTGTAACGTTGAACTGTTCTCGGTTTCACCCTTTTCTACTTTCCTGTCCGAACTTCGCATCCCTTCAATAGAGATGTATTACTATTGAGTTAATGTTGGGGAAACTATTGGAGCGAAGATTTTTAGGATCCTGTGGTTGAATCCAAGACAAAAATTTTCAACTTAAGGATATATATAAGCTTCTAATCCAATTGAAAGGCTAATTGTGTAAACTATCCAAATGTCAGAAAATATTTGTATTTTTACAAAGTCACAAAGATATATGTTATGGTAAATAAGGATGACAAAATAACTCAACCCCCAATTGGTGAATCATCAATAAGTTTTGATGAGATGAATGACCTAGCACATATATTAAAGACATTGAATCAGACTGGTTATATGCTATGCTATAACTGCCATAAGATCATACCATCTGATTCGGAATATTGTCCATTTTGTGGAAATCTGTTATTTATCGCTTGTCCTAAATGTGGACATCGTCATTCTTCACAATATCCAATATGTAATAAATGCGGAACCGATCGCGAGACTTATATTCTAGAACAAAAACGTCTGGAACAACAGAAAGTAGAAGAGCAAAGACGACGATTGGAGCAGCAGCGGATTGAGGAACAACGTCGCAGGGAGGCTGAGGAAAAACGGAAGCAAGATGAATTGAGGCAAATAGAAGAGAAGCGGCGTAGGGAAGAAGCGGAGATGAGGAGGCTTGTGGAAGAGCGACGAAGATTGGAGTTAAAGGAGCGTGAAGACAAGAGGCAACGTGATGCACGAATTATCTGGGAAAGGTTAACGGGAAGCGTTGATGGGGCAAAGATTATAGTCAGGCCTACTTTGATTAATAGTGAGACAGAAACTTTGCTCAAGAATATTATTGTGCCTTGGGGAGTAAAGTGTTTAGAGGGCTTTGGCAGCAGCCTTCAAGAATTACATAAGTTGAGAATGGCGTGTGGTATAAAGAACATCTATTCGTGGTTGCAAAGTATTGAAATTCCCAATAGTGTGACAAGCATAGGAAATTATGCGTTCTGGAATTGTACGTCCCTTCAAAATGTCAACATCCCTGAGAGTGTAACTAGTATCGGTTCTTTTGCATTTAGCAACTGCTCTGACCTTACCACGATTGAAATACCAGACAGCGTAAAAAGCATAGGAGAAGGTGCTTTTACTGGATGTTCTCAACTTGTATCTTTCAAAAGTAATGTATTTTGTCCTAGAGGAGAACGGTATTTAATAGCGGGAGATACTCTTGTTGCAATTGCCCATAGTAGGCTTGATTTAATCGAAATTCCTGATATAGTTAAAAGAATCGGGGATAAAGCATTTTCTGGTTGCTCTTTTATTAAGCATATATGTGTACCGGAAGGCGTAGAAAGTTTTGGATCTTATGCATTTAGCGGATGTACTTCTCTTTGTGATATTGTGATTCCAAACAGTGTCAAAAGTATAGAACCAACTGCTTTTGCTGGGTGTACAGAACTGCGAAAAATAATTGTCCCAAAGGGCTCTTGCGAGCATTTTATTAGTATTTTGCCGGAATGGATTCAAAATCAAATACAAATAGAAGAGGAGTAATACTGCTATTATCAACATTGTAGAATTATGGCAACAAAACTAACACCCTTAATAAAAGGACAGAAGATAAGGATAGAGAATCATCAACGAGGAACAGGTACAGTTAATGATTGGAAAAAAGAAGGAGTCCATTTCCATAAGTCTTGTAACAAGACGAAGGAAGACTTCGATATAGTCATACCGTTGAACTATCCAGACCCGCCGACAATAAAAAAATTGAAAACAGGAAAGCGCTGTCCAATGGAATCTATGGAAAGAAAAGTTAGGGAAGAAATCATTAAGGTTTTCGAATCCAGAGAGAATCGTGATTCTTTTATGAAGGAGGTATATGATTATATAAAAGAAAATTTCGTGAATAGGGCTGGCAGTGAAATTGAAATGATTACAGTTGCTGAACGTATCGGTCGTGCATTCGGTATTTCAATGTTTGGCAGTCCTATTGTTGCTAAAAAAGGTGTTAATATTCAGTATTATATCCAAAGAATGCTGTTGCCTGAAGATGGATCCAAATATCTTATGAAGTTTAATTTTTCTAAAGAATACTTTCAACTTGAGGAGAATGATTCAGATGATATCTTGATACACGTAAAGGTTTAAACTATTTATGTCGAAATTCAAGTCTAATTGCATTTCGGTATAGCTGTTATTGTTGTATGTAAAAGCTGGCAAATGGTACCTCCTTTTGAGGTAGAAAGTTGTAAAGTATGGAAATAATTGCACAAGATAATGTATTGTTACTAAATATAGGAATATGAATTGCCCGTTTTTTGAGTTCGCATAAATTGATAGATGTGTATGAAAAGGATTATTGTCAATAACTTTAGGTGCTATAGGCAGAAAGAAATTGAGTTCCGCCCTGGCGTTAATTTGCTGATAGGAGATAACTCAAGTGGGAAAACATCATTGATTAGGGCTTGTAACTTTGTGTCGAATGCGTTTTTCTGCGGATATAGTGATGAAAATACCGTTTGGAGGAGTGTGGAGAATGATGACTTTCGCTTCGTTTTGGGAGAGAATAATACGATTCTGCCATGGATGCCTGTGTCTATCGACTTTACTTTATCAGAAACTGACTTTTTGCCAATACATAAACAGGATGGCAGCGAGGTAGCTTTGAATATTAAAGAAGATAAGAGATATAAACTCCAGAAAAACTCACCTAAAAACAACCGAAATCTTGTAACTGGATTGTTTGCTTTTAAGGAATATTGTTCCGAACTATATGCCTACTCACATATTGATGATGACGGTTCAATACACCAGTTGAATGCGTTGCCAGTATATGCATGTTTTACCACGGAGGATATTCATTCTTCGCGGAAAATCAATCGTGAGAATTTCATGAAATACAATCAGAAGCCCTCTTTCGGATATAATGAGTGTTACGATTGCCGCGGATTGTTTGACTATTGGCTAACTAGATTGCTTGTTCTTCAAGAGGCTGAGACGGGAGAATTGGAAATCAATACAGTTCGCAAAGCTTTGCATTTGGCCTTAGGGCCTGAAGGATGCAACATCATAGATGATATTGTGCTCCGGCCGATGAGAGGTAAGGTCTATTTTCGTTATGTAGATGGTCGAGTGGTCGAGTCTTCTATGTTGTCAGATGGTTATAAACGACTTGTGAATATTGTTCTGGATATAGCTATCAGATGTGCATTGCTTAATAAGGATATGTATGGCGATGAGAGTTATCTGCATACTCATGGCACTGTAATCATTGATGAAATTGACGAACATTTACATCCTGCTCTTCAAGGTAGAATACTGAAGGACTTGCACCGTACATTTCCGAAGATGCAATTTATTGTTAGTACACATGCGCCAAAGGTGATTTCATCGGTGGAGACAAATGCCGATAACGTGGTTTATAGACTGTGGTATGACAAGGACACTGATAAATATGAGCATGAGGAAGTGAATGCATACGGCCTTGATGCTAACCTCATTTTGGAAGGAAGTATGGGTGTGGATGCTCGTGATACGGAAGTGTTAGATTTGCTCAATACAGTGCAATCCTTGGTGGGTAATCGTAGGCTAGATGAAGCTAAAGAAAAGATAACGCAATTGGAAGCACTAACTCAGCCTGACCAACCTGTGTTGATAAAAATTCGTTCAATTATTAACCGTTTGGAAAGCAGGAATCGATGAGGCATATAGAGAAAGATTTTGTGTCCAGAGAGGTTTTTGACTATCAAGCAGAACTTCGGGCTGCACAGATGGATGAACAATCATTAAGGGATCCTGCGATTCATCCTGATAGCGATGGTCCTGCCATATATGATATGGTGAGGAGTATGCCTACATTCTGTAATGGTTTAAAGTCGCAGTTAGTCAAGGATCAAGGGAATATCTGTTGCTATTGTGGGGCGCGTTTAGTGTGGAGTAGTCACCCTATTCGTGAGCAATATGTGGTGGAACATGTATTCCCTAAAAGTAGATGTAGACAGAAAGCTGGCGAATATAGCAACTTGCTGCTTTCGTGTCATGTGCAAGATGATGAGAATTGTCCAGAACTCTGGCATTGCGATAGATCGAAAGGAGAACGAATTTTGCATCATACCCCTTTGGACGAGGACTGTTCGGATTTTTATATATATGATGAGTTTGGAAAAGTGAGCGGAAGGGATGAAGAAGCAGAATCGGACATTACTGAAGTTTTGAACCTCAATGCCAAACTTTTGAAAGATAGGAGACAGGCCGCTATTGATGGGGAGTTTTATGATGAGAATGGCAACATTTTTAGCGATGAGGAACTTAGAGACAGACTTGATACTATCATGCTACCTGATGAGAGGGGGTGGTATTCGGAGTTTTGCTTTGCTATAGTTGGTGCTATCAAGCATTTTTTAGAATACTGACATATACTAGTAAGATCCTTTTCTGTATAACGTATGGACGGTTTTTCAGAAAATATGACAATAATAGTTTACACTGCGGTTAACCATGGAAAGTAGAGGGATGATTTCGAGATTCTGGGGGGGGGATAGGATTGATCTGGTGACTCCGGTGGATTTCGACATCACGGAGGAGCAGAAGAACGAAATCTCGCACCGTGGCAAGGCTCTGCGGGCGATGGCACAGTGGCTTAACGGGCGGCAAAAATAAGCTGCCGGAAATGATGCAAGTTGTTGCCAGATGCGCGAAAAGGCTGAACTCATAGTCATCGGCCACACCAAGGTCGGCGAGAATTCCATCGTCCTGCACACGATCAGCCGGGAATATGGAAGGCGGGGCTTCCTTGTCAAGGTGAGTCCCAAGACGGCGATGGCCCTTTTCCTGCCCTTGAATATTCTTGAGGCGGAGGTCACCCGGAACCCGAAGTCGGATCTTTGGTTCGCCCGCAACTTCATCAGCGTCAACCCTCTCGTGGACGTGCGCGGGAATATTCATAAAAACACAATGACCCTCTTCATGAGCGAGGTGCTGTTCCGGGTGATAAAGGACCAGACGAACGAGGAGGGACTGATGGATTGGCTGAAGAGATCCATACTGACGCTTGATGCCCTGCAGAGCGACTTCGCCAATTTCCACCTTTGGTTCCTGCTGGAGCTCTGCGCCGTCCTCGGTTTCAATCCCGACACGATAGATCTGGCTCCTTTCTCCGGCAAGCATCTCGACCACATCAAGTCCCTGCTGACCAGTTCTTTCGGCGAGGCGATGCTGCTCCCTCTAAGAGGCTCCGACCGCAACGAGATCGCCGAGTGCATCCTCAAGTACATCGAGCATCACACAGAGTCTTCCGTCAATGTGCGCTCGCTGGCTGTGCTGAGGGACATTTACGGTTAGGTCCCGCCGGCACTCGGGTGCGTAAAATCCCGGTTTTCAGGTCCAAGGGTGTATAGGGTGCGGAAATACGGGATTTACCTTATACTAAAGAGAGGATGACTAAGGTTTTTTAGTCATTCTCTCTTAATATTTTTTGTCAGATGAGGGTTTTTGCTTATATTGCAAACTATTAATAACAATAACAGTAACCAAGTCGACCTGTTTATGGACAGATTTGCAAGAAATTTTAACTTGTCAAGCGGAGCCGCCGCCATTGTCGTGGCCTGCTTCTTGACGGTGCCATGTCATAAGGCAACCGCTGAAACACCTTCCGCCGTTCAGGCAGAAGTGACCGCTCAACAAAACATCGACATCAAAGGCCGTATAGTTGACCAGAACGGACAGCCGGTCATCGGCGCCAGCTTGTTCCAGCAAGGAACAAACAACGGGACCGTCGCTGATGTTGATGGTAGATTCTCAATCAACGTGCCGAATGGCGCGTCTCTCAAGGTTTCCTGTCTTGGCTATCAGGATGTCATTGTCACGGCCAGGAACGGGATGACAATTATGATGAAGGAAGACAACGAGGTCCTCTCCGAGGTTGTGGTGGTCGGCTACGGAGCTCAGAAAAGAGCCGACATCACCGGTGCGGTCGCCTCGGTCGATGTCGGAAAGACTTTGGAAAGCCGTCCTATCGCCGATGTCGGCCGTGGACTTCAGGGTGCTGTCCCGGGAATGAACATCGTGATTCCTACCGGAGAGGTCGGTTCGGATCCTCTCATCAAGATCCGTGGCCAGATCGGCTCCATCAATGGAGGAAGCTCTCCGCTGATACTTTTGGACAACGTGGAGATCCCGAGCATCCAGCTTGTCAATCCTAATGACATTCAATCGATCACGGTTCTGAAGGATGCCGCGTCAGCCTCCATCTATGGCTCGAAAGCCGCGTTCGGCGTTGTGCTCATTACAACCAAGAACGGCACCCGCGGCCCGAAGCTTCAGGTGTCATATTCAAACAACTTCTCATGGCAGAACCCTGCCAAGGAAATCAACATCGGAGGTATCGAGGCTCTTGAATATACCTACGACGCCCAGTTGAACAGAGAGTCTCCGATGCCGGCCGGAGGTTTCTGGAGAATCGACGAGAACAGCCTTGAGAAGGCCCGCCAGTGGCAGGAGAAATATGGCGACACGGTTGCCTGGAACGATCCTATCCTTTACGGTCGCGACTGGTACTACGATGGAGCCAACAAGTACGGCTACCGTCTCTATGACGGTGTCAGGGCGATGGTACGCGAGTGGGCTCCTTCCATGACCCACACCCTCTCCGTGACCGGCTCGAAGGACAATACGTCTTTCAACATCGGTCTTGGCTATCTTGACCAGAGCGGCATGACAAAGCCGGCCAAGGTGGATGATTTCAAGAGGTACAACGCTTCCTTCGGATTCACCAGCGAGGTCAACAAGTATCTCACTCTTCGCGCCAGCGCCATCTATTCGGACCGTTACAAGCGGTATCCGGGAGTGGGTACGACCTCGGCTGACCCTTGGCTTTATCTCTACCGCTGGAGTCCTCTCTTCCCGATCGGAGTTATGGAGAGGGACCACTATCTGCAGGAACCGGCGTACGAGATGATGGCAGGCAACACAGACAGCCTGAGGAACAAGTACTTCAACATGAATCTCGGTATGACCATCAATTTCACCGAGAACTGGAACTTCCAGTTTGACTACACCTATGACAGGCAGATGACCGACAGGAACAATTCCGTGGTCTATTTCGAGGCCGGACAGCACTGGTACTCCCCGACAGCCTGGGTGGAGAACGGCAGTCAGGTCTATGTCAACGAAGAGGGTCAGGTTGTCGAGTCCGGAGGAATGCCGGCCTACACCTTCCCTGTCAACAGGTACCTCAATTCCAACATCAGCGAGAAGTCCGACTATGTCAGGAATTACTCGCGCAACGATGACAACAACACCATCAATGCCTACACGACCTACCACCTCGCCCTTGGTGAGGACAACCGTCACGACTTCAAGTTCATGCTCGGTATGAATCTGGTGGCCGGCAAGTGGAGTTCCTACACGGTAAGAAAGAACGGTCTCACCGTCCCGGACAATCCTCAGTTCGCCACCGCCACCGGTGACCAGTTCGCCGACGGATCCAGGGACTGGTCTGGCAGGCTTGGCTTCTTCGGACGTGTGAACTACTCGTTCGGCAACAGGTATTTCGTGGAGGCGAACCTTCGCCGTGACGGCTCGCACAAGTTCCCGACAGACCTTCAGTGGAAATGGTTCCCGTCATTCTCCGCCGGCTGGATATTCACAAACGAGAGTTTCCTTGAGCCGGTGAAGCCGGTTCTGAGTTTCGGTAAGATCAGGGCTTCCTGGGGTAGCGTCGGCGACCAGTCTGTCTCCAGCAACCTCTACAAGTCCATCCTTGCGGGCGGACAGTCCTCTTGGATCGGCGGCAACGGACAGAAAGTCACCAAATACGACACACCTTCGCTTGTGGACAGCGACATAACCTGGCAGATGATCGAGACTCTTGACTTCGGAACGGACCTCCGCTTCTGGGACAACCGCATAGGTCTCACGTTCGACTGGTACCGCAGGGACACCAAGAATATGATCATCCCTGGCGAGACCCTTCCTTCGACACTCGGAGACTCCGCGCCTAAGGGCAACTACGGCAACCTCCGCACAAACGGTTGGGAAATCGCTTTTGATTTCAGCCACAGGTTCTCAAACGGCCTTGGAGTCAATTTCACCGCCTCCTTGGCTGACGCGACCACGAAGATCACGAAGGGTGCAGACTGGGCTACCCCTTGGGAGGACCGCCTTCTCAGCAATGCCTACTCGACAGGCCGCCGCTACGGTGACATCTACGGTTATGTCACGGACCGTCTCTACCAGAAGGACGATTTCGTTTACGGTGCAGACGGCAGGATCGAAAGGGTCAACGTGATCTACCGGGGCACGATCCACTCCACCAACAAGCAGACCGCGAAATACCCTGTCTATCAGGTTCAGTTCGAGAACGGTGACAAGCTTGTGTGCAGCCCTGGCGATGTGAAGTTCGTGGACATTGACGGAGATGGCTACATCTCTTCCGGATCCGGCACGAACGGAGATCCTGGAGACCGCGTGGTGATCGGCAACACAACCCCTCGCTACGAGTATAGTTTCAGACTCGGCACAGATTGGAAGGGATTCGACTTCTCCATCTTCTTCCAGGGTATCGGCCAGCGCAAGATCTGGGGAGGCGGACAGCTTGCCATTCCTGGCTACAGCGCAAAGGAAGGCGCTCTCCCTAAGACCTTTACCACCGATTACTGGAGAGAGGACCGCACCGACGCCTTCTATCCTCGCGCCTGGGACCTCGGCGGAGCCAACACCGGCTTCACGATGCAGGTGCAAAGCAAGTATCTGCTGAATATGGCCTACCTCAGAATCAAGAACATCACTCTTGGATACTCGCTTCCGCAGAAGCTCCTGAAGAAGGTCTGCCTCAATCAGGTGAGGGCTTACGTCTCGCTTGAGAACTTCTTCACGTTCGACCATCTCAGAGGATTGCCGATCGATCCTGAGGCCATCACGGGCTACTCAATGTTCAACACCACAAGCTACAACCTGACGAGAACCGGTGTGGGTACCCCTACCTTCAAGTCGGCCTCGGTTGGTCTTCAGTTAACCTTCTAAATTATGGCAAAGATTATGAAACTCAAGATATTTTCAGTAATCGCAGGACTTGCGCTGCTTTTCAGCGCCTGTGACGAGGTTCTTGACCGTCCGTCCCCGACCGTTGCGGAGGACGAGTCATATTGGGTCAGCGCCGAAAAAGTGCGTCTCTATTCCAACAGTTTTTATCTTCACTATTTCGAGGGTTATGGAACTGGCTGGTCACACTCCTCGGCTCCGTTGCTTGACTACACGTTCAACGATGACGTTGTGAACTATTCCACCCAGGCTCAGTTTACCCGTGCCGTGCCTACATCGACAGGCTGGGGCGACAACTACAAGTGGATCCGCCGGGCCAACATCATGGTTGACAGGATCGACAGCAGGATGAAGGACATCCTTTCGGCGGAGGAATATTCCCACTGGATGGGAATCGCCCGGCTTTATAGGGGTCTGGAGTTCGCCCGTCTTGTCAACACCTATGGGGATGTCCCTTACTATGACCATGTTGTGAAGACCTCCGACTTGGATGACCTCTATAAGGACAGGACTCCGAGAAATGAGGTGATGGACAATGTCTATGCGGACTTTGAATATGCCATAGCCAACATCAGACTCAACGACGGCTCCCAGAACATCAACCGCTATGTGGCGGCTGCGCTCGTGTCCCGCTGGGCCCTTTACGAAGGAAGCTGGCAGAAGTATTATTACAACAATCCTTCTCAGGCCACCAAGTTCTTCAATCTGGCTGTCGCCGCCGGTGACATCGTGATGAACAGCGGACGCTTCGACATCACACTCGATTTCCGCTCGCTCTTCGGCTCCAAGGATCTATCATCCAGCAAGGACGTTATCCTTTACAGGAAATATGACGCCGCGCAGGGTGTGACCCATTGCGTCGCCTCCTACAGCAATGTGAGTGAGTCCAGATCTGTCGGCCCGAACCTCTCTCTCATCAAGTCTTTCGTCTGTGTCGACGGTAAGGACTGGCAGACTTCGTCTGTGGAGAACTCCAAGGATTTCTCCCTGGCCAACCTTATCAAGACCAGAGACTCCCGCTTTGAGGCTTCATTCTACCATAAGCCGACGGTCAAGTCCAAGAGTTGCTACCTGTATCCGGTCAAGTTCATCCCTCGTTCGGCCTTGAAGTATCTTGAGGTCAAGGGGGGCGCGCCGGATGTGGAGTACACTTCCGTGAACAACCTCAACGGCTATCCTGTCCTCAGGTACGCCGAGGTGCTTCTGAACTGGATCGAGGCCAAGGCTGAGCTTTCCACTCTCGGCGCCGGTTCTGTGACACAGGAAGACATCGATCTGTCCGTCAACAAGATCCGCAACCGTCCTCTCGCTCAGGAAGCTGTCGAAAGAGGAGTTCAGAAGACCGCGCCGATGGAACTGGCCGCTCTTCCTGACGATCCGTCAAGGGATTCCGATGTCCCGGCTCTCCTTTGGGAGATCAGGCGTGAGCGCAGGATGGAGTTCGCTTTCGAACACTCAAGGATCATCGACCTCAGAAGGTGGAAGAAACTTGAATATATGGACACGGACGCCAATGCTGACCTGCTTTCAGGCACATGGGTGAATTTCCCTGCCGAATGTCCGGATGACCTCGTTGCCGACAACAAAGGCAAGATCCGGGTGATGACAGCGTCAGGAGACCTCATCACCTTCGATGGTAAGAACGGAGCCAAGATGGTTGGATTCTTTTATCCGGCCGAGAACAAGGGAAGACTTCCTTTCCTCAATGTTCCGAACATCAACCCTTATCTCACTCCGGTCGGTTCCAACACCATCACGGACTATTCCAACAAAGGCTACAAGCTCACCCAGACGGAGGGTTGGCCTGAATCATCGAATTAATGACTGATAATCAGAATGACAGATAATATGAAAAAGATAATAAGACTCTCCCTCGCATTGCTGGTCTTAGGCTTTGTCTCTTGTGAGAAAGAACTGCCGAGCCAGGTTGAGCAGCCGTACGACACCGAGATCTCCGCGATTAAGATTGTCAACGCCGGGGCTGACGGCACGACTGTGCTGGAGGGACGTATAGATGAAGAGAACAAGATGATCGACTTCAAGAGGATTGTTCCGGAGACGGATTTCTCGAACCTGAAGGTTGAGGCCACTCTTTCCGACGGAGCCGTACTTGAAAATGATGTCTTTGACTTCTCCATGGATGAAGAGACAACGGAAAAGACGCTGATTCTCAGAATCAAGAACCACAACCGCTACAAGGACTACTTTATCCGTGTCAGGAAGAAGGTTCCTGTGTTTGGCGCTGATTGGGAGAAGGTGAAGACCTACGGCTTCTGCGCCGCCACCAACAACACCTACGAGCACTTCAACTCAGGAACTACCCGCTGGGCCGGATTTGACGGTGAATATGTACTCGTGGTCTCCAGAAAGGGTGGCACGAATCCTCATCTGCTGAAGGTCTCCGACCTGAAGGAAGGCAAGATCGAACCGATTATGCTGAACAACGAAGGTGTGACAGGCGGAACATTCCCGATTCATAGCGGAGCCGTGATCAAGGGCCACACTTATGTGAGCAACCTTTCAGGTGGCGGCAAATGGTCCCCATTGAAGATTTACTACTACGAGACTCCGGCTTCCGCTCCGGAAGTGATTCTGAATGTGACGCTTAACACAATCGACGGCGCCAACTCAAGGCACGGTGACAACGCCTCGTTCAATCTTGACGAGAACGGTAACGGTTATGTATTCTTCGGCAACAACGGCTCCACGGATGTCCTGAGGTTCACCATCAGGAACTGGAAGGAGATCGATCCTGCCAGCGCCACGGTTCTTGGCTCAGACTCCAAGGCTAACTCCTACATTACTGTCAACAGGATTTGGGGAACCGACAGCTACATTTTCGGCGGAATCTATATGGCTCCAAAGATTGTGGACGAATCGATGTCTGTCCAGTACGCTCTTAAATCCACCAGCGTGGCCGCTCAGTCAACCGCTTGCCAGATAATCAGTTTCAATGACGAACGCTATCTGGTCACAATGACTGCCGGCAGAACCGAGGAAGTGACTCCGACGATGAACGTCTATGACATCACGAAGGGAGGGGACACCTTGACTGACTGCCTTGCCAAATTTGAGGAAGGTGACCGCAAGCCGGTATATTCATTCATCCTTGGTGGCGGCAAGAGCATCTCTCCGGGAACTAATCTCAACTACTACATTGAGAAGGACGCGGCCGGAAAGGACAGCAAGCTTTACCTGTTCGCTGCCCGATGCGACTCTGGGTTCGCGATCTGCGAGTTCCCGATAAAGGTGGCTCTTGACGACTGATCGGTGCGGAAATGAAAAGATTAGCAAGAATATTTTTGTACACGCTTCTGAGTGTGGCCT